>ERZ773044.292-NODE-292-length-24897-cov-74.3713_pt1 | contig 24897 bp, 18 predicted proteins | sample MGYA00511897_ERZ773044 | MGnify/ENA primary metagenome ERZ773044 (study PRJEB29015, sample SAMEA2738116) | human oral metagenome | biome: human oral; feature: human-associated habitat; material: saliva | place: China | collected 2170 ...
GCTTTAACTCCAGAAGAGAAGAAAGTGATTGAGGACAAGGTCAAAGCAGTCAACCCAGGCTCTACAGTAGTAGTAGATAACAAGGGTAACGCAACCGTCACAACCCCATCAGGTAAGACAGCGGTCATCCCAGGTGTAGACTTGACTAAGACAGAAAAAGATGTAACGAAACCAAATGCAGGCAATGATATCGTTAAACCAGCGGATAAGACAGTTGTATCTGATCCAAATGCTTTAACTCCAGAAGAGAAGAAAGTGATTGAGGACAAGGTCAAAGCAGTCAACCCAGGCTCTACAGTAGTAGTAGATAACAAGGGTAACGCAACCGTCACAACCCCATCAGGTAAGACAGCGGTCATCCCAGGTGTAGACTTGACTAAGACAGAAAAAGATGTAACGAAACCAAGCACATCACCTTCTGAATCAACGTCAACAAGTGCATCGGTATCAGCAAGTACAAGTGCTTCTGAATCAACGTCAACAAGTGTATCGGCATCAGCAAGCACATCAGTCTCTGAATCAGCATCAGCAAGTACATCAGCGTCAGCGTCAACAAGTGCGTCAGCATCAGCAGATACATTATCATCTGAAACACCATCAGAATCAGCAGGTAAGTCAAGACAGCAATTGCCAAATACAGGTACAGAAGCTTCCAAATCATCTGTACTTTTAGGAGCTTTGGCAGCTGTGACTGGTTTAGGTCTGTTTGCGAAACGCCGTAAACGTGATGATGAAGAATAATCGGATTAAAAATACATAGAAAGTATTGTTATTTTGATTTATGAAGAATCCCTTGGATGAAAAATCATCCAGGGGATTTTTTGATATTAAAAGTGAATAGAGACTGAAAAATAGGGTGAAAAATGTTATAATATTAGGAAAGGAGAAAGGCTTCATGACTGAAAAAATTACGGTAATTGTACCAGTTTATAATGTTGAGAATTACCTGAATAAATGTTTAGATAGTATCTTAAAACAAACATATCAGAATCTTGAAATTATTGTTGTCAATGATGGCTCTACAGATAATTCGGGCACAATTTGTCAAGAGTATGCACAAAAAGATAATCGGATTGTTTATATTGAAAAAGAGAATGGTGGATTATCTGATGCGCGAAATGCAGGATTAGATCGAATGACTGGCTCCTACGTAACTTTTGTCGATTCGGATGATTGGATTGAGCAAGATTATGTAGAAGTTTTATACAATAAATTAACTGAGTATCAAGCAGATATTGCAGTTGGAAATTATTATTCTTTCAACGAAAGTGAAGGAATGTTCTACTTTCATATATTTGGAGATTCCTATTATGAGAAAGTATATGATAATGTTTCTATCTTTGAGAACTTGTATGAAAATCAAGAAATGAAGAGTTTGGCTTTGATAACTGCTTGGGGTAAACTCTATAAGGCAAGATTGTTTGAGCAGTTTCGCTTTGACATAGGTAAATTAGGAGAGGATGGTTACCTCAATCAAAAGGTATATTTATTATCAGAAAAGGTAATTTATTTAAGTAAAGGTCTTTATGTTTATCGGATTAGAAAAGGTAGTCTATCAAGAGTTTGGATAGAGAAGTGGATGCACGCCTCAGTTGATACTATGTCTGAACGTATTACTCTACTGGCTAATATGGGGTATCCTCTAGAGAAACACTTGGCAGTTTATCGTCAAATGTTGGAATTCAGTCTCTCCAACGGTCAAGCTAGTGGTTTATCCGATACAGCAACGTATAAAGAGTTTGAAATGAAAAGAACTCTTTTAAATCAGTTATCAAGACAGGAACAAAGCGAAAAGAAAGCCATTGTTCTAGCGGCGAATTATGCCTATGTAGACCAAGTATTGACCACGATTAAATCTATCTGTTATCACAATCGTTCGCTTCGTTTTTATTTGATTAATAGTGATTTTCCTAATGAATGGATCAAGCAAATAAATAAGCGCTTAGAAAAGTTTGATTCAGAAATTATTAATTGTCGAGTGACCTCCGAGCAAATTTCACGTTATAAAACGGATATTAGTTACACAGTATTTTTGCGTTATTTTATATCTGATTTCGTCAAAGAAGATAAGGCCCTCTATTTAGACTGCGATTTATTGGTAACGAAAAATCTAGATGATTTATTTGCTACAGACTTACAAGATTATCCTTTGGCTGCTATTAGAGATTTTGGAGGCAGAGCCTATTTCGGTCGAGAAATCTTTAACGCAGGTGTTCTCTTGGTTAATAATGCTCTTTGGAAGCAAGAGCATATAACTCAAAAGTTGATTGATTTAACCAATGAATGGCATGATAAGGTGGATCAGGCAGATCAGAGTATCTTAAATATGCTTTTTGAACATAAATGGCTGGAATTAGACTTTGATTATAATCATATTGTCATTCATAAGCAGTTCACTGATTATCAATTACCTGCAGGTCAGGATTATCCTGGTATTATTCATTATCTTTCTCATAGGAAACCGTGGAAGGACTTGGCGTCTCAAACCTATCGTGATGTTTGGTGGTACTATCATGGCCTTGAATGGACAGAATTGGGACAAAATCATCATTTACATCCATTACAAAAAGCTCACCTTTATCCTATAAAAGAACCGTTCACTTGTCTCATCTATACAGCTTCAGACCATATTGAACAAATTGAAACATTAATTCAGTCTTTACCAGATATTCAGTTTAAAATCGCAGCTAGAGTAATAGTCAGTGATAAATTAGCACAGTTGACAGTTCATCCAAACGTGACCATTTTTAATGGGATTCACTATTTAGTAGATGTCGATCATGAGTTGGTAGAAACGAGTCAAGTACTTTTAGATATTAATTATGGCGAAAAGACAGAAGAAATTCTCAACCAATTTGCAAGACTTGGGAAACCGATTCTATCCTTTGAAAACACCAAATCCTATGAAGTAGGTCAGGAAGTATATGCTGTTGACCAAGTTCAGGCAATGATTGAAAAATTAAGAGAAATAAGTAAATGAAGAAAAAAATCTATTAGGAGATGCTCTGATTTTGACGGTCAGTGATTAGATTGAAGAGTTGAATTATCTCCTTGAAAACTTGCCGAACATCTGTTTTTATATTGCAGCTTCTGTAATAATGTGAAATCAAAAAATAGAGATCAAACATAATGTACAACTCGCTACAATTACTAATAGAGGTTAGGTAGAATTTCTACTAGAATTGTGTGATTGGCTTGAAAATTTTTTGATTTAACATATAGATTTAGAAATGGAAAAGATATCATCAAAGACATGGGTACTGTAATTGTCGATGAAATAGAAATGAAAAGTCAACATCCCAAAAAGTAGAAATCACGTTTTTTCAGTTGGTAAAATAGATGATTTGTTTATAAAATGGAAGAGTCGGGAGATAAGAATGTATAGAAAAGTTATTGCTTTAGGAGCTGATCTTCATTACCTTGATAAGGTAGAAACCGTTATAAAGTCAGTTTCAGTTCATAATCACGAAGTGAAATTTTATGTGTTTAACGACGACCTACCTAGCGAATGGTTTCTTTTGATGAGAAATCGTTTGAAGGTTATTGGATCTGAGATTATCAATGTTAAAAAGACAGCTCATAATCTTCGTGATTTCCACTTGCCAAATGCAACCCTGTCCTATGCAACTTTCTTTAGGTATTTCATAGCAGACGAAGTGCTTGAAGATCGGGTACTCTATTTAGACTCGGATATCATTGTGAATGCCAATTTGGATGAACTCTTTTTTTTGGATTTGCAAGGATACGCTATCGCAGCTGTTCAAGATTTTGATCAAGATGGTTGGTTAACAACCTTTAATGCAGGTATGTTATTGATTGATGCAAAAAAATGGCGAGAAAAAAAATCAACACAAAATTTGCTAGAGTTGACTGCCCAACACCATGAACATGTCTATGGGGACCAAGGTGTTCTCAATATATATTTCGGTGACCAGTGGCTACATTTGGACAAAGAGTATAATTTCATGGTTGGTTTAGATCAGTTTTTACATTTAAAAGGTAATGCTGACTGGTACCAATCCAACTATTATGGAAATTACGAGCCTAAGATTGTCCATTATACTACAGAGTTCAAACCGTGGACTCATTTAACACTTACACGTTTTCGTAAACTCTGGTGGTTTTATTATGGATTGAACTGGAACGATGTGTTGTTAAGTTCAGATATTGTTAAACGCTCTTTTAACGAATTAGTAGGAACTCCCTTATATCATACTTGTATTTTTACAAATAGTGCTGCAATGGAGTCTTTGGAATATCTTCTATCTGAACTTCCAGAAGTTCACTTCACCATCTTGGCACATACAAATTTTGCTTATAGTGTAGTTGATATGCAACGATTCTTGAATCTATCGATTTATCCAAATTTTAATTCTTTCAATATGAAAGAAACTTTGGATAAGATGGATTTCTATCTTGATATTAACCATGAAGGAGAAATTGTCAATATTATCGAAGAAGTTCATAGACGCAATAAACCAATCTTTGGTTTTGATAATACTAGTCATGATAGCACAGGAAGAAGTCGGATTTTTTCAGCAAGTGAGCCAGATAAGATGGTAGATACTATTCGCAAATTTTTAGGAGAAGAAGTCAATGGGAAATGAGCTAATCAGTATTGTTGTTCCAATATATAATGTGGAAAATTATCTGAGAATGTGTTTAGATAGTATTCAAAAACAAACGTATACAAATTTTGAATGCTTATTAATCAATGATGGTTCTCCAGACAATTCAGCAGAAATCTGTAGAGAATATGTTGCTAAAGATTCTCGTTTCCGTTATTTTGAAAAAGAAAATGGTGGATTATCGTCGGCTCGAAACTATGGAATTGAACGTGCAGAAGGAACTGTTATTACTTTTGTGGATTCGGATGATTGGTTGGAAGGCAATAGTCTAGAGATTTTATCTGATAAAATGAATCGATATGATGCAGATATTGTAGTATCTTGTTACTGTATCTATGATGAGGAAAAAGAAACGTATCTTTTCTTTACCTATGGAGAAACGTACGATAAGATTTATAGTACTAAAGAACTACTAGAAATATTACCAGTATTAGAAGGGAAAACTCTTAGTTTTCAAACTTCTTGGGGAATTTTATTTAAAAAAGAGTTGTTTGAACATATTTCTTTTCCCACTGGAAAAATAAATGAGGATATTGCGACAAATTATAAATGTTATATGCAGGCGAAGAAAATAGTCTATGCTCATAAAAATACTTACTGCTATCGTCTGAGAAATACAAGTATTTCTCATGCATCGTTTACAGAGAAAATGATGCGTGATGATCATGATGCTCGCATTGAAAGAATTGCCTTATTAGCATTAAAAGGCTATGATATTAGTAATTATTTAACGCAACATAAACAGTATTTGAAAACTTGGCATGCTCATGCTATCGAAAAGGGATTTTTACATAGTCGAGAAACAGATCGTTTGGAGGAATTGGATTTTCTTTTATCGATGAATGGTGTGAAATGTGACGAATAGATTATATATCATTAGTGAGATATACCGTGGAAAGCTTTATCATATACAGCTTGTATTTGTTTAATAAATCTTCTGTGAATAATTATTTACTTTCAAAATTAATAACTCCCGCAGTCGGCTTACTTCTTAATTAAAACGTTTTACTTCTATTTCGGTAGGTTGTTGAAAAAGCCCAAAGACCTTCACTTTGCCAAAGATGTTATTTACCTTTATGAAACGTGTTGACAAGAAATGATTATAAGCTACCTTGTTGAAGTTCAACAAAAAAGCCATATTTATTAAATATACTAAAGTTTCAACATACTTTTCCTGAAAAATGTAGGATTAAAGGTTTCTTGATTGATAAAAATAGTAATCGGTAGTTTTGAGCGCTTCTTATAAGTATTGAGTAGATATTTCTTAAGAGAGGAATTATTTATAAAATGAAAAAATCCATAGTTTTTAATGCAGATAATAATTATGTAGATAAATTAGAAACTGCTATCAAATCTATTTGTTGCCACAACAATCACTTGAAAATTTATATTTTTAATGACGACATCTCGTCCGAGTGGTTTTTGATGATGAACAAGCGATTGAAGACCATACAATCTGAAATCGTTAATGTTAAGATAGTAGATCATGTTCTTAAAAAATTTCATTTACCGCTAAAGAATTTAAGTTATGCTACTTTCTTTCGCTATTTTATACCTAATTTTGTAAAAGAAAGTCGTGCTTTATACTTAGATTCTGATACCATTGTTACAGGAAGTTTAGATTATCTATTTGATATGGATTTAGATGGTTATGCCTTGGCAGCAGTAGAAGATTCTTTTGGAGATGCTCCTTCTACCAATTTCAACGCTGGAGTGTTGTTAGTTGATGTAGATATTTGGAGAGATGAAGATGCTTGTACGAAATTGTTAGAATTAACTAATCAATACCATGAGACAGCATATGGGGATCAAGGGATTTTAAATATGCTATTTCATGATAGATGGAAAAAATTAGATCGAACTTTTAATTTTATGGTGGGAATGGATAGTGTTGCACATATAGAAGGAAATCAGAGATGGTATGAGATTTCTGAGTTGAAAAATGGTGATTTACCTAGTGTTATACATTATACAGGTGTGAAACCTTGGGAAATGATAGCCAATAATCGCTTTAGAGAAGTTTGGTGGTTTTATAATCTGTTAGAATGGTCTGATATTTTATTGAGAAAAGATATAATTAATCGTAGTTTTAAAGAACTTGTATATGGTCCTAAAGCTCAGACAGCAATTTTGACCGCGAGTTGTGAGATGGAACATGTGGAATATTTAATAGAAAACTTACCAGAAGTACATTTTTCTATATTAGCACATACTTATTTTGCATCAAATGTTGTTGCCTTATTAAAATATAGCAATGTTACGATATATCCTTGTTTTTCTCCATTTGATTATCGAAAAATGTTGGATAACTTAGATTTTTATTTAGATATTAATCATTATCAAGAAGTGGATAATATTGTATCCGTTGTTCAACAACTATCTAAACCAATTTTTGCCTTTGAAAATACTAGCCATGATATAGATAATCAAACTAATGTATTTTCTTCAACAGAACCAAACAAAATGGTAGAGGCTATTAGACAATTCTTAGGAGAATAAGTTTATGGGGAATGAATTGGTAAGTATTATAGTACCAGTTTATAATACAGAGGAGTATATTAGACAATGTCTGGACAGTATTCTTAACCAAACGTATCAAAATTTTGAGTGCCTATTAATAAATGATGGCTCATCAGATAATTCAGCTGATATTTGTAGAGAGTTTGTTGCTAAAGATACACGTTTTCGTTATTTTGAAAAGGAAAATGGAGGTGTGTCATCAGCGCGTAACCTAGGTATTGAACGTTCGGGGGGGGGCGTACATTACTTTTATAGATTCAGATGATTGGGTGGATTCCGATTATTTAGAAGTTCTTTATAGTGCTATTTTAGAAGAACAAGCAGATATAGCGGTATCTACCTACAAGAAATTTAATACTTCGGATAACTGCTGGTACTTTCATTCTTTTCAAGTTAAATATGATAGAAAAGTCTTTACGAACATAGAACTAATTGATGAATTGGTTGATTTAGATTCATTTGATTTTTCATATCGTTTTGTAAGTGGGAAATTGGTAAATAAAACTAGTTTGAAAAAAATTAGATTTAATGAATGGACTACTTTAGGAGAAGATATGGAATTTTGGTTTAAATTATACCTTATTTCCGCTAGAATTGTCTATGTTAATCGAGATAGTTATATTTATCGTGTGAGTGATTATTCAAGACATGTTAGCTTAGAAAAATTTCGTAGTGATTTACAGCAGTATCTGAATTTTCTTACCTTTCTTTCAATTAAAGGATTTGATATATCAAAGTACAAAGATAGGTGTATATCTCTTATAAAAGGACGAGATCAAATAGTAAAAGAATTAGCTAACTATGATACAGATGAAAATATACGATGGTTTAATGAAACGCTATTTTTATTAGAGGGAGAGAATAGATAATAATATGAATCAAGAGTTAACTAGTACCAATTTACAATGTTTAAAAATATTTGCGACAGTGTGAACATAGCTATTTTAGCAAGTTTGAATTATGACTTGACCAATCATATTTTGATTTATAAAAATAGATTACAAAGAGTAGTAGCCAAATTAGAAGAACAAAATATGCAACTTACAGAGATTTATAGAAGAATGATGGAAAAATTGTCTTTACTTCCGTAGATACTAATAAAAAATGAGATAATACAATATGAAACTACATTTAACAAATTTATACGGCATGGCTGGTGATAGTACGGTTATCTTAGCGCAAAATGCTGTTCAAAAGATAGCCAGTCAACTGGGATTTAGAGAGGTTGGCATCTATTTTTACAATATTGCTTCAGATAGTCCATCCGAAATGAATAAGCGTATGGATGGCATTATGGCCAGTATCTCTATTGGGGATATTTTAGTCTTTCAATCTCCTACTTGGAATGGTTTTGAGTTTGATCGTGTCCTGTTTGATAAGCTGAAGGATATGCAAGTGAAAATTATTTGCTTTATCCATGATGTTGTCCCTCTCATGTTTGATAGTAACTATTATCTCATGAATGAATACATGTATATGTATAATCTATCAGATGTTATAATCGTCCCATCAGAGAGGATGAAAGAACGTCTGATTGAAGAAGGATTGACAACTAAGAAGATTCTCGTTCAAGGTATGTGGGATCATCCTCATGATTTATCCTTATACACCCCATCTTTAAAAAAAGAACTCTTTTTTGCTGGAAGTTTAGAACGTTTTCCAGACTTACAAAATTGGTCTCAAGATACGCCTTTAAGAGTATTTTCAAATAAAGGTGAGGCTAGTTCTAACGCTAGAAATCTTAGTATTGAAGGATGGAAAAAAGACGAAGAACTGTTGCTAGAATTATCAAAAGGTGGATTTGGTCTTGTCTGGGGAACGCATCAAAACGATGGAGAAAGTAACCAATATTACACCCTGAATATATCTCATAAGGTTAGTACCTATCTGACAGCTGGGATACCAGTCATTGTACCAAGTAGCCTATCAACTGCTAAATTTATAGTGGATCAAGGTTTGGGCTTTGTGGCGGATAGTCTAGAAGAGGTTCATGAGATGGTTGATAAAATGAATCTACAAGAATATCAAGAAATGACGAATCGGATAAAGACCTTTAGTTATCTGTTAAAAGAGGGTTATTTCACTAAAAAATTATTGGTAGATGCAATCTACCATTTGGGAATTGATTAAGAGAATAAGATGATTAAAACAATTGTATTAGCTGGTGATTGTAATTACACCAGGCAGTTAGAAACAACTATAAAATCTATCCTATACCACAACCGAGATGTTAAGATTTATATTTTAAATCAAGATATCATGCCAGATTGGTTTCGAAAACCACGAAAAATAGCTCGCATGTTAGGTAGTGAGATTATCGATGTTAAACTACCTGAACAAACTGTGTTCCAGAATTGGAAAAAACAAGCTCACATTAGTTCGATTGCCTATGCTAGGTATTTTATCCCAGATTATATACAAGAAGAAACTGTTTTGTATTTAGATTGTGATTTACTTATAAACGATAAATTAGACAGTCTATTTGAGCAGGATATAGAAGAACGTTATATCGCAGCGATTAGAGATGCAAATGGCCAAGGTTTTAATACTGGTGTCCTACTAATCAACAATAAAAAATGGCGTCAAGAGAAACTAAAAGAACGATTAATTGAACAGTCCATCCTAACAACGAAGGAAGTTGAAGAGGGGCGTTTTGAACATTTTAACGGTGATCAAACGATTTTCAATCAGGTCTTGCAAAATGATTGGTTAGAGCTAGGTCGAGCTTATAATTTACAAGTAGGACATGATGTGGTGGCCTTGTATAATAATTGGCAGGCACATCTGGCTTTTAATGATAAACCAGTGGTAATTCATTTTACGACCTACCGAAAGCCTTGGACTACCTTGATAGCTAACCGCTACCGTGATTTATGGTGGGAATTCCATGATTTGGAGTGGACTCAAATTTTACAACATCATATAGGAGAGTTTGAACTACTATCGCCTCTAGATAAGGAATTTTCTTGTTTAACTTTGACTAATTCCCAAGATTTAGAAGGAATAGAAGAGCTAGTCACAGCTCTACCAGATGTGGTATTTCATATCGCTGCTTGGACGGATATGGGTGATGAATTAACAAAATTAGCTGTATATGATAATGTGAGATTGCATCCACAGATCGTTCCTCCTGTGTTAGATAAGTTGAAAAAGTTAACAAATCTTTATTTGGATATCAATCATGGTAATGCAGATGAGAACTTTTTAAAATCTTTGAAAGAACAAGAAAAAACGCTATTAGCTTTTCAATCGACTCAGCATGGAAATTTAGGACAAATCGTTTTCGAAAATGGGAAAGTTTCCTTTATGATTGATGCCATTAAAGATTTTAAGAAAAAAGGACATCTTACCTGTTTTCGACAACTTCCAAGTTTGACTTGTTTAACGTTTACGGCTTCTCAGGACATTGAACAGCTGGACTATTTGGCTGAACACTTACCCAATGTTGTTTTTCAAGTTGCAGCATGGACAGATATGGGGCCAAAATTATATGATTTATCTAATCGTTATCCTAATATTCAACTTTATCCAGCAATTTCAAGAGATAAGCTAGAAGAGTTGAAGGAAAAGATGGATGTTTATTTAGATATCAACTTACTGACTTCAACAGCAGATATGGTTGCAGAAATGACTCATCTATCTAAACCTATATTAGCTTTTTATAAATCTCAAAATGGGAATAATGGTCAAAGATTGTATTCTAGTGAACATCCTGAAAGAATGTTGGCTGATTTACAGAAATTAATAAATAAGGAAATTTTAGAAAAACAGCTTGATTCAATCCAGGTAAAAGGGATAGATGAAACCTTAGATTATATTATTGAGAGCCAATCTTCTTTGGTTCGTTTTGGAGATGGGGAAATCAATATGCTTGCAGGGCATTCGATTCCCTACCAAGATTATGATGAAGAGTTGGTCTCAACTATGAGAGATATCATCGGACAAGAAAGTCGAGAAGAGTTAGTCGTGTGCCTTCCTGATGCCTTTACAGATCGTTTCAAGTTTACATCGTGGGCGATTCCATTTTGGAAAGATCACATGGATCATTATATGGATTTTTACAGAGAACTATGTAGTAATTCATGGTATGGCTCAACCTTTGTATCTCGCCCTTATATCGATTTTGAAGATAAGAGTCAAGCTAAAGCTCAATTTGAAAAGTTGAAAAGTATCTGGAAAAACCGTGATTTACTGATAGTCGAAGGCGCGACTTCTCGTTCAGGTGTAGGGAATGATTTGTTTGATGATGCCAATTCTATTAAACGGATTATCTGTCCTTCTCATAGTGCTTTTTCTAGAGTTCATAAAATTGAACAAGAGATTGAGAAGCATGCGAATGATCGTTTGATTTTATGTATGCTTGGTCCTACAGCCAAAGTTTTAGCCTATCATTTAAGTAAAAAAGGTTATCAGGTATTGGATATCGGCCATATCGATTCAGAATATGAGTGGATGAAGATGGGTGCTAAAACCAAGGTTAAATTTTCACATAAACATACAGCAGAGTATAATTTCGACCAAGATATTGAGTTCATTGAGGATGAAACCTATAATAGTCAGATTGTTGCAAGGATATTAAACTAAAATTTTGGAGAGAATCTATCTGGTTTTGTTTATGTAATGCAACAGATAATGTTAGTTAGAATAAATGATAAGGATTTGAAATGAGAAATACCAATCGCACTGTAGTATTCGCAGGAGATTATGCTTATATTCGACAAATCGAAACGGCGATGAAGTCACTCTGTAGGCATAATAGTCATGTGAAAATTTATGTATTGAATCAAGACATTCCCCAAGAATGGTTCAATAGATTAAGGATGTATGTACAAGATATTGGGGGCGATTTGATTGATTGCAAGTTAATAGGGCAACAGTTTCAAATGAACTGGTCAAATAAACTACCGCATATCAATCACATGACCTTTGCACGTTATTTTATTCCAGACTTTGTTAAAGAAGATAAAGTGCTCTATCTTGATAGTGATTTAGTTGTAACAGGTAATTTAACACCTTTATTTGAATTTGAATTGGGTGAAAATTATCTGGCAGCAGCTCGTTCTTGCTTTGGAGCTGGAGTTGGCTTCAATGCTGGGGTTCTGTTGATTAACAATAAAAAATGGAAATTAGATAATATTCGTCAACAGTTAGTTGAATTAACTGAGAAAGAACATGAAAATGTGGGAGAAGGAGATCAGTCTATTCTCAATATTCTTTTTCAAAATAGTTGTTACCAGCTAGAGGATACCTATAATTTCCAAATAGGTTTTGATGCTGGTGCAGCTGAAAAAAATCATGCTTTTATTTTTGAAATTCCATTAACACCTCTTCCAAAAATTTTGCACTATATTTCTCCTGATAAACCCTGGAAGCAGTTTTCTGTTGGACGTCTGAGAGAAGAGTGGTGGAAATACTCTTTTATGGAATGGAGTTATATAGTATCTAGCTGGAAAGAAAAGGGTGTATTTTATTCTGCAGATATTTATAAACCAAAATTAACTTGTATGAATTTAACTAATTCTTGGTGTGTAGAAAAAATTGATTATCTAGTTGAACAATTGCCGGAAGTACATTTTTATATTGCTGCTCATACTTTTATGTCGGATGAATTAAAGAGATTATCTAAGTATCAAAATGTGACCCTTTATCCTAATTCTTTTCCTATTTTGGTAGAAAAACTTCTACAGAGTTCAGATATTTATTTAGATTTGAATTTAGACCATAAACTAGTATATATCTATGATTTGGTGAAGAAATATAATAAACCCATGTTTAGTTTTGAAAGCAGTAGATATGAAGAACTAACTGATGATTGTTATGCAGGACTCTATTCAACTAAAAAACCAGAAGATTTAGTAGACGCAATCAAATCTTATATGAGGTAGAGAACAGTATGAGAAAATCAATAGCATTAGCGGCAGATAATGCCTATCTTATTCCTTTGGAGACGACTATAAAGTCTGTATTGTATCATAATAGGGATGTTGATTTTTATATTTTGAATAGTGATATAGCTCCCGAATGGTTTAAACTATTGGGAAGGAAAATGGAAGTTGTAAATTCTACCATTCACAATGTACACTTGAATAAAGAACTTTTTGAAGGTTATAAAACAGGACCACATTTAAATTATGCTTCTTATTTTAGATTTTTTGCGACGGAAGTAGTTGATGCTGATAGGGTATTGTATCTGGATTCAGATATCATTGTAACAGGGGATCTAAGTTCTCTCTTTAAAATAGATTTTAAGGGATATTATATTGGAGCTGTTGATGATGTTTATGCTTATGAGGGGCGGAAATCTGGCTTTAATTCTGGAGTTTTGTTGATGGATGTTGCAAAGTGGAAAGAGCATTCTATTGTCAATAGTTTATTAGAATTAGCGGCAGAACAGAATCAAGCTGTTCATCTTGGGGATCAGAGCATTTTAAATATTTATTTTGAGGAAAACTGGTTAGCATTAGATGAAGCATATAATTATATGGTCGGTGTTGATATTTATCATCTTGGCCAAGAATGTGAACGTTTGGATGATAATCCACCTGTAGTTGTTCACTATGCTAGTCATGATAAACCGTGGAATACATATAGTATATCTAGACTACGTGAATTATGGTGGACTTATAGAGATTTAGATTGGTCAGAGATTGCTTTTAGTCGTTCTAGTTTGAATTACTTTGAACGAAGTAATCAATCTCAAAAACAGGCTATGGTTGTGACATGGAGTGCAGATGTCAAACATTTAGAGTATTTGTTACAACAGTTACCTGATTGGCATTTTCATGTTGCAGCTCCTGTTTTCTGTATTGATTCTCTGACTAAGTTATCTACTTATACCAACATGACTCTGTATCAGTCTATACTTCATCAAAGAATTGACTGGTTATTGGATGATTCTAGCGTTTATTTAGATATTAATACAGGTGAAGAGGTCTTTAATGTAGTTACAAGGGCACAAGAAAGAGGCAAGAAAATCTTGGCTTTTGACAAAACACGTAAAAGTATGGATGATGGAATCTATGACGGTGTCTTTTGTGTGGACGAACCAGAAGCTTTAGTTAATGCAATTAAAAAGTTAGAGGTATAGTGATAATGGACGAATTAATTAGTGTTATAGTTCCTGTATACAATACGGAAAAGTATTTAGTAGAGTGCGTTGAGAGCCTTAGAAAACAAACATATTCTAATATTGAGATTATATTAGTGGACGATGGGTCAACAGATGCTTCTATTGAAATCTGTGATGAATTTGCTGAAAAAGATTCTCGAATAAGAGTATTTCATAAAAAAAATGAAGGATCGGCAATTGCGAAAAATTTTGGGATTCAACAGTCTAGGGGAGAATATATTATCTTAGTAGACTCGGATGATATTGTCAGCGATAGAATGATTGAAGTCCTATATACTCAAATAAAGGAAAAGAATGCAGACATAGCCATTGGTAATTATTATATTTATGATGAAAGTGATGGCAATTTTTATTTTTATGTTACAGGTCAAGATTATTGTGTAGAAGAGTTATCTTTACAAGAGTTAATAGATAGACAGGCAGGGGCCTGGAAATGGAATGGTTCAGCTTTTATAGTAGCAGTTGTAAAATTGTATAAAAAAGAGTTGTTTGAAGATGTTTCATTTACTCATGGTAGAAGATTTGATGATGAAGCTTCTACCCATAGACTGTTTTTAAGAAGTAAAAAAACAGTGTTTATCAATGATAATCTTTATATCTATAGAAGACGTTCAGGTAGTATTATGAGGTCTGAATTTGATCTTTCTTGGGTAAGAGATTTAGTTGAAGTATTTTCCAAGAAAATATCGGATTTTGTTTTAGCTGGATTAGATGTTTCAGTTATGCGTATTCGATTTGTCAACCTTTTAAAGGATTACAAACAAAGTTTAGAATACCATCAATTAACAGATACTGAGGAATATAAAGATATTTGTTTTAGACTAAATGTGTTTTTTGATGCAGAGAGAAGAACTAAGAATTGAATTTTAAAAATTTTTCTTTTTGTTTTAACTTAAAAAGAGTAAAGTTAGATTTTCAGTTAGAGAAAGGGAGTATTTCGTGAAAAAAATTTATTCATCGATAGCAGTAAAAAAAGGACTAATAACTTTGTTTTTGCTGTTTATTTATGTAGTAGGAAGCCGGATTACTCTTCCTTTTGTTGATTTGAACAGTAGAGACTTTCTAGGTGGATCAACTGCATATTTGGCGTTTTCAACTGCACTTCTGGGAGGAAATCTGAGAAGTCTGTCTCTATTTTCTATAGGATTATCGCCATGGATGTCGTCGATGATTTTATGGCAGTTGCTTTCTTTTTCTAAGAAATTGAATATTTCTTCTTGGGCAGTAGAAGTTCAAGATAGAAGGAAGATGTATTTAACCCTAGTCATTGCCTTAATTCAATCTTTGGCACTTTCATTGAATCTACCGATACAACATCATTATTTATCGCTCTTGGTAACTGTGTTGAATACCTTGTTACTTATAGCTGGTGCTTTCTTTCTGGTATGGTTATCAGATTTAAATGCTCAACTTGGAGTAGGTGGTTCTGTAGTTATTTTATTAGCTAGTATTGTTTTAAACATTCCACAAGATATTTTAAGTACATTTCAGCTTGTTCAAATTTCTATGGGAGTAATGCTATTGATTGCTTTGAGCAGTATTGTATTAACCTATATGATGGTGCTCATGTATAGAGCGCGTTATCGTATACCAGTTCATAAAATTGGCTTACATAATCGTTTTAAACGCTATTCTTATCTCGAAATCATGCTGAATCCTGCAGGTGGGATGCCATTTATGTATGTAATGAGTTTTTTAAGTTTACCTACTTATATCTTTTTATTGTTACAGACTCTTTTTCCAAAGTCATCAGTCTTCTCTGAACTATCAGCTCAATATGGAGTCGGAAAACCATTATGGATTTACTCATACATTGCCATGATTTTTTTATTTAGTATTGCTTTTGCTTTTGTCAATATGAGTGGAGACCAAATATCTGATCGTATGAAGAAATCTGGGGAGTATATCTATGGAGTTTACCCAGGAGAGGAAACAAGTCGTTTTATTAATCGATTGGTGTTGCGTTTTTCGATTATAGGAGGAATCTTTAATGTTTTGATGGCAGGTACTCCAATGTTATTTGTTTTATCTGATGAAAATTTATTGAGGATTGCTATGATTCCAGGTTTGTTTTTGATGTTCGGAGGTATGATTTTTACAATTAAAGATGAAATGAATGCTTTGAGACTAAATGAAACCTATAAACCCTTGATTTAGGAGGTTTTTATGTATTATTTTATACCAGCTTGGTATGGTTCCAATCGTCAATGGCACGCTGATTTGACTCCGTGGTACCATTCTCACTTTAAACTTGAATTTGATGATACTTTTAATCAAATTAGGCTTTTTCAAAGACAAGAGATAGCATCTCGACTATTAGTATTAGCCTATCAGCCACATTTACGTTATTTTTTACATAGACATGGTGTCTTAGAGACAGAAGTCTATTCTATCTTTGATGACATGCAAGATTTGCAAGACCCCCACACCCAGGTTCTCAATTTGAGAGATATAGAGTGGGATAGTGATTGTCAATTTCTTTACAGTCCATTTGTAATAGTAGTTCAAAAAAATGGTAAAAAGTATGCAAAGGTAGAACATGGTGTAGAAGGCTTTATTAGTGAGATCCAATATTTTGATTTCGATGGACAGATGAGTAAGCACTACATCATGGATGATCGTGGTTTTGTATCGAGTGTTATTTATTTTGATAATGGACAGCCTACCTATCAAGACTATTTGGATACAAAAGGTATTTGGCGCTTTAGAGAGCATTTAAACGAGGGAGGACGAGTAGAGGTAAATCCAATATTTGGTTATCGTTTTAAACAGCTTCACTATACTGATATGAGTCAACTAGTCACAGAATATTTTGATAAATATCTGCAAAAGCAAAAGAAAAAACAGGATATTTTTATCATTCCTTCTCATCCTCATCATGACCAATTTATCTTCAGTTGCTTACCAAGTGACACTGCTAAAATTTTGGGTCTTTTCATTAATCGGAATTCTCAAGCTAGTTTTAAAGACTTAGCTTCATCATTTGAACAAGCAGACCTAGTCCTAGTGGATAGAGAGGATAGTTTACAACTCTTGCAGGAACTATATCCTAAACTATCAGATAAATTTTATCATCTCTCTCCTTTTGATACGCGTTTACGACTCGGTCGAAGTCAGACTCGAAAAGAATCAATAATTTACTATCAACTGGATTTTGAGCAGGGGATTGATAAGCAAGCTCTACTTCAAGTCTTGGACTTTGTCGCTGAAAATAAAGATACTGAGGTCATTTTTGGAGCCTTTTCTGCTAGTCGGGAACAGATGGAGGAAGTGGAAAGCCTTGTAAATGAAATCATTCAGGAACAAATCTATACGGATAGTTTAGAAAAAGGAATAGACTACGGTGGGGCAGAAAATCCTTTAGAAGAAAACCAAGAGCAGGAAATGCGTTTTCAGTTTGTCAACTTGAATGATGAGTTAGATTTGATAAAAACACTAGAATTTGTCCGTTTGATTGTGGATTTCAATAGACAGCCTCATCTCTACACACAGATAGCTGGTATTAGTGCAGGAATTCCTCAAATCAACCTAGTTGAAACTGTCTATGTTGAACATTTGAAAAATGGTTATTTGATTTCAGATGTGACAGAATTTTCCAAGGCTGCACATTACTATACAGATAGACTAAAAGAGTGGAATCAAGCTCTAGTATACTCTATTGATAAAATCAAGGAACATACTGGTCAACGATTTTTAGATAAGTTGCATCACTGGATTGAGGAGGTTACAGATGTCAAAGGATTATAAAATCCTACAGATAGGAATTGATAATTGGGCTCATTATTATGAAATTCCTGAAAATATGGATTGGTATTATTTTTGCCCTAATTCACCGCTAGCCCTCCGTAAAATGATGGAAATGGATAGTATCACAAATTTTCATGCAATCTTGGTAGAGGATGGTCAGTATATAAGAGATTTAATGCATTTTGTACACCATATCGAACCTTATACTCTACTTTATAGTCAAGATTTTCAAACGACAGATTTGGGTATTCTTGATTGCTTAAAAAAGCGGTGTGCTCAGGCTGTAGATTTTTCGGCCCCCCAGGAATTACTCAATGATTTATCAACTTCACTCTTTGGTGGGGGATATGGGGATAAAGTAAATCCTTTTACTATTAAGATTCATCCCGATTTTGAAGGTTCTATTTCTTATCAAGGATTTGAATATTTGGCTTTAGAAGGGGATTTTGGTGATACTTTTTCCCAGCTTGCTTATTGGTCATACAACATTGTGGTTAGTAAAAATCTTCCTATTGAGTTGTGGCTGGAGTATGAAAAACAAGGTAATTGTGAGTTACGATTGGTCATTCATAAGATATGGAGTGGGTCTGTTGATGGAATTTTTGAAGAAATCCTAGTGACTGAAAATGACCTAGAGCAAGCACTCATTATGGAAAATAAAGAGGGAGATTGCTATCTCGCAATATCTGTAGAAGCACGTGGTCAAGGGATTGTAAAGCTTGGTAGTCTTCATCAGCGTTGGAGTCGAAAACAGTTTGGAAAATTTGTCCTTGGTGGTAATATCTTACATGACAAAAGTCGGGATGAAATTAATTACTTTTTCCATCCAGGTGATTTTAAGCCCCCTTTAGCTGTTTATTTTTCCGGTTTTCGTCTTGCCGAGGGATTTGAGGGGTATTGGATGATGAAAAATTTAGGATGTCCTTTTCTTCTGTTCTCAGATCCTCGTATTCAAGGTGGAGCCTTTTACCTTGGTAGTCAAGAATTAGAGAATAAGATTAAGGAAACCATTCAATACTATTTGGATTATCTTGGTTTGACATCTAAAGATTTGATTTTATCTGGTCTTTCCATGGGAACTTTTCCGTCTCTCTATTATGCAGCCGCTTTTGAACCACCTGCAGTTATTGTCGGGAAGCCATTAGCTAATATTGGGACTATTGCAAGACGAGGACGTTTAGAGGCACCAGGCGTATTTAATACAGGATTTGATGTTCTGAGACATCAGACTGGTGGAGTTAGTTCTCATCATATGGAAGATTTGGATCAACGTTTTTGGAATGCTTTTAAAAAGGCTGATTTTACCCAGACAACTTTCGGTCTTTCCTATATGAAGGATGAAGATATGGACAGTAAAGCCTACGATCAGTTAGTAGAATATCTTTGTTATACAGGGGCTAAGATTTTATCTAAAGGTACGGATGGACGACACAATGATGATTCAAACACCAATATTGCTTGGTTTCTACATTTTTACCGTATGATTTTGAAATCAGATTTTGGAAGAGGTAGTCAATGATCATTAAACAAAGACAAGAAATTAATTGGGTGGAAGTAGGAGAAACGTATATGTACGGATCAACTGTATCTTATTATCCTGACAAAAGTGTTCGTCTGTATAATCCTCTATTGCCATCTGGCGAGATTCTCAAAACATGGTTTTCTAATGTGAACTATCAAGCCTTTAGAACTCAGCCCAGTCTTCCTTTGCTTAAAAGAAAACAGGATTATCAATTATGCATGAATTTTGAATGCCATCCTACAAATGGAGTTTATACAAAGATTACCTTTTTTGATAGATATGGAGATGTAATTGAAGAGAAAATTGAAAAAATGAAAGTCTTTGATTTTACCTATCCGGATGATACCTATACCTACCAAGTCTCCCTTCTAAGTGCTGGTTTTGAGTCCTTGGATTTTTATTCTTTTTCTATTAAGGAGACGAATCGTGTTTAAAGGTATATATCAAAATTTTCAGTTGCGGAAAGTAAAAAGGATTTTAAAAAAGATTAATGCCCTTAAAGAAAAGATGGAGTCTCTATCAGACCAGGAACTAGCGGCAAAAACAGTGGAGTTTCGCCAACGTCTTGTTGAGGGAGCAACTCTTGACGACCTATTGGTAGAAGCTTTTGCTGTGGTGCGTGAAGCAGACAAGCGGATTTTAGGGATGTTTCCCTATGATGTTCAGGTCATGGGAGCTATTGTCATGCACTACGGAAATGTTGCTGAGATGAACACAGGGGAAGGGAAAACTCTAACAGCTACCATGCCGGTCTATTTGAACGCTCTTTCAGGAGAAGGAGTGATGGTTGTTACGCCTAATGAGTATCTAGCAAAGCGGGATGCAGAGGAAATGGGACAAGTTTATCGTTTCCTAAGTTTGACTATAGGGGTCCCATTTACAGGGGCTTCCAAAAAGGAAATGAAAGCTGAAGAAAAGAAACGTATCTATGCTTCGGATATCATCTATACAACCAATAGTAATTTAGGTTTTGATTACCTAAATGATAATCTGGCTTCGAATGAAGAAGGTAAGTTTTTGCGACCTTTTAACTATGTCATTATTGATGAAATTGATGATATCTTGCTGGATAGTGCACAAACTCCGTTGATTATTGCGGGTTCTCCCCGTGTTCAGTCTAATCACTACCGTATTATTGATACGCTGGTAACGACTTTGGTAGAAGGGGAGGACTATATTTTTAAGGAGGAAAAGGATGAGGTCTGGCTCACTACCAAAGGGGCTAAGGCTGCTGAAAGCTTCTTAGGAATAGATCATTTTTACAAGGAAGAACATGCGGTTTTTGCTCGTCATTTAGTTTATGCGATTCGAGCCCATAAACTTTTTACTAAAGATAAAGACTATGTCATCCGTGGGGATGAAATGGTGCTGGTGGATAAGGGAACTGGTCGTCTGATGGAGATGACTAAACTACAGGGAGGTCTTCATCAGGCCATCGAGGCAAAGGAACATGTTAAATTATCTCCAGAAACGAGGGCTATGGCTTCTATCACCTATCAGAGTCTTTTTAAAATGTTCAATAAGATATCTGGTATGACAGGGACAGGTAAGGTCGCGGAAAAAGAGTTTATTGAAACCTACAATATGTCTGTAGTACGTATTCCAACCAATCGTCCTAGACAACGGATTGACTATCCAGATAATCTCTATGTGACTTTACCAGAGAAAGTTTATGCGTCTTTAGAATACATCAAAGAATACCATGCTAAGGGGAATCCCTTACTCATTTTTGTAGGCTCAGTTGAAATGTCTCAACTTTATTCGTCACTCTTGCTTCGAGAGGGAATTGCCCATAATGTTTTAAATGCTAATAATGCGGCGCGTGAGGCTCAGATTATCTCCGAGTCAGGTCAAATGGGAGCTGTGACAGTGGCCACCTCCATGGCAGGACGTGGTACGGATATCAAGCTTGGTAAGGGAGTTGCAGAACTTGGGGGCTTGATTGTTATTGGGACTGAGCGGATGGAAAGCCAACGGATTGACCTGCAAATTCGTGGCCGTTCTGGCCGTCAGGGAGATCCAGGTATGAGTAAGTTTTTTGTATCTCTGGAAGATGATGTTATTAAGAAATTTGGTCCATCTTGGGTGCATAAAAAGTATAAAGACTATCAGGTTCAAGATATGACTCAACCGGAAGTACTGAAAGGTCGTAAATATCGGAAGCTAGTCGAAAAGGCTCAGCATGCTAGTGATAGTGCTGGACGTTCGGCACGCCGTCAGACTCTAGAATATGCTGAGAGTATGAATATTCAACGAGATTTGATTTACAAGGAGCGTAATCGTCTAATAGATGGCTCTCGCGACTTAGAAGATGTTGTTGATGAAATCATTGCTAGCTACATAGATCAAGTGACTTCTTCAGACTATGAAAGCCGAGAGCTACTCTTCCACTTCATTGTGACCAATATTAGTTTTCATATTAAAGAAGTTCCAGATCATATAGATGTGACTGACAAGACTGCAGTTCGTAGCTTTATGAAGCAGGTGATTGATAAAGAACTTTCTGCAAAGAAAGAATTACTTGATCAACATGGTCTGTATGAACAGTTTTTACGACTTTCTATGCTCAAGGCTATCGATGATAACTGGGTAGAGCAGGTAGACTATCTACAACAGTTATCTATGGCTATCGGTGGTCAGTCTGCTAGTCAGAAAAACCCGATCGTAGAGTATTATCAAGAAGCCTACGCGGGCTTTGAAGCTATGAAAGAACAAATCCGTGCGGATATGGTGCGTAATCTCCTGATGGGCCTGGTTGAAGTTACTCCTAAGGGTGAGATTATGACTCATTTCCCATAAAAAGAGGAAAATATGACAATTTACAATATAAATTTAGGACTTGGATGGGCTAGTAGTGGTGTTGAATACGCTCAAGCCTATCGTGCTGGTGTTTTTCGGAAATTAAATCTGTCCTCTAAGTTTATCTTTACAGATATGATTTTAGCAGATAATATCCAGCACTTAACAGCTAATATTGGATTTGATGATGATCAAGTTATCTGGCTTTATAATTATTTCACAGATATTAAGATTGCACCGACTAGTGTGACAGTGGATGATGTCCTGGCTATTTTTGGCGGTGTGGAAAGTCGTAGAGAAAAGAATGGCAAGGTTTTGCGTGTCTTCTTTTCTGACCAAGATAAGTTTGTAACCTGTTATTTGGTGGATGAGGACAAGGACTTGGTTCAATATGCCGAGTACGTCTTTAGGGGAAAACTGATTCGTAAGGATTACTTTTCTTATACGCGTTATTGTAGCGAGTATTTTGCTCCCAAGGACAATGTTGCAGTCCTATACCAACGAACTTTTTACAATGAAAACGGGACTCCAGCTTATGATATCTTGATGAATCAAGGCAAGGAAGAAGTTTATCGTTTTAAGGATAAGATTTTCTATGGAAAGCAAGCTTTCATGCGTACTTTTATGAAATCATTGAATTTGAACAAGTCTGATTTGGTCATTCTTGATAGGGAGACAGGCATTGGTCAGGTTGTGTTTGAGGAAGCGCAGGTAGCGCATCTAGCGGTAGTTGTCCATGCGGAACATTATAGTGAAAATGCTACAAATGAGGACTATATCCTTTGGAACAACTATTATGACTATCAGTTTACCAATGCAGATAAGGTTGATTTCTTTATCGTATCAACTGATAGACAGAATGAAGTGTTGCAAGAGCAATTTGCTAAATATACACATCACCGACCAAAGGTTGTTACCATTCCTGTAGGTAGTATTGATTCCTTGACCGAGTCAAGTCAGGGACGTAAGCCATTTTCTTTGATTACCGCTTCACGTCTTGCTAAAGAAAAACACATTGATTGGTTAGTCAAGGCAGTCATTGAGGCGCGTAAGGAAATCCCTGAATTAACCTTTGATATCTATGGTAGTGGTGGAGAAGATTCTCTGCTTAGAGAAATTATTGCAACTCATCAGGCTGAGGATTATATCCAACTCAAAGGACATGCCGAACTTTCGCAGATTTATAGCCAGTATGAGGTCTATTTGACGGCTTCTACCAGTGAAGGATTTGGTTTGACCTTGATGGAAGCTATTGGTTCAGGCCTTCCTCTAATTGGTTTTGATGTGCCTTATGGCAATCAGACTTTTATAGAGGATGGGCAAAATGGTTATCTGATTCCAATTTCATCTGACCATGTGGAGGATCAAATCAAGCAAGCTTATGCAGCTAAGATTTGTCAACTGTATCAAGAAAATCGTTTGGCGGATATGCGTGCCCATTCTTACCAGATTGCAGAAGGCTTCTTAACCGAAGAAATTTTAGAAAAGTGGAAGAAAACAGTAGAGGAGGTGCTCCATGATTGAACTTTATGATCGTTATAGTCAGGAAAGTCGAGATTTACATGAAAGTCTCGTGGCTACTGGACTGTCTCAACTTGGAGTAGTCATCGATGCAGATGGTTTTCTGCCTGAAGGTCTAGTATCTCCTTTTACTTATTATCTAGGATATGAAAAGGGAAAACCTCTCTATTTTAACCAAGTTCCTGTCCCAGCTTTTTGGGAAATTTCAGGAAATAATCAGTCTGCTCGTATTGAAGATACGACACAGGAGAGAGCCGTTATTCATTATGCTGAGGGAATGCAGGCTCGATTGGTTAAACAGGTAGATTGGAAAGACTTGGAAGGAAGAGTACGCCAGGTTGATCATTATAATCGTTTTGGTGCTTGCTTTGCGACAACGACCTATAGTGCTGATAGTGAGCCGATCATGACGGTTTACCAAGATGTCAATGGTCAGGAAGTTTTACTGGAAAACCATGTGACAGGTGATATCTTATTGACCTTACCTGATCAATCCATGCGTTACTTTGCCAATCGAGTAGAATTTATCACTTTCTTTTTGCAAGATTTGGGGCTAGATAAGCATCAGATTGTTTTTAATACTCTAGCTACTCCTTTCTTGGTTTCCTTCCATCATCCAGATAAGTCTGGCTCAGATGTTTTGGTTTGGCAGGAACCTCTCTATGATGCCATTCCAGGCAATATGCAGTTGATTTTGGAAAGCGATGATGTGCGTACTAAGAAGATTATCATTCCAAACAAAGCGACTTATGAGCGTGCTTTAGAGTTGACTGATGAGAAATACCATGATCAGTTTGTGCACTTGGGTTACCATTATCAGTTTAAACGGGATAATTTCCTAAGACGAGATGCCTTAATCTTGACTAATTCAGATCAGATTGAGCAAGTAGAATCAATCGTAGAAGCCTTGCCTGATGTTACTTTCCGTATCGCAGCGGTGACAGAGATGTCTTCTAAGCTCTTAGACATGCTTCGCTATCCTAATGTGGTCCTTTACCAGAACGCTAGTCCACAGAAGATTCAGGAGCTGT
>ERZ773044.300-NODE-300-length-24509-cov-3.11483_pt1 | contig 24509 bp, 19 predicted proteins | sample MGYA00511897_ERZ773044 | MGnify/ENA primary metagenome ERZ773044 (study PRJEB29015, sample SAMEA2738116) | human oral metagenome | biome: human oral; feature: human-associated habitat; material: saliva | place: China | collected 2170 ...
TGTTACCACCGTCTCCATCGCCATCCTGGTCCTGGCCATCGTCTTTGCCGTCAAGACCCTCAAGATCGTGCCCCAGCAGCACGCCTGGGTCGTCGAGCGGCTGGGCAAGTTCGACCGCATCCTGATGCCGGGTCTCAACATCATCGTGCCCTTCATCGACCGCGTGGCCTACAAGCATGAGCTGAAGGAGTTCCCGCTGGACGTGCCCAGCCAGGTCTGCATCACCCGTGACAACACCCAGCTGCAGGTCGACGGCGTGCTGTACTTCCAGGTCACCGACCCGATGCGTGCTTCCTACGGCTCCAGCAACTACATCGACGCCATCACCCAGCTGGCCCAGACCTCGCTGCGCTCCGTCATCGGCCGCATGGAACTGGACAAGACCTTCGAGGAGCGCGAGGCCATCAACCTGGCCGTCGTCAGCGTGCTGGACGAAGCCGCCACCAACTGGGGCGTCAAGGTGCTGCGCTACGAAATCAAGGACCTGACCCCGCCCGCCGAGATCCTGCGCGCCATGCAGGCCCAGATCACGGCCGAGCGGGAAAAGCGTGCCGTCATTGCCGCCTCCGAAGGCCGCCGCCAGGAACAGATCAACATCGCCTCCGGCGAACGCGAAGCAGCCATCCAGCGCTCCGAGGGTGAGCGCAAGGCCGCCATCAACCGCGCTCAGGGTGAAGCCGCCTCCATCTCCGCCATCGCTGAAGCGACCGCCCAGGCCATCGAGCGCGTGGGCAACGCCGCCCAGCTTCCCGGCGGCGACACCGCCGTCAACCTGCGCGTGGCCGAGCAGTACGTCGAGGCCTTCGCCCAGCTGGCCCGCACCAACAACACCATGATCGTGCCCGCCAACCTCGGCGACGTGGCAGGCCTCATCGCCACCGCCATGAAGACCGTGCAGGGTACGGGGGGCAGTGGCAAGGCCTGAGGCCTACTTGCCCTCCAGATTGCTCATCGAGTAATCCAGCCGGTTCTCCCCGCTGGTCTCGATGAGCACCCCCATGTCGTTCTCGGTCGACAGCTTCGTCAGCGAATAGCTTTCGCCGTTGCCATAGGCCAGCTCCACGCTTGTCCGGTCCACGACCAGATTCATCCGGAACGATGCAGGGCTGGCGTAACCTGACGACACGACCATGCTCTTTTCGTAGTTGGCCTTGGCATCGCCGGAAATCCGGGTGCTGGTGCGGCGCACCTCATACTGCCCGTTGTCCGCGTCGTAATCGATGAACACCGTACTGTCGGCCTGATTCAGGAAGATGCGGATGTGCCCGTTCACGGGCCGCCCATTCACGCCGGTGAATGCCAGATTAAGATCCTGCGACGTCCAGCGCTTCACGTCGTAAAGCACCTTGTGGTAGTTGTCGCTGGCCATCTTCGCGTTGAAGGTGTCCGCAAAGCCCGTATCGACCGAAGTCTTCGGGTTGCCGTTCACGAAGGCGGACTTGATCACGTAGGCATCGCCTTCCCGGACCAGCGTCAGGTTGCGGGTCATGCTGATGCCGCTCAGGTGTTTCGAGACCTCACCATTCTGGTCGCGGATGTCGCCCTGCAGATACGCCCAGTTGCCCAGCCAGGCCAGCGCCTTCACGGTCGTGTCGCTTTCCTGAAGGAAGTTGGCGCCATACCAGTCCGTGCCCTGGTCCACGCGCCTCGGCTGGCTTTCCGCCACAAACACATTCTTGTCGTCCAGGTGACCCACCATGTAGTAGGTGCCGGTGGTTGACCCATACTGGTAGCCGTTGGCACCGAAGAACAGCACGTGCTTTGTCGTGCCGTCCGAGGCCTTCATCGTCTTCAGGTTCGGGCATTCCACCAGACCCAGGTCCTTGCCGCCCAGTGCGCCCGCGTTCAGGATCGTCGCACCTTCATAGGTCCAGGCCTTGCCGTCGCTGCTGGCATAGACACCGATCTTGTCGCCTTCGGCCAGGTACATCATCAGCTTGCCGCGGGCAGCGTCATGCCAGATGTAGGGGTCGCGGTTGTCCGAGGTGGCGGTCGTGCCCTTCAGGACCGGCTGCCCGCCGTTGTAGGGCACATAGCTCTTGCCGAAGTCCAGCGAATAGGCGGCGTACTGATGCTGCCCGCTTTCGGTGTAGCTCGTGAAGTACGCGACGATGGCTGCCGTTGGCAGGTCCTTGAAGAAGCCGCTGGCGTTGTCGATCACCGAGCCCGTGGCCACGGCCGACCAGCCATGCGTGAACTTCGGAATGGCCACGCCCTGGTTCTCGAAATGCTCCCAGTCCCTGGTCCGGACGTGGTACCACTCGGTGCCGTCGTTGTCGGACTTGTAGTTGCTGTTCAGCAGGTAATACAGGTGGAAGTAGCCGTCCGCCCCCTTGAAGAGGGTCTGGATGTCGTTCATGAAACCGGCCGGCGTGTTGTAGTGGTTGATCTGCTGGTACTCTGTGCTGGTCGTCGTTCCTGCCAGCACGGCCGGCGGCTGCGCCAATGCCAGCATTCCTGTCGCTACACCCATGACGGCAAGAATATGTCGGTTTTTCAGCATCATCGTTTTCCCCCATATCGCCTGGAAAGCGGGCCAAGGCTATCACCCGGGGAAGGTCGGCTGCAGCGATAAAGTGTTACGGATGTATCCCAGCAGATGTATGCCGCTGATGTCTCCCTGTGCTTTACCCGATCTTTACCTGCGCCCAGTGCCTGCTTCACACTCGGTGCCCACAATGCCGCCTGTGTTCAACACCACCCGGACAAGGATCCGGACACGACACATGCGTCTTGCACACGTTTCCCGCCGTCTTGTGGCTTCCACCGTCGCCCTGGTGCTGGGTGCCAGCAGTCTGGCGGCATCGGCACAGCCCTGGCATGAGCCGGGCGGGGATCGGTACGGCTATTCACAGCGGGACCCTGGCCATGACGGCCCGGATGGTCCGGACGATCGCCGTGACGACTGGGAAGGCGATCAGCCCCACCACGGCCCGAGCCAGCACCGGGAAGGGCGCGGCCATTCAGGGCGTCAGGAACCCCGGGTGTCCGTCCAGGTCCATACGCAGGTCCAGACCGATGACATGCGCATGGGGCCGGGGGCAGGCCCCGAGCACCGCTACCATCGGGGCGACCGGTTGCCCCCCGAGGCACGCCAGTCGGTGATGGTGGCGCAGGACTGGCGCGATCACCGGCTGGATCCGCCGCCGCGCGGCCATGACTGGGTCCGCCTGGGAAGCGACTTTGTGCTGGTGGCCGCAGCCACCGGCATCATCGCCCAGGTGATCCTCTCCGCCGGTCGCTGAGGACTTCAGAGCCGGGCCCCCCCCCCATCGAATCGCGTGGTGCGGCCCTCGGACCGTCACAGATCGGCGTAGTCCACCACCATGTACTTGGCGGGCAGGTTCTTCTTGGCGTCGCCCTCGTCGCCCATCAGCAGCAGCCGGTGCTGGCCGTTGATCACCACCGAATCCACGGCCTCCACGTTGCTGAGATAGCGCAGGTTGGGCAGCGGGATGGCCTTGGGCGCGTCGTTCGGGTTGCCGCTCCAGGTCCACAGTTGCGAGAACTTCGTGCCATCGTCATCCTTCACCTCGTTGGCCAGGATGAAACTCTTCAGCACCGGGTCGTAGTTCAACGAGCGGATGCCGCCTCCCTTGATGTCCAGGAACGCCACCGACACGAAGTGCGGCGGAACGTGCTTCTCGAACATGTCCTTCGGGTTGTCGATGGAGACGACCAGCGCCAGTTCGTTGAACTCCGGATCGCGGAAGCCCAGCATCAGCCGGTTCTTGTGCGGGTCGAAGGCCAGCCCCTCGATGTTGGTGTTGCGGAAGTCCAGCTCCGTGCCGGTCCTGGCCTTGATCAGCTCCTTCAGTTCAGGCGAGTTCTTCAGGTCGTCGATCAGTCCGCTGTACGATTCCAGCTGCTGGATGTCGGTGCCCTGGATCCTGAAGCGCAGGAAATGCTCGCGGTCGGGGCGGCGCTGGCCGTTGCGATTGGGCGAATGCGAGGTGATGGCGTAGATGTAGCCCTCCGGGTCGCGGGTCAGCGCTTCCAGGTCGTTCAGCTTGCGGCGGAAATCGCGGATGATGCGCGTATCCAGCGCCTCGTCCTCCCGCAGCGAACCGTCGGGCTCGATGGTGAGGATGCTGGCCGCGCGCGTGGGCTCGTCCTCCACCACCAGGATGCGCCCGTCGGGCAGCTGCTGTACCGCCGAGGGTTCGTACAGGCTCCTGAACACGTTGATGCCCAGCGTCTGCAGATGGGCGGCCTGCTTCTGCGCCTGCATGGCCGGAATCACGCTGGGCAGCGTCTTCACGGCCGTGAAGGCAATGACCGAGGCCAGAAGTCCCCAGCGGAACACCACGTAGGACATGTGCAGGAACTTGAACTGCTTGTCGGCCATCAGCCCCAGCCAGTACAGCTCCTCGCTCATGCGGAAGTAGATCTGCTCCCGGTCGTTCATGATGTCCTGCATCATCTGCCAGTAGCGATCCTTCGGGATCTTGGCACGATCCTCGTAGATCAGGATGTTGGGGGAGTCGCCGAAGAAATGGACGGTGGGGTTGTGCGAGACCCGAGCCTTGAAGTCGCGCAGCCTGGCCTTGCGCCGGAACACGTCCTTCAGCCAGCGCCAGGTCTCCTGAAAGCGGCCCACCCGCTCGGGCGAGGCCGACAGCAGCGCGCAGACGATCGAGGCGGCTGCCGTGAGCATGAAGATGCCGGCGGGCACCAGGAACTCGGGCGACGACGAGAAGATGAAGGCCCCCGACACCATCAGCGCCGACACGATGAAGCCGTTGAGCGAGATCATGATGTTGGCCTTGGTGGCGGCCAGCGCCAGCAGCTCCATCTCGGTCCGGAAGGCATTGCGGAACATCGTTTCCACGCCCTTGGCGGTACCCAGCGGGGCAGGGGGCGCTGCGACGCCGGCTTCCCGGGCCCATTCCTCCTTCAGGGCCTTCAGCTTGGCGGCTTTTTTGGCCGCCTTCCTGGCCTTCTTGTCGGAGACTGCCATCGGCGCGTCCGATGAGGGGGGCATGCCATTGCCCGTCTTCACGGATCCATTTGCCAGAGCGTCGGGCATGGCGTTCTCCTGAAGTGCCCTCACAGGCTTCGGATCGTCACGAGGGTCTGTTCGGTTGGCCGGTGGCAAACCGCCCGGAACCGTTCCGATGGGGAGCAGGCCGTTGCCCGGAACGGTGCCCCGGGGGGGAGGGCTGGTGTTGCCGTCCGTCACGGCAGGCGGGGTCTCGCCCTGGACCGCCCGGGCGGCGACCACTTCGTGAGGGTCATCCCGGTTGACACGGTCGCCCGATTCTTGGGTGGCAGGAAAGGCATTGATACCGTGCGTCGTGTAGGGGGGCAGGGTGTCAGTGCCGGATGCGCCGCAGCAGGTCGGCTGGAAATCCGCCTCTTCCGCCCCCCGGTCTGTACCCGTGTCGGCAGGCGCCGAGAGGCTCCCGGCGCGCCTGCGGTTGCCTTTCGGGGAGGCCTCCTGGTCGCGGAAGCCCATGGATTCGCTCACCCATGTCCGAAGGGTGAACCTGTCGCTCTTCTTTTTTGCCATGTCTGTCGGCCTGGGCACAACGAATGTCGAACGCCGCGTACCCCCGCGGCGTCAGGTCTCTCTGACAGACTATCGCAACTGGCGTGGAAGCTTCCCCAAAAATGAAGTGGGCTGTATGGGATCCCCGGGCGCGGTGTCAGCAGGTTCAGCGGTTGTTGTTCTTCATCAGCCGCGAACGCTCGCGCTGCCAGTCCTTCTCGCGCTCGGTGGCCCGCTTGTCGAACTGCTTCTTGCCCTTGGCCAGTCCCAGCGCCAGCTTCACCCGGCCGCGCGTGTAGTGCAGTTCCAGCGGCACCAGCGAATAGCCGGCGCGCTCCACCTTGCCGATCAGGCGGGCGATCTCGGCACGGTGCAGCAGGAGCTTGCGGTTGCGGGTAACATCCGGCTTGACGTGGGTGGAGGCGGTGATCAGCGGCGTGATGTGCGCCCCGATCAGGTAGATCTCCGCGCGTCTTACAATCACATACGCTTCCTGGATCTGCACCCGGCCGGCCCGGATGGCCTTCACCTCCCAGCCTTCCAGCGCCAGTCCGGCCTCGATCCGTTCCTCGATGAAATAATTGAACCCGGCTTTCCGGTTTTCTGTAATGGTCGACATGGTCGATATTGTGCCTGTTGAAAGGATCCCGTCCGAGAGGATCCCATCCGTGTTCGGGGGCCAGCCATGCCCGTGATCCGCAAGTCCGCCCTGGTGCCGTATTCGGCGCAGGCCATGTTCGACCTGGTCGAGCGGGTAGAGGATTATCCCGGTTTTCTGCCCTGGTGTGGAGGCACGCAGCTGCTGTCGCGCACCGACGAGGGCATGTCGGCCGCCATCACCATCGACTTCCGTGGCATCCGCCAGACCTTCTCCACCGAGAACGTCCACCAGCGCCCCACCAGCATCCGGCTGCGCCTGAAGGACGGCCCGTTCTCGCGCCTGCAGGGGGGCTGGACTTTCAAGCCGCTGGCCGAGGACGCCTGCCGCATCGACCTGGAGCTGGACTACGAAGTGGGCAGCGGCCTCATCGCGCGGGTGCTCAACCCCGTCTTCGGCCACATCGCCAACACCCTGGTCGATGCCTTCGTGAAGGAGGCCGAGCGCCGCTACGGCCCGGGCTTCGGGGCCTCATGACCCCCGGCACGCGCCGCAAGGCTCCGCAGGATCAGTCATCGGCCCACCCGAGCCAGCCGGCATCGGAGAGCCCCGCAACGACGCTGATGGTGGAACTGGTCATCCAGTACCCGGAGACCGCGGCCCCCGAAGCCACGAGGCCCGAGGCCATCAATCCCGAGGCCACCATTCCCGAGGCTGCCAATCCCGAGGAGGTCGCCCAGCCGGTACGGTACGCGCTGGTGCGGACCCTGCACCGTGTACCTCCGGGCACCACCATCCGGCAGTTGCTGCAACGGGCAGCGGCCGCGTCGGCCCTGCAGACCCCGCTTGTGCCTGGAACATCGCCAGCCGCGCAGCATTCGATACCTCGGGTAGATGATGATGCCAGACTGGAGCGCGCATGCCCTGGAGGCGACGAGCCGTGCAACCTTGTTCAGGCCATCGAGGCCAAGGCCCTGGGGCTTTCCCGCTTCGGTCGCCGCGCCTGGCTGGATGACCCGCTGCGGCCCGACGACCGGGTGGAAGTGCTGTGCCCGATCCTGGCCGACGCGAAGGCGGCACGTTTTGCCCGGGTGGCAAAAAGTCGCGCCGAGCGGACTGACAGTCGCTGGGGCCGACGAAGCGAGGCTGGTCGTCAGATCCGCACCACGATGCGCCGGGGCGCGGGATAATTTGCTATCATGCCGCTTTGCGGATAAAAACAGCAATGCGGATAGCCAAGAAGGCACTGACATTCGACGACGTCCTGCTCGTCCCCGCGTATTCAGACTTCATCCCCCGTGACGCATCCCTGCGCACGCGCCTGACCCGGAAAATCAGCCTCAACATCCCGCTTGTCTCGGCGGCGATGGATACCGTCACTGAAAGCAGCATGGCCATCGTCATGGCCCAGCTGGGCGGCATCGGCATCATCCACAAGAACCTCAAGCCCGAGCGGCAGGCTGCCGAGGTCCTGGCTGTCAAGCGCTACGAGTCCGGCGTGGTGGGCGACCCCATCACCATCACCCCCGAGATGACCGTGCGTGAGGTCATCGCCATCACCCGCGAGCACCGCATCTCCGGTCTGCCCGTGGTCGAGGGGGGCAGCAGGAAGGTGGTCGGCATCGTCACTAACCGTGACCTGCGCTTCGAGTCCGAACTCGACCAGCCGGTGCGCAACATCATGACCCCGCGCGAGCGGCTCATCACCGTGCCCGAGGGGTCCAGCCTGGATGACGCCCAGAAGCTCATGCACAAGCACCGTCTTGAGCGCGTGCTGGTTGTCAACGACGCCTTCGAGCTGCGCGGTCTCATGACCGTCAAGGACATCCTGAAGGCCGACACCCACCCCGAGTCCTCCAAGGACAGCGTCGGCAAGCTGCGCGTTGGCGCTGCCATCGGCACCGGTGGCGACAGCCATGAACGGCTCGAGCGTCTGGTGGCTGCCGGCGTGGACGTGGTGGTGGTCGACACCGCCCACGGCCACTCGCGCGGCGTCATCGAGCGCGTGCGCGAGATCAAGCGCCACTACCCCGAGCTGCAGGTCATTGCCGGCAACATCGCCACCGGTGACGCCGCCCGCATGCTGGTCGATGCTGGCGCCGACGCCGTCAAGGTCGGCATCGGCCCGGGCTCCATCTGCACCACCCGCATCGTGGCCGGCGTGGGCGTGCCCCAGCTCACCGCCGTGGGTGACGTGGCCGCTGCCCTGCAGGGCACCGACGTGCCCCTCATCGCCGACGGGGGCATCCGCTACTCCGGCGACGTGGCCAAGGCCATCGCCGCTGGCGCCTCCAGCGTCATGATGGGCTCCATCTTCGCTGGTACCGAGGAATCCCCTGGCGAGATCGTCCTGTACAAGGGCCGCTCCTACAAGTTCTACCGCGGCATGGGCTCGCTGGGTGCCATGCAGCAGGGCGCGGCCGACCGCTATTTCCAGGACTCCAACGTTGCCGCCGAGAAGATGGTGCCCGAAGGCATCGAAGGCCGCGTCCCCTACAAGGGGGCGGTCAGCGCCATCATCTATCAGCTGTGCGGCGGCCTGCGTGCCAGCATGGGCTATTGCGGTTGCCCCACCATCGACGCCATGCAGCAACGTGCCCAGTTCGTCGAGATCAGCAACGCCGGCATCCGTGAATCGCACGTCCACGACGTGCAGATCGTCAAGGAAGCGCCCAACTATCACGTCGAGTGATCGTTGCCGCCCCACACAGGCTGCCGCCTGGTCGGCAGCCTGTTTCGTTTCCGGACACGCCCGGCCCGGGCGGGTCACAACCCCTCTGTCACGCGCCATGAACCATCAGAAGATCCTGATCCTGGATTTCGGCTCGCAAGTCACCCAGCTCATCGCGCGGCGCATCCGCGAAGCCCACGTCTACTGCGAAGTCCATCCCTGCGACGTCAGCAGCGACTGGGTCCGGCAATACGCCGCCGACGGCCAGCTCAAGGGCATCATCCTCTCCGGCAGCCATGCCAGCGTCTATGAAGTGGATGACCGCGCCCCCGACGCCGTCTTCCAGCTGGGCGTGCCCGTGCTGGGCATCTGTTACGGCATGCAGACCATGGCCATGCAGCTGGGCGGACAGGTGGAAGGCAGCAACACCCGGGAATTCGGCTATGCCGAAGTCCGTGCCCGCGGCCACACCCAGCTGCTGGACGGCATCCAGGACTTCCACACTCCCGAAGGCCACGGCATGCTGAAGGTGTGGATGAGCCACGGCGACAAGGTCACGGCCCTGCCCGAAGGCTTCAAGCTGATGGCCAGCACCCCCAGCTGCCCCATCGCCGGCATGGCCGACGAGGAGCGCCACTTCTACGGCGTGCAGTTCCACCCCGAAGTCACCCACACCGTGCAGGGCAGGGCCATGCTCGAGCGCTTCGTGCTCGACATCTGCGGCGTCCGTCCCGACTGGGTCATGCGTGACCACATCGAGGAAGCCGTGGCCGCCATCCGCGAACAGGTGGGCGACGAGGAAGTCATCCTGGGCCTGTCCGGTGGCGTCGATTCCAGCGTGGCCGCCGCCCTCATCCATCGCGCCATCGGCGACCAGCTCACCTGTGTCTTCGTCGACCACGGCCTTCTGCGGCTGAACGAAGGCGACATGGTCATGGACATGTTCGCCGGCAAGCTGCACGCCAAGGTCGTGCGCGTCGACGCCAGCCAGCTCTTCCTGGACGCCCTGGCCGGCGTCTCCGACCCCGAGCAGAAACGCAAGATCATCGGCCGCCTGTTCGTCGACGTCTTCAAGGCCGAAGCCGAGAAGCTCAAGGCCAGCGGCGCCGGTCACAAGGGCGCCACCTTCCTGGCCCAGGGCACCATCTACCCCGATGTCATCGAGTCGGGCGGCGCCAAGAGCAAGAAGGCCGTCGTCATCAAGAGCCACCACAACGTCGGCGGCCTGCCCGAGCAGCTGGGCCTGAAACTGCTGGAGCCCCTGCGCGACCTCTTCAAGGACGAAGTGCGTGAACTGGGCGTTGCCCTGGGCCTGCCCCCCGACATGGTCTACCGTCACCCCTTCCCGGGACCGGGCCTGGGCGTGCGCATCCTGGGTGAAGTGAAGAAGGAATACGCCGACCTGCTGCGCCAGGCCGACGCCATCTTCATCGAGGAACTGCGCTCCACCATCGAACCCCACAGCGGCAAGAGCTGGTACGACCTCACCAGCCAGGCCTTCACCGTCTTCCTGCCCGTCAAGAGCGTCGGCGTCATGGGCGACGGCCGCACCTACGACTACGTCGTGGCCCTGCGCGCTGTCCAGACCAGCGACTTCATGACCGCCGACTGGGCCGAGCTGCCCTACAGCCTCCTGAAGAAGACCAGCAGCCGCATCATCAACGAAGTGCGCGGCATCAACCGCGTCACCTACGACGTGAGCAGCAAGCCGCCGGCGACGATTGAGTGGGAGTGAGGGGGCTATTGGCGGCGGCTGAAGCCGGATGAACCATCAGGGAGGCCCCGAGCGGCATGAGCGAACGACCTGTCGACCTTTCCTTCCTGCAGAAGGCCATCGCCCGCCTGGACGCGGGCCTGACCCGCTATCGGCAGGACATCCATGACGAGCAGATCCGCGACGGCCTGATCCAGCGCTTCGAGTTCACCTACGAAATCAGCCACAAGACCCTGAAGCGCTTCCTGGAGGCCACCTCCGCTTCTCCCCAGGAGATCGACCGGATGAGCTTCCAGGACCTGATCCGTACGGCCAATGAACAAGGCTTGCTGCTGGGAAGCTGGCCGGACTGGCGGACTTATCGGGACATGCGGGCCCGGTCTTGGCAGAGCTATATCCCGGAACTTGCACAGGATATCGTGACCGGGGTTCCGGCTTTTCTGAATGAGGTCTCTCACCTCGCCAAGCGTTTGAGACAAGCAGCGGGGAATCCCGGTTCGCTGTAAGCTGCATTGCTACCGATGCCCTTACTTCCCGCCTTCCGCCAGCTGATTCTGCTGTCATCCGCCCTTGGGGTTCTTTGGGGCTGCTGCTTTCGCCTACAGCCCACGCCTCTGACATCACCTGCCGTCCCGACCGCCAGGGTGGTGCCCGTTGCAGTGATGGCACCCGTTATCGGCGTGATGGCACTGGGGTGGTGCGCTGCGATCATGGCACGGTCTGGCGCAAGGGGCGCGATGGGGCTATCCGCAGCAACCGTGGCGAGCGCTGTCGCACGGATGCGGCCGGAACCCTGCGCTGCAATCGGGATCCGCAGCGGGTGTTGGTGCGCTGACTGGTCTGTCTGTGGCCGAAAGCACTTTGCGTTGGCTGACGACGTGTCCTTCTGGGACATTTCCAGGCTGCAGCAGCTGGCGGCCGCTGTTGGGGTATGAGTTACCCGTTTCGGCTGACCAGCGCATCGACGGCAGCCGGCGCATCCCATGCACGCACGCCTGCCGTGCGCAACCGGGAAGGTCTACGTGATCACACGACCATTTATCGAGGGCTGCGAAGCCGCTTGTCGGCTTGTGACCTCGTAAGCGACGTTGTTCATGCGTCACCCGCCCTCGGTTGAAGGATACTCATGGCATTGGACACACCGAATGTATCCATGGGCAATCAGCAACAACCTGATGAGAAACCCGAAGCCCTATCCCGCTTCGAGCGAGCGGAGCGAATTCGGCGGCGACTGTCACTGGTCGCCCATGCGATCGTCGTGCTTGCGCTTGCCTACTACGTTTATGGGGTCAAGTCCGAGATTGATGAGACAAACGCCGTTATCGAGGCGTGTAGGTACAACCTTACCTGGAAGTGCATGGACGAAGCAGAGGCGGCATATCGCCAGCGCGAGTGATGTGCGTGTTGTGGTGTCCGGAGGAATGGAATGACCGCTGCTTATGCCCTAGCTACCCCTGTCATGACGCAGCTCGGCGCTTTCCAGTTCGGCATCAACACCGACGCCTACCAGGGCCTGCCGCGCTCGGACGAGTGGCGCTGGCTTGACCAGGAGCGCTTTGGTCAGACAAGCTGCAAAAGAGGAGATGTAATGCGACAGCCGAACGATGATTTCCCTGATGGACATGGTTCTGACAGAGACGAGGGGCTGGATCGCTGGGCACGACGTTGGCTTGTGCCACTCGGTTATGCTTTGATCTTCCTCGCTTTTGCTTATTGGATTTATGGCCTCAAAATCGGAGCAGATCGAGCTGCGCACATTCATCAAGAGTGCGGCGTTTACGCCGCAATGAAGTGCCTCGAAGAGGCAGGGAAGGCGTTTGATGAAAGCCATTGACGGGTAATGGCCATGTACGCCCGGAATGGATGAAATGGAACTTGCCACCCCTGTGATGATTCAGCTTCTGCGCCTTCCAGTTCGGCATCAACACCGCCGTCTACCTGGGCCTTCCGCGCTCGGATGACTGGCGCTGGTCTGACTTGGAGTGCTTTGGTCAGGCATCACATCCTTGTCGATGCGAATCGATGTCTGAGCCTTCAGAGGGCGATAAAAACGGCCGCGCTCGGCGCCAAGCCACTCTGCCGGGTCTTGCGCCGGGATGTTGCTGTAGTCGTTTTCATAGATTCTCCGTTCCTTTCGATCTGCGCGACGCCAGGGCGACGCCCGTTGCAGTGATGGTGCCCGTTACTGGCGCGATTGCCGCGTGCCAATCGATTTCGTGCAGAACCCTCGTTTTCTGATCGTTTCATTGCAGGGATGATCGATTTCGCGCATGGTTGCGCTCATCCGGCGACAGGGATGGCGCTGTTTGACGCCGCCACACCCCCACCACCAACCCGATCAGCAGCACGCTGGCGCCACCGCCCAGCAGGTTGCTGCCGGCCCAGCCGGGCCAGCTCATCAGCGGGGCGGGCAGGAAGGCGCCCAGGGTGGCCATCACGGCAATGCCCAGGTCGTTGATCCCCTGGACCTCAACGGTCGGGTCCGGGTGGTGGGCTTCCGAGGCAGGGTGTCGAGCGGCTGATGGTGAATCAGGCCCCGAGGCATTGACCGACGGCTGCGCCCGCAGCTGGTCCAGCCGCTCGTTCAGCATGGCGCTGCCGCCGATGTAGGTGAAGTTCCAGCCCAGGCCCAGCAGGATCAGCGAGGTGCTGAGCAGGGCGTAGCCGTCGTTGCCCATGTTGAAGGTCGCGCTGATGCTGATGAGGATGAAGCCGGCCACGATAACGGCGTGGGTACCCACGCGCTGGATGATGGAGCCCGTGACGAACGAGGGCAGGAACATGGCCAGCACGTGCCACTGGATGGCGCGGTTCACGTCCGAAAAGGCCATGCACAGCTGGGTCATGTTCATGGAGGACTGGATCATCAGCAGGTTCATCAGTCCGTAGCCGACGGCAGCCGAGAGCATGGCGGCCACCAGCGGCCGGTCGTGCAGCACCAGTTGCCAGGCGCTGGCGGCGGCCGGGTGAGGCGTGGCGGCATGCGTCTGGACACCGGCAGGGCCAGGCGGGCGGGTGTCGTCGTCCCGGTTGCGTATGGGCTGGATGGTGAGCGCGTGCAGCACGGCCAGCCCGGCAAAGGCGGCGTAGCAGAGGGCAAAGTCCTGGATGCCCGCCCATTCTCTCAGGCTGTTGACCAGGCTGGGGCCGGTGAAGGCGGCTACCACGCCGCCAGCGATGACCAGGGACATGGCGCGGGGCTTCAGCGAGGTGGACAGGCCGTCCGTGGCGGCAAAGCGCGAGAAGTTGGCCACGGCGATGTACAGCCCCAGCAGCGCATGCGAGACGATCAGCAGCCCGAACGAGCGGTCCTGCACAGCCAGGTAGCCGGTGATGCCGGCCAGAGCCAGTGGCAGCGTCGCTGCCAGAAAGATGCGCTTGCGGCCATGGCGGCGCATCAGTCGCGCCACCGGCAGCGTGGCCAGCATCACCACCAGGAACTGGCCCCCATAGGGCAGGGTGGCCATCCATGGCCGCGGGGCCACCACGGCGCCCACCAGGGCAGCGATGGTGACGGCCATCACGGCCGTGGTCAGGTTGACGGACTGGGCGATGAAGTACAGCCACGTGCGGGCGGGCAGGCGAGCGGACATGAGGAGTGCAGGATGAAAGCTTCTCGATGGAACGTGCGGTCGACGACGGGCTGACTGCGGAAACGGGTGGACCGCGGAAGTCGGGCTGACCGAGAAACCGTGCCGATCAGGTTCTGGCGTCCCTGATGGATGGGGATGCTACTGGCTGCTCTCCGCGATCTCGTCAGACAGTCGCCATCTGTTTGCCAAACAGTTGCAGCAAAGTGCCCGGACAGTCGTGCTGCCATTCGGGTGCCGACGCCGGTACAGCCACGGATGCCGGGCTTTTCCGCCCGAACGGGCCTGCTCATGGAGCGGCGTCTTCTGCCGGTTTCCGAACGCGGCAAGTGTCTGAGCCCGGTGGCAGAATCAGCGCTTTCTTGCGCGTAGGAGCAGGCCATGGCATTTGTCGATCAGATCCGCCAGCGTCTGGCCGATGGCCAGTGGGCCAGCGGTGAGCGGCTGCCGTCACTGCGGCAGATGGCGCGGCGCGAGCACGTCAGCCTGCATGCCGTGGCCAGCGCCTACGCGCAGCTGGTCAGCGAGGGGCTGCTGGAGGTGCAGCATGGGCGCGGGTACTTCGTGTCGCCCCCGGCGAAAGGTCTGCCTGTCACACCGCCGGACATGTCCTTGGTATCGCCGGACACCGCGCCAGCCGGGCAGACGGCCCTGTTCCGGTTGCTGCAGGCGGGGCCGGAATATCTGAAGCTGGGCTGTGGCTGGCTGCCGTCCGAATGGCGGGACACCGAGGCCCTGGCGGCGGGCGTGCGCAAGACGGCGCGGATGGGGCAGCGGACGCTGACGGATTATGGGGACATCCAGGGGCATGTGCCGCTGCGACATCAGCTGGCGGTGCATCTGCGCCGCACCACGCGCATCGACGTGCCGCCCGAACAGCTTCTGACGACGGTGGGCGCCACCCAGGCGCTGGATCTGGTGATCCGCCTTCTGGTACGTCCAGGCGACCGGGTGCTGGTGGACGAGCCCTGCAACGGTTCCCTGGTGCGCCTGGTGAGGCTGGCCGGGGGCACGCCCGTGGGAGTGCGGCGCAACACTGACGGGCCGGACCTGAAGGCGCTGGATGAGGCGCTGAAGGATGGGCAGCCCTGCCGGCTCTTCATCTGCAACAGCACCTTTCACAACCCCACCGGAGGCACGCTGTCGGCGCGCACGGCTTTCGGGGTGATGAAGCGGGCTGCCGAGCACGGCTTTCTGGTGGTGGAGGACGATGTCTATGGGGACTTCCATCCCGAGCGCCGCCAGACACTGGTGGAGCTGTCGGGGCTGGAGCACGGCATCTACATCGGCAGCTTTTCCAAGTCGCTGTCGGCGTCGCTGCGCATCGGCCATATTGTGGCCAGCCCGGAGATCATCGGCCGGCTGACCGAGCTGAAGCTGATGACCACGGTGGCGGTACCAGGCTTCTGCGAACGCTTTGTCAACACCATCCTGGTGGATGGATCCTATGCACGGCACATGCGCGAGCTGCAGCGTCGCATGCTGAAGCATCAGAAACAGGCGCAGCGACGGCTCGCCGCGCTGGGCTGGCAGTGCGCCACGCAGCCTGACGGGGGCATGTTCCTGTGGATCCGGCATCCGCAGCTGGAGGACCTGTCGGCCTTCATCGCGGTACTGGCCCGCCATGGGACCCTGCTGCTGCCGGGCTCGGCCTTTGCCGTGTCGCAGGATTTCCGGGGCTGGACGCGGATCAATGTCACGCATCTGACGGATGAGGCGGTGACTCGGATGGCGACCTGCATGCGCGAGGCAGGCGGCTGAGGATGAACAAACCTGCCCTCGGACATGGTATTGCATTGGATTCCCATTCGCTCACGTTCTATCATTCGAAGATTCGTCGACGTCCCTTTCCCTGTCTTTCACCAGAGGGTTCTTTCATGAAGGCATTCCGGGTTTCTTCCATGGTTGCGCTGGCCGTTGCTGCCGCGCTCTCGGGCTGCGCCGCCACGCAGGATGCAGCCCAGTCCGCTGTCAGCGGGGTCAAGTCGCTGGCAGGCCAGGCGCAGGTCACTCGTCAGGCGGTGGCGCCGGCGCTGTATGAGGTGGCCTATTCGCCCAGCCAGGACGTGGTCTACGTGGTGTCGGCCGGTGGTTTCGGGCCGGATGCGCCTGCTTCCAAGGTGCTGCGCCTTGATCCGAAGACGCTGGACGTGAAGGGCGAGATTCCCCTGTCCACGAACGGCTTCGGACTGGTGCTGGATGATGCCGCACACCGTCTGTACATCACCGATACCCGTGCCGGCTCGCTGACGGTGGTGGACGTGGCCCATGACACCGTGGTGGGCACGGTGGCGCTGAATGAAGCGCCGGATGCTGTTTCCAGCCAGAAACCTGCCAAGGCTTCCCAGGCAGCCAGGGCCGCGAAGGCTTCACGGGCAGACAAGACCGCCAAGGCCGCCGGTGAGGACAAGGACGGCCTGTACAAGTACCGCGAGGTGGTGCTGGACCGCACGCACAACCGCCTGTACCTGCCGGGCATGAGCCTGGAGGCGGGCAGCGACGGGGTGCTGAAGGTGGTCGATGCCAATACGCTGAAGGTGCAGAAGGTGGTGCCGGGTCTGGGCTTCGGAACCACCGGCATTGCGCTGGATGAGGCGGCCGGCAAGCTGTACGTGTCCAACCTGGTTGGCCAGCTCTTCGTGGTGGATACCGGCACGCTCGCCGTCACCGGCAAGTTCGAGGTGGCTGCCGACCAGCTGCTGAACCTGGCGGTGGACCGTGCGGCAGGCCAGGTGCTGGCCGTGGATCAGGGCATGGCCCGTCTGGACGAGAAGCGCCAGCAGGACGGGATTGCCTACACGCCGCGCGGCAAGGGCAACCAGGTGGTGGCCATCAACCCGGCCAACGGACATGTCACCCGCAATATTGCCGTCGGCACGCAGCCGGTGGCCCTGCTGCTGGATGCCGAGCGCAACCGTCTCTACGTGTCCAACCGTGATTCGGGCAATGTCTCGATCATCGATGCACGCACCGGCCATCTGCTCAAGTCCGTGGACCTGCAGCGGCACCCCAACAGCCTGACGCTGAACCCGAAGACGGGAGATGTGTACGTGACGATCAAGAACGCCCGTGATGCCGCAGGCGGCAGCAACGAGAGCGTGGCCCGGATCCAGTATTGATTCCATCTGCCCGGCATGAGGCCGAGACAACATGAGGTCGGGCTGCCTGCAGGATCAAGGGCAGTCCGGACCGGAAGCCGGAAAGGGATCTTTCCGGATTCTCCAGGCCCGGGAGATTGCAGCCCGGCCAGTATGCAACTGGCATTTTCCCGGTGCCAGGTACCCAACCCCTTTGTGACATAAACAGGAGACCTGTCCATGAAATCCTTCCCCAAGTCTTTCCGTACCCCTTCCTTCCTGGCGCTGGCCGTGGCGGCTGCGCTGGCAGGCTGCGCTGCCACGCAGGATGCCGGCCATTCGGCCATGAACATGGTCAAGTCGGTCACGGGCCAGGCCCAGGTCGTTCGGCAGGACGTGGCGCCGGCGCTCTATGAAGTGGCCTATTCGCCCAGCGAGGACGTGGTCTATGCCGTTTCGGCGGGCAACCCCAAGGATCCGGCTTCCGGCGTGAAATCGAAGCTCTTCAAACTGGATCCCGAGACGCTGGCGGTGAAGGCGGAAATCGAGCTGCCCAAGCCCGGCTATGGTCTGGCGCTGGATGACGAGGCGCATCGCCTCTACATCGTGGACACCCGTGGCGGCACGCTGATGGTCTTCGACACCACCGCGAGCCAGGTGACGTCCTCGGTGACCATGCCGCCCGTGCTGGATGCGCAGGGTAAGCCCGAGAAGATCGAGTACCGCGAGATCGTCGTGGACAAGGCCAACCACCGGCTGTACCTGCCTGCCATGTCCTATCACGACAGCAAGCTGCAGGTGGTCAACCTGGACACGCTGACGGTTGAGCGCACAATCCCGGGCTTCAACTTCGGTGCCACCGGCATCTCGATGGATTCGGGCGCCGGCAAGCTGTATGTCTCCAACCTGATGGGGCAGCTCTTTGTCGTGGATATCGGCACGCTGGCCATCACCGACCGCTTCGAGGTGCAGGGCGACCAGCTCCTGAACCTGGTGGTGGACCACGACAACAAGCGCCTGCTGGCCGTGGATCAGGGCTTCGACCGCCTGGACGTGGTTCGCAAGGAGCGGGGCGGCCTCAACTATCAGACGCGCACCCAGGGCAACCAGGTGCTGGCCCTGGATCCGTCCAGCGGCAAGGTGCTGCAGAACATCAAGGTGGGCACGCAGCCGGTGGCCTTGCTGCTGGACGCACCGCGCAATCGTCTGTATGTGAGCAACCGTGTCTCGAGCAACATCTCGGTCGTGGATCCGCGCACTGGCCAGGAGATCAAGACCATCGACCTGCCCACGCACCCGAACAGCTTCGCGCTGAACCCCAAGACTGGCACGGTCTACGTGACGGTGAAGCTGCCCAAGGAAAAGACGATGACCGACAAGGAAAGCGTGGCACGCATCAGCTTCTGAAGCAGGCCTGATGGTCCGTCCGTCCGGTGCGCTGGTGCCGCCGGGCGGAATGGCGTGCCTGGCGCGGCACAATGTCACGCTGGCGCACGCAGTGCGCACTTATGATCGGCCTCTTTTCTGAAGGAGCGATCATGGTGCGCATGCGTCCGGTTTCAATGATTCTTGCATCGGCTTCGCTGGCCGTGCTGCTGTCGGCCTGCGGCAGCGACATCCATCCGGGCGATCAGACGGCGCAGGCGCCTTCGGCCAGCAGCGGCAACGCGGGCAACAACAACGTTGCACCGAATGCTTCCGGTTACTGGCAACTGGCGGGACGCATCTTCCAGCGCAGTGGCCAGTCCGAACAATCGACGGTGGACGTGAATGACCACGTCGAATCGACGCTCGAGATCCATGGGCGAATTCCGCCGGCCACGCCGGTGAATGGCGCCGCAGCATCGACTTCCGTAGTCACGACAAGTGGTACGCCGGTGGCCACCGAGACGCTGGACAGCCTCCTGCGGGTGGAATTCACCGGCCGAACTGCCGGTACCTATCAGATCACCACCGACGCAAACCGCTTCCGGAATGCCGGCCGCCAGGCGCGTCTGGCCGTGTTGCGGGTGGCCGTGCGTGACACCACCACCCGGCAGGAAACCAGCTACATCGCCACCGCTGGCACCATCGAGGTGACGCTGGGGGCAGACCGCAAGTTCCATGTCCGAAGCGTGGCCGACCTGCCGGTGCGGCAGCTGAGCATCTCGCAGGCTGCTGGCGGCGTGACGGCCATGCCGGCGCAGACGCAACTGTCCATCCGGGACTGACGCCACAACTTGCAAAAAGAAGCGCTGCCGCCGGATGAATCATCCTGCGACAGCGCTTCGCCGTGAATCCGATATCCGGCCACCCACGAGGTGGCCGGAAACGGGTCAGATCACTTGGCAGCGTAGCGGCTGATGTGATCGCCCTGCGGATCGTTCAGGCCGCGTGCCTTGTTCACGCTCCACACCGTGCCCTTGCCGTCGGTGAAGACGTGGTTGGCATACGAACCACCGGGCAGGTTGGCCACCAGGTTGCCGTTCACATCCACCACGGCCACCGAGTCACTGCCGCGGTTGGCCACATAGGCCAGCTTGCGCACCGGCTCCCAGACCACGGCCAGCGGGCCGGCGCCGACCTTCACGTCAGCCTTCAGCTTGCCATCGGTGGCGTCCAGAATCTGCAGGTTGTCGGTGCCCTGCGAGACAACGAACAGCAGTTTCTCTTCCGGCGCATAGGCGATGCTGATGGCGCCCTTGGCCCCTTTCAGGTTGTAGACCTTCTCGATCTGTTCGGTGGGCTCGTCGATCACGTAGACCTGGTCGGTGGTGGACACCACGAACAGCTTGCCGCCGTCCTGGTCCAGCGCAAAGCCCAGCGGAGCCGGCGGGGTCTTGGTGCGGGTCGGCGACTCCAGCGTGAGGTTGACCTTGTGTTCCAGCGTCTGGGTATCGAACACGCTCACGTAGTTCTTGCCGTGGGCGGCCACATAGGCCCGATGACGCGGGCCATCGACCAGCACGCCGTGGTTGTGCGGGGCCAGCTTGTCCGGGAACTGCTTGACCAGCGACAGGTCGTCCTGCTTGTACACGGCCACGGCGCCCGTGCGCGTGTTGCCCGTCCAGACGGTACCGGCGGTGTCATCCACGGCCACGCCGTAGACCGCTTCCAGGCCCTTGCCGGTGGAATCAGCCGGCGGCGTGACCTGGTGTTCGATGGCCAGCGAGCTGGGGTTGACCTTCATCAGGCTGGACTGCTTGACGGGCGCACGACCTACGGCCGAAGTCACGTACACGGCATGACTGCGGGCGCTGTAGGCACCCTGGTACAGACCGGGGTTCAGCGGCGCACGGGCGATATGGTAGGCGTTGACGCCCGTGAACGGCAGCTTGGGCGAGATCTTGAAATCCAGAATCTCGGCATAGCCCGGGTTCACCGTCTGCACCACCACGGGGTGGATGCCCACCGGCGACTCGGGCGGAATCTCCACCTGACCGGCAATGCGGCCTTCGGCGTCGACACTCAGGATGGCCTGGGTGGTGATGGTGGCGCCATCGCTCAGCAGCTGAACCTGCTGGCCCGGCTTGAAGCCGCTGCCGGTCACGTCCACGGTCTCGCCCGGATAGGCAACGCCCGTCACCGAAACGCGGCCGGTATAGTCCGGATCGACCGGGTGGGTGAGGCCGCGAGCCTGCACGCCAACACTGAACGACAGTGCGGCCAGGGCAACGGCAAGCGCCGTGCCTTTCAGACGGGTGCTGGTGCGAATATCAATAGAAGGCTTTTTCATTAACTTTCTCCGATACACGAAGGGAAACAGGACTGCATCGAGGGAATCACACAGGGAACCGCCCTACGGTGGCATGCACGATGGGCCTGTGCCCTGAGCCGCGCGCCGTCTGGTGGAGCGTTCCTGAGACACGAAAGCCGGGGGGCTACGCCTGGTTGCAGGAAGGGCAGCAAGGTGCTGACCATGGAAAGAAAACCAGACGCTGTCTTACGGAACGTGACGGATTGTATATGCTTTCTAAGAATGATGGCGATTAACGATACTGTCAGTGGGGAGTTGTAACCATGTTGACAGTGTGGTGCAGAACCAGGTAGCCGCGAACGTCGGGCTGGGCGTGCAGCCTGTCAGACGATCACGCCGGGATCCTGACGACAGTGCCGGATATTGAATGTATCCAGGATGCGGAACTCGTGTGACGGCCATGCAACCAACATCGGTGCGGATGTCGTGCAGAATTCATGTCCATGAAGATGTTTCATGGAAGTCATCTCGTGCAACCGAGGAAACCCGCATGAGCCATTCCTACCAGGTGATATTCGAGAACAATCGGGAATGGGCCGAGCACAAGAAGGAACTTGACCCCGACTATTTCCGGCGCCTGTCGCGTTCTCAGAATCCTTCCTACCTGTACATCGGCTGTTCGGACAGCCGTGTGGCCGTCGAGGAGCTGATGGGGCTGGAACCGGGCGAGGTGTTCGTCCATCGCAACGTGGCCAATCTGGTCATCGGCATGGATCTCAATGTCTCGTCGACCATCGAGTATGCGGTCAGCCATCTGAAGGTGAAGCACATCATCATCTGCGGCCATTACAACTGCGGAGGCATCCGGGCCGCCATGCTGCCGCAGGACCATGGGCTGATGAATCCATGGCTGCGCAACATCCGCGATGTCTACCGGCTGCACAAGGACGAACTCGATGCCATCGAGGACGAGCATCAGCGCTACGACCGTCTGGTGGAGCTGAACGTGCAGGAGCAGTGCATCAATGTCATCAAGATGGATTGCGTGCAGGCGCGCTACGTGGCCGACGGCTATCCGATCGTGCATGGATGGGTGTTCAACCTGCGCAACGGCCGGCTCATCGACCTGGACATCGATTTCGCGCACCTGATGGACGACATCCAGAAGATCTACGACATCACGGATTCACACTGGGTGGTCAATCAGCGCAAGGTGGGCTGAAACCGGGCGGCGGCGGCAGCCTGAAGTTCGTCATCGTGCGCCCATCGGCCAACGCCATTGAAGGCGCCACGCACAGGATTCACTCGGACGGGCCGTTCCGGAATCGTTCGCTTACCAGCGAGCGCAGCCACTGGTGGGCCGGGTCACGGTGCAGGCGCTCAGGCCAGAGCATCAGCATCTCGAAGCCGGGGATCTCAAGGGGGGCAGACACCATCCCGACACCGGGGTGATCGCCCGCCAGGCGTTCCGGCACCATGGCCACCAGGTCAGTGCTGGCCAGCACATGCAGCAGCGACAGGAAGTGGGGGACCGACAGCACGACGTTGCGCTGCAGGCCGACCTCAGCCAGTGCCCGGTCAGTGGCGCCCTGAAAACCGCCACCATCGTGCGAGACGATGGCATGTTCCAGACGACAGAACCGGGCCAGCGTGGGGCGCCGCTTCAGGACTGGGTGCCCCGCACGGGCGGCCAGCACGTAGCGTTCATGGAAAAGGCTGCGGCGTCTCAGGTGAGGTGGCGCTTCGGCCGTGATGTGGAAAGCCAGATCGAAGTCATCCTGCCGAGCGCGCTGCGACAGCAGCGGGGGCGAGAGCTGGTGGATGGCCAGGCGCATGCTGGGTGCCTGCTCTCGAAGCCGGGGCAGGATGGGTTGCAGGACCGTCATCAACGTGTAGTCGGTGGCGGCGATTCGCCAGGTTTGGTGTGCCGTGGCGGGATCGAAGGGCTCGGGAGGCGCGACAGCCTGGCCCAGGGCCTCCAGCGCATCGTGCAGCGGGATGCGCAGCTGTTCGGCACGTGCCGTGGGCTGCATGCCCTGCGGGCCGGGCAGCAGAAGCGGGTCATCCAGCAGCTCGCGCAGGCGGGCCAGCTGCATGCTGACGGTGGGCTGTGCCAGGTTCAGGACCTGGGCGGTGCGGGTGACATGCCGTTCTCGCAGCAGGGTGTCGAGCGTGACAAGCAGATTCAGGTCGATGCGGCGCAGGATGCCGTGAAGTGGGCGTGGTCCGGAGTCAGGGGCGTTCATGGTTCAGGCAGGGGCGAAACCTGGGCAGCGATCCGGGCGTTCGGGCAGATTCGGGTCCCCAGAAATGGGTCATTCCGTGAGTCCAGCGCTTGCCGTGATGGGCTGCCTGAAGAATGGGACCTGTCGCTCCTGAGGGACGGGAACTGTCGCTGCCAGGAGGATGGAACCTGTCGGAGAGGGGACCGAGGCCCGCGCGGAATGAGTCGTGACAGCTGCAGGAATGCGTCGTGACAGCGGCATGATATCGCCATTGGCGATTGCGCATATCGCAAGAATTCATTTCTGTTATGACCTATTTCTTCCTATCGTGACCTTGATCGCCGTGGGGCCACTTCGGCCGAGAGGCGCATGAATGGAGAATCGGACATGGAAAGGATCGAAAAGCCGTTGATCACGGTGGTGGGGGCCACCAGCAAGCAGGGGCGCAGTGTGGTGAACTCACTGATGCAAAGCCGGCGTTTTCGGGTACGGGCGCTGACGCGCAGGAAGGATTCGCCCCAGGCGGTCCAGCTTCAGAAAGCCGGTGCAGAACTGTGGGAGGCTGATCCCCATCGGAATCCGGATGCGCTGGTGCAGGCGTTCGAGGGATCGGCCGGCGCGTTCCTGATGACGCCGCCATCGATGCCGGGGCACGATGATGAGCTGACGCTGGGCCGCCAGCTGGCCAATGCTGCAGCGGCGGCAGGCGTGGGGCACATCGTGTTCAGTACCCTGGAGAATGTCGAGCAGCGCTCGGGCGGCACGAAGTACGCGCCGCATTTCACCGACAAGGCGAAGGTGGCCGACCACATCCGCGGTCTGGGTGTTCCGCATACCTTCGTGATGCTGGCCTTCTTCTACACCAATCTGCTGGAATACTACGTGCCAAGGATGGAGGGCGACACGCTGCTGATGCCGATCTATCTTCCGGAGGATTTCCGGGCACCCTTTGTTGATCCGCTGACGGCTACCGGACCTGCCGTTCTGGAGATCCTGTCGAATCCCGGGCACTACCAGGGCAGGACGATGCCGGTGGTGGGCGAGATGATCTCGCCGCGCGAGATGGTGGATACGTTCCAGCGGGTGACGGGCATGAAGGCCGAATACCGCAACGCCTACACGCGCGGTGGCCTGTTGCAGTACTTCCCGCAGTTTGCCGAGAATCCGCTGCTGGTGGAGGAACTGCTGGGCATGGTCAGCCATGCTGTCGAACATGGCTATTTCGACGCGTCGCTGGACCTGAACTGGAGCCGGAAGGTGAATCCCGACATGCTCGACTGGGAGGGCTTCCTGCGCCGCACCGGGTGGTGCGGACAGCAGATGTCATTCGGCGCCTAGGTGATCCTCGTCCTGATCGATCCGCGTCCTGGTCGATCGTCGTTCGGGACCTCCGGCTATCGGGGGGACGCTGAGGTACGGGTCAGCCGTAACCCCACGGAATGAGTGCCCCCCATTCGAGACATGAAA
>ERZ773044.303-NODE-303-length-24330-cov-30.859_pt1 | contig 24330 bp, 24 predicted proteins | sample MGYA00511897_ERZ773044 | MGnify/ENA primary metagenome ERZ773044 (study PRJEB29015, sample SAMEA2738116) | human oral metagenome | biome: human oral; feature: human-associated habitat; material: saliva | place: China | collected 2170 ...
AAATCACCGATTTCTACCTGCCGCCCGAAGGCTGCTCCTACCGCATGGCGGTGGTCAGTATGAAAAAACAGTACGCCGGACACGCCAAGCGCGTGATGATGGGCTGCTGGTCGTTCCTGCGCCAATTTATGTACACCAAATTCATCATCGTGGTCGATGACGACGTGAACGTGCGCGACTGGAAAGAAGTCATTTGGGCGGTAACCACGCGCATGGACCCCGTACGCGATACCGTTTTGGTGGAAAACACGCCCATCGACTATCTCGACTTCGCCAGCCCCGTCAGCGGACTCGGCGGCAAAATGGGCTTGGATGCGACCAACAAGTGGCCGAGCGAAACCGACCGTGAATGGGGACGGGTGATCAAAAAAGACCCTGCGGTTACAGCTAAGATTGATGAGATTTGGAGGGAGTTGGGTTTGTAAAAACAGGCATTTCAGACAGCCTGCACCTTTTGGAAGGTCGTCTGAAAGCAGCGTTTCAACAAAATTTCCAAACAATATTAGGTATTTTTGAGTATGGAAACACGAAAAACAGCCCGCCTAATCCTCCGCTCTTGGACGCTGACCGATGCTGAATCGGTGTATGAACAAGCCCGCAACCCTAAAATCGGAGCGATGTGCGGCTGGCCTCCTCATACCAGCGTGGAGGAAAGCCGCGAAATTATTGAACACGTCCTCCGCAAGCCGCATAGTTTTGCCATTTGCTTGGAAGATAATCAAGCGATAGGCAGCATCGGCCTACTTTTTCAAAACGACAGCAATCTGCCGATGAGCGACCGTGAAGCGGAAATAGGTTATTGGCTGGGCGAGGATTTTTGGGGAAAGGGTTATACAACCGAAGCGGTGCAATCAGTGGTCGCCTATGCTTTTGAGGAATTGTCTCTGGTGCGGCTTTGGGCTGTGGCTTATCAGGAAAATACCCCTTCGCAACGCGTGCTGGAAAAATGCGGATTTTATCCTCATCACACTGAAGAACACTTCTTTTCCAAGCCGACGGGTGAGACGCATAGGGCGGTAATATATGCGCTGGAGAAAGAGTAGTCGTCGGAATGTACTCGTAAAGCAACATATCTTGCTTGTTTTAAACCGCATTAAGCACTAAAAGGGTCGTCTGAAATCAAGTTTTCAGACGACCCTTTTAGCCGATAAAACTTTACAATAACTTATCTAATTATTGCATGTTGCTGATACACCCCTGATTTAAAACTCATTCACTCTGAAGCAATCGCCCCGCCACCAGATACCCAAATCCCACTGCCGATATTTCGAACAGCATTTTTTTGGCTATATAAAGCATTACTTTACAGATTTTTTGATATAATTTTGACTATCCGTTTAGATAACCCGTTGATACCACTCTCTGCGTGTTTTCAGACGGCCTATCAAAAATATAACTTGTTTTCCAAATAAAAGGCCGCCCGCTCTATGCACGAAACTTTTTCCCTCGCACCCATCGTTATCGTCCTCCTTGTTTCCGTCATTACGGTGATTTATTGCCGTAAATTCAACATTCCTTCCATGCTCGGTTATCTTTTGGTCGGCTTTATCGCCGGTCCGGGCATGTTGAAGCTGATTCCGCAAGGCCATGCGACTGATTATCTGGGCGAAATCGGTATCGTATTCCTGATGTTCAGTATCGGTCTCGAATTCTCCCTACCCAAGCTCAAAGCCATGCGCCGCTTGGTGTTCGGTTTGGGCGGTTTGCAGGTCATTGTGACCATGTTGTCGATTATCGGCATTTTGATGTTGATGGGCGTCAGCTTTAATTGGGCGTTTGCCGCAGCCGGGGCGATGACCATGTCGTCCACGGCAATCGTCAGCCGCATCCTGTCCGAAAAAACCGAATTGGGACAGCCGCACGGTCAAATGGCGATGGGTGTCTTGTTGATGCAGGATATTGCCGTCGTGCCGCTGATGATCCTGATTCCCGCGTTGTCAGGAAAGGGCGATGAAGGCAGCTTGGGGGCGGCGCTCGGTCTTGCCGGATTGAAAATGCTGGTCACACTGGGCGTGTTATTCGTCGTCGGCAGCAAGGTGATGTCTCGCTGGTTCAGACTGGTCGCCAAACGCAAGTCGTCTGAATTGTTCATGATCAACGTCCTGCTGGTAACCTTGGGCGTAGCTTATCTGACCGAACTGGAAGGCTTGTCGATGGCATTGGGCGCATTCGTCGCCGGTATGCTGCTTTCGGAAACGGAATACCGTTTCCAAGTGGAAGACGACATCCGTCCGTTCCGCGATATTCTGCTCGGCTTCTTCTTTATCACGGTCGGCATGAAACTGGATATCCAGGCTTTAATCGGCGGCTGGCAGCAGATTCTGATTTTGCTGGCAATTCTGCTGGTATTGAAAGCATTGGTCGTCTTTTTTATCGCCTTGCATATGAAGCATCCGATTGCAGACAGCTTGAAAACAGCCCTCTATTTGGCACAAGGCGGCGAATTCGGTTTTGTGATGTTAAACATCTCCAGCAAAATGAATATGGTTTCGCCCGAGCTGGAGCAGGCGGCTACGGCAGCGATTCTGTTGTCCATGATTATCGCCCCATTTATCTTGGGCAGCAGCGATGCCATCGTCAGCCGTTTTGTCAAATCAAGCTGGGATATGAAGGCATTGGATTTGCACAGCATGTTGGTAGAAACCATGAGCAAATCCGACCACGTCCTGATTATCGGTTTCGGACGCGGCGGTCAGACCGTCGGACGCGTCTTGGCTCAGGAAAACATCCCCTACTTCGCCCTTGACCTTGATATCGGCAGGGTTCAGGTGGCACGCAATGCGGGTGAGCCGGTTTCGTTCGGCGATGCCAAGCGGCGGGAAGTCTTGGAAGCTGCAGGTTTGGAACGCGCCAAAATGGTGGTCATTACCCTGAACAATATGCACGAAACCCAGCATGTTCTCGACAATATCATGTCACTGCATCCGAGCATGCCCGTGTATGTCCGGGCGACCAATGACGATTACGTTAAAATCTTCACGGATATGGGCGCAGAAGAGGCAGTATCCGATACCAAAGAAACCAGCTTGGTGCTGGCAAGCTACGCCATGTTGGGCAATGGCGCGACATACAGCCACGTTTATCAAACCATTACCAACATCCGACACAGCCGCTACGCCTCTCTGGAAGGCTTGTTTGTCGGCAGCGATGATGAAAACGGATTCGGTGAAGAAGGCAAATCCATATGCCGCCACGCCTTCCCTCTGACCGGCGAAGCCTACGCCATCGGCAAGACCATCCGTGATTTGCCTTTGGATAACGCCGGCATCAAACTTCTATTTATCCGCCGAAACACAAGCAGGATAGAAAACCCCGACTTGGATTTCCAGCTTCAACCAAATGATATTTTGGTCGTCGCAGGCAGACAGGAGGAAATTATTTCTTTTGAAAACTGGAGTTTGCAAGGAAATACCTAATACACTGAAAAATAAAGCTTGCGCGGCGGATGCTTTTTTGATTTAATAGCGTCTTCGCAAATACAGCGACAAGGGTGATTAGCTCAGTTGGTAGAGCGTCTGCCTTACAAGCAGAATGTCGGCGGTTCGACTCCGTCATCACCCACCAGGTTTCCTTTCATTGTTGCAAAACAATGATGCGCGGTGGTAGCTCAGTTGGTTAGAGTACCGGCCTGTCACGCCGGGGGTCGCGGGTTCGAGCCCCGTCCGCCGCGCCAAATTTCAAAAATACTGACATCGTCGGTATTTTTTATTTTCGGGTGATTAGCTCAGTTGGTAGAGCGTCTGCCTTACAAGCAGAATGTCGGCGGTTCGACTCCGTCATCACCCACCAGGTTTCCTTTCATTGTTGCAAAACAATGATGCGCGGTGGTAGCTCAGTTGGTTAGAGTACCGGCCTGTCACGCCGGGGGTCGCGGGTTCGAGCCCCGTCCGCCGCGCCAAATTTTAAAAATACCGGCTTTTGCCGGTATTTTTTTGCGCGTAAGAAACGAACGTAGAAAAAGAGCGGTATTTAGTTTTTCAGACGACGTGCATTAGGAAGGTCGTCTGAAAAGCTTCAATCAGCGTTCTCATCGCGTTTATCATACTTTCTCAGGAAAATCACTGTCCAAATCAAGCTGATTAAAATACTACCAAAAAAGGCAATCTCAAAGAAAACAACCAAATCCCCGAGGCAGCCGACTCCGCAATTTCCGCTATTACTGCTCAGAAAATCATTAATATAAGCGACAACATAAAGAATTGCCACAAACTCAGGAATAGCCATCAACCAAATACCTAAAACATTCAACCATTTCATCAGCGTCTTACAACCTCTTTTTTAGCATTTAGGCAGTATATATGACGGTATGACAGAAGACAATGCACCAGCGATGGCCGCATACAGACTGAACAGCCCGAATGCCGAAAAAGAAAAGATTCTGCACCTCTTCTACCCCCTCATCTGAAGGAGAATCAAAGAGGAAAAAATCCAATAATAAAATGTCGCAAATCCTCCCCTTTCAGACGACCTACTAGACTGTTGAGGCTTAACCCAATCTGCACTTACTGCTTCGATAACTACATGAACATGAAAGCAGGTATCGAATTATTGATGTTTTTCTTGAAGAAATTGATTAAAGTTTAAAAAAAAGCTATTCAATGCTATTTCTTCATCTTGATAGAGCAAAAATAGCAATTTGTCCCATGAAACGCTATATTGATCAATGTTGAACTTTTCTTGAATCCAATCGGCAAACTCTATCAGTATTTCTGAATTCTCTGTTTGTTTAGGATTTCTAAAATGCCAACCATCTAGAAAAGCTTTTAAGCAAAAAATACTATTGCGTCCAATATACATTGCCGGCCTTTTTTCTATTTCTAAAATAAGCTTTACAATGTTATTTTGCATTTTTAGTCTTTCTTAAAAAACACCGAATGCTCCATAATCTTTCTTCGTAAACTCTGAGAACAGCATTTACTCTGCCTCACGCTGCACTACAAGATTCGTATCCCTTTTCTTTTTTAAAAGGTCGTCTGAAAACGAAATTCGCGAAGTAAATTACCGTTTACTCCTACAAAAACCCCTCTTCCCGCAAAAATTTCTCCAGCCTCTCCGCAAATGCCCTATACCCCGCAGCGTTAGCGTGTATTTGGTCGGATTTCAACTTTTCATCACTCAAAATTTCAGACCATGCGCCGCTGAACAAGAGAATTTTGTATTGTTCGGCAAGCTCCTGATAAAGCGGATGATCGCTCAAATGACCGAACAATGCGCCGACACTCAAGTGCGGTACGCCAACCAAGACGGCGGGAATATTTTCTTTCTGCACGGTTTCGATGATTTCGGCAATATTGGCGCGGGTTTCGGCTTCGGGCAATTTGCGCAAGAAGTCGTTGCCGCCTATGCTGATAAGCACGAGCTTGGGTTGGCGTTGCAACAGCGCAGGCAGGCGCGACAGGGCTTGTGCGGAGGTATCGCCGGAAATGCCGCCATTGATGATGTCCCAACCGGTCAGCTTTTGCAATTGCGCAGGATAGGATTCGGCAGGACTCGCGCCATAGCCGTAGGTCAACGAGTCGCCCAAAGCAAGTACGGTACTTCCTGCGGCAATTTTCGTCTGCTTCTTGCCGGATTTACCGCCGCAAGCTGCAAGCAGTAAAACGCTTGCGTAAGTAAGGAATTTTCTTCGTGTGAGCATATTTTGTTTCTGATTTTCTAAAGTATTACGGAAGCTGCTGCGTTAATTTTGTACATCTTGATCTTGAAGATGGAAAGTGATAGGCATCCTAAATTCCATCCATACAGGTTTGCCATCTTTAACGTTAGGTAAAAAGATGCCTCCCATTGCCCCTTTCCTTGCCGCATTATCCAACATGTTATAACCTGATCTTTTTATCACTTTGATGCTCTCCAATTTACCCTCCGGCGAAACTACGCCCCCCAATATAACCTCACCCTCATCCCCATTTTCCCATGCTGCAGGAGGATAAGGAATGTTCACCCGTCGATATAAACCGCCTTCATAGTTGTCGTTTTCCCCATAGAGCAAGTAAATATGTTCCGCATAAGACGGAACGTTTTGACACACGCTCCGCACCTCGCTGTTTGCATTGGTTTGATCAGAGCAAGTTTGAGCAGGTTTATATCGCTTCGGACGCTTCTGCGCCAATGCGGCTTTGCACAATGCCGTTCCTGCCGACTGATCACGGCACACTGCGCCATCAACCCTGCCTTTTTTATTAATGACGGACAATACCGGCAACACGCCGCCCTTACGCCCGTCAGGCGTCGGAATAACCACCACTTGCGGGTTCGCTGCCTGCGGACGTTTTAAGATTTTTTCAACAGGCGGCAGTTTTTTGCCCGGCATGGTGGAACCTGCGGCCAGAAGAGTGGGCAGCATCAAGAGTGTTAAAACGGATGGTTTGAACAGGTTCATTTTTTGTTTTCTTTATGTTTGATGATTTATCTTATGGGGTTATTAAAAAGATTATGACATAGAAAATAGGGAAAACCTGAATTTCAAAGGACAAAATCTGCCCCAAGGTCGTCTGAAAACAGTTATTTCTAAAACCGGCAAAGCAAGTTGCCCCAAACCCGTTTTCAGACGACCTCTGCCCATTTCGGGCGGCATTCTAAAACTTCTTGATAAACCGGACAGCTTTCAATATGCGCGCCGGGCAGGTAGCCGGTACTCATTAAAAATTCGCCGACGATTTCGCCGCCGACAAATTTGAAATGTTTCTTAAAGAGCTTTACCCACCCGGCTTTATCGAGCGGATGGTTCGTATCGAGCCAGTGTTTGAACGAGCCGTATTTCTGTTGCAACTTTTTGATTTGTCGGGCGTTGTAAATGACGGCATTGATTTTCAGGCGGTTGCGGACGATGCCTGCGTCGGCAAGCAGGCGTTCGATGTCAGCTTCGTCGAATGCGGCGACAGCGTCGATGTCGAAATCTTTAAATGCAGCCCGAAACGCCTGCTGCTTCTTCAGCATCAACGTCCAACTCAAACCCGCCTGATTGATTTCCAACACCAGCCGTCCGAACAACTCATTGTCGTCTGAAATCGGAAAACCGTATTGCTTATCGTGGTAATGTTTGTTCGGATTGTCCGTATCGTTTGGGAGGGCGGCAACAAATTCGCAGTAATTCATGTTTTATCGTTCAAGCGCAACAAAGGTCGTCTGAAAACCTAAAACAGGGTTTCAGACGACCTTTCACAATCGAAACGCGGCAATATGCCTGCCGCGCCATTTTAAAATCAATCCACTTCGCCTGCGTATTGCTCGGCGGTCAGCAAGCCGTCGTAGTCGGCTGGATTGGCAGGTTTGATTTTGAAGAACCAGCCTGCGCCGTAAGGGTCGCTGTTGGCGGTTTCCGGCGCGCTGGGCAAATCTTCGTTGACGGCAACGACTTCGCCTGCAATCGGCGCGTACACGTCGGACGCGGCTTTCACAGACTCAACCACACCGGCTTGTTCTTCAGCGGCAAGGTTCGCGCCGACTTCGGGCAGTTCGACGAACACGATGTCGCCCAACAACTCTTGCGCATGGTGGGTAATGCCGACGGTAACGGTACCGTCGTCTTCAAGGCGCAGCCATTCGTGGCTGGCAACGTATTTCAGTTCGGCTGGGATGTTGTTGCTCATGGTTTGATTCTCCATTGGTTTTTTGGCTTAAAGGGTGAAGCCTTCGGATATGATCGACAGGCTGTTTTACGTTTGCTTTCAGACGACCTTAATTTTAATAAAGGTCGTCTGAAACCGCATCAGTCAAACTGTTTCTGTCCGTTGCGTACAAACGGCAGCTTCAATACGCGCACGTCCACCTCTTTGCCGCGCATCAGCACTTTGGCGGTATCGCCGTCAAAATCTTTCGGTACACGGGCGATGGCGATGGATTGTTTCAGGCTGGGCGAGAATACGCCGCTGGTGGTTTCGCCTTTGCCTTTGTCAGTCAACACTTCCATATGCGCGCGCAGGATGCCGCCTTTGTCGAGCAGCAAACCGACTTGTTTGACGGCAACGCCTTTTTCTTTCAATGCCAACAAGGCGGCTTTGCCGACGAAATCGCGGTTTTCGTCTTTCAAATCAACCGTCCAGCCCATGCCTGCTTCGAGCGGGCTGGTGTCGTCGTCCATATCGTTGCCGTAGAGGTTCATGCCGGCTTCCATGCGCAGGGTGTCGCGCGCGCCGAGGCCGCAGGGCTGTACGCCGGCTTGTTGCAGGGCTTTGAAGAACGCGACGGCTTCGGTGCCGGGCAGGATGACTTCGACGCCGTCTTCGCCGGTGTAACCGGTGCGGGCGACGAACCAGTCGTTGCCCAAATCCGCGCCTTGGAACGGTTTGAGGTTGTGGACGACATCCGCCCATTCGGGTTTGACGGTCAGGAGTTTTTCGATGGCTTTAGGACCTTGCACGGCAAGCATACCGAGGTCGTAGCGCGGGTTGAAGGCGACGCCGAATTCTTGTCCGACTTTGTGGAACTGGGCGGTGTCTTTCTCGCGGGTCGCACCGTTGGATACGATGCGGTATTGGGTTTCGGCTTCGTTGGTGCGGTAAACGATCAAGTCGTCAATCACGCCGCCGTTGTCGTTGAGCAGCGCGGAATAAAGGGCTTTGCCGACGAAGGCGAGTTTGGCAACGTCGTTGGCAATCAGTTTGCGGAAAAAGGCTTTGGCGTTCGCTCCGGCGACGTCGGTAACGAGCATATGGGATACGTCGAACATGCCTGCGTCGGTGCGCACGGCTTCGTGTTCGGCGATTTGCGAACCATAATGGATGGGCAGCTCCCAGCCGGCAAAATCGACCAGCTTCGCGCCTGCATCTTGATGGGCTTGGTGAAACGGGGTGGTTTTCAGGGCAGTCATTCTCAGCTTCTCCGGATTTATTGTTCAGATGCCGTCCGCACATAAGCAGCGCGGAAGACCCTATCTGTCCTTGAACCTGAGATTTTCGGCATATCCGCTTGATGACAAACCAGTCTGCTCACTGCTTTGCGCGGTTGTCTGAATGGTGGTTCAGACGGCCTTCTCCCCTTCGGTGGGTGCGATTGCACCGCTCTCCAGATGTTTTATTTCAATGTGCAGTCCCTGTTGCCTGAGCGATTTAAGGGCATCTGCGCCTTCGGCGGCTACATGTAACCTGATGTAGCTCTCTCCTGCACATGCCCCGATTATGGCTTGAAAAGGCGGTTTGGGCAAGCCGTCTTTTATATGGCTGCCATTCGTTTTGCCCAAATTGGCTAAACCCTGTTTGCAGATATGAAATTAAATCAATTTGTTTGCATCCATACTTTTTAACACAGATTATTTTCAAAAATACTTTTTCATTGGTTGATTGTATGTTAAGTAAATGTTATTTGTTATATACTCTGCCTAACTGGTCAATCTGAACGTTCACACGAACGCTATCCGACTAATTTCCATCTTATACAGCAACAGGGAGCAAACTAAATGACACCGATAACCTTGGATAAAACCGACCTTAAAATCTTACAAGTCCTACAAGAAAACGGCAGATTGACCAATGTCGAATTATCCGAGCGGATCGCGCTTTCCCCCTCCCCCTGCCTGCGCCGCCTGAAGCAATTGGAAGACGCAGGCATCATCCGCCAATATGCCGCCCTGCTCTCCCCCGCAGCCGTCCATTTGGGCTTGCAGGCGTTTATCCGCGTTTCCATCAGCAAGGCAAAAGATGCGCGCGAAGACTTTGCGCAATCGGTGCAAGAATGGCCCGAAGTATTGAGCTGCTTCGCCCTCACCGGCGAAACCGACTACCTGCTCCATGCGTTTTTTACCGATATGAACTCATTTTCCCATTTCGTTTTGGACACGCTCCTGTCTCACCACGGCGTACAAGACGCGCAGTCTAGCTTCGTGTTGAAAGAAATCAAAAACACAACCGCCCTGCCGCTGGGACACCTCATCCCCGATTAAAGACAAAACACAAAGGTCGTCTGAAAACGTAAACCCTGTATTTCTCAGCGTTTTCATTTTCAGACGACCTTTTTCCGTCCTAACGGCGATATCCTGAGAACAGAGAATTTCATGCTATACTTGAGAACTATTTTTAATTAAATCAAATCCGAATCCCCGCATGACTACCCCTGACTCCGCCACCGTAACCGACCACACCCGCCAATGGCTCGAAAAAGCCGTCATCGGACTCAACCTCTGCCCCTTCGCCAAAGCGCCGCACGTCAAAAACCTCGTGCGCATCAGCGTCAGCCAAGCCCGCCATCTGGACGGTTTCCTCGAAGACCTCGACCGCGAATTGCAGCTTTTGGGCGACACGCCCGCCGACGAGCTGGAAACCACCCTGCTTGTCCACCCGACCCTTTTCCCCGACTTCGACACTTTCAACCAAATGCTCGACATTGCCGATGCCGCCGTTGTGGACAACGGTTTGGAAGGCATTGTCCAAATCGCCCCGTTTCATCCCGATTTCCAATTTGAAGGCACGGATTCAGACGACATCGGCAACTACACCAACCGCTCGCCCTACCCCACCCTGCACCTCATCCGCGAAGACAGCATCGCCAAAGCCGCACAAGCTTTTCCTGATGCTTCCGCCATTTTCGAGCGCAACATCGCCCTGCTCGAAAAAATGGGGCACGAAGGCTGGGACAAGCTCGATATTCCCCGCTGCCCGTTTGATCACGGCAAAACCAAAGCATCCGAATAAGATTTCCAACAAAACAACATGATTCGCTACTTACTCATCTTTTGCGGCGCAGTTTCCTTTCTCTTAGGCATCATCGGCATTTTTCTGCCGATTATGCCCACCACCCCCTTCATCATCCTTGCCGCCGCCTGCTGGGCAAAAGCTTCGCCCCGTTTCCACCGCTGGCTGCACCAACACCGCTATTTCGGCCCCATGATACAAAACTGGGAAAACAACGGCGCCGTCCCGCGCAAAGCCAAAATCTTCGCCATCAGCATGATGAGCCTATCCTGCATCTTCATGTTTTGGCGCTTTCCCGAAAAATGGTGGATAGGAGCGGCGTCCACATTGGGCTGCGGCTGCGTCGCCGTCTGGATGTGGCTGCGTCCCGAACCCTGATTCGTGTTCAAAATCCGATATTCAATTATAGTGCCTCTTCAGCTGAATACCATGCAGCAACAAACTATCCTCAAACCAAACTTCTAATCCCAATATACATAGAATGTTGACATCAGAAAATTCCGTGTCTAATATCATTATCATGGAATTACAAAGACAATCGGCTTTAAGACAAGCCTCTGACAACAAAGATGTGATTGATCCCAAGAAAAATAAATGAGGAATCCCTTTATGAATAAATTTATTTTAACCCTTTGTCTTGGCGCGTCTTCCGCCGTCTCCTTTGCCTGTTCGCCCGGCATTGGCGGCGGCCCTTCCGGAGACCCCCATTGTATGGCCCCTATTTTGGCAAACGATCCCTATTACAATGGTTCTATGAATAATGGTCAAGTAGGCAGACCTAAGACCACTACTATATATCTCCCTTCTAAATACGGTGCTGTAGCTGTGAATCCGGATACAGGTTACGTAAGCGGCGTATTAAATCAGGACTCTTTGTCTAACGCGAAGAAAAATGCTTTGGCCGAATGCAAGAAAAGAGATCCTCAAGGTTCATGCAAAATAGTTTCATGGGTTAGGAATGGATGTATTGCTGGAGCCGAAGGCAAGGCAATTAATCCTCCGGGGCATTGGCATTCTTTTTATGTTGGTAGAGAAAAAGGATTAGCAGAAGCTGTCGCATTGGCGAAATGTAAAGCTGATTCTAGCCTGAGCAACTGCCGTATTTTTTTACCTGAAGGCTGTTCTCTCCCCTGACATTTAACAATCCTAATGGTCGTCTGAAAACGCAGTTTCCGTTCCGAAACCGTATTTTCAGACGACCTTTTGTCATTTCAAACCATCGGTTTTAAAATATCCGCAACACAAACTGCCAAAAGGAAAACCGCCATGGCACAATTCTTCGCCATCCACCCCGACAACCCGCAGGAACGCCTGATCAAACAAGCCGCCGACATCGTCCGCAACGGCGGGGTCATCGTGTACCCCACCGACTCCTGCTACGCGCTCGGCTGCAAACTCGGCGACAAAGCCGCGATGGAACGCATCCTCGCCATCCGCAAAATCGACTTGAAACACCACCTGACCCTCATGTGTGCCGATTTGAGCGAATTGGGCACTTACGCCAAAGTCGACAACGCCCAATTCCGCCAGCTCAAAGCCGCCACTCCCGGCAGCTACACCTTCATCCTGCAAGCCACCAAAGAAGTCCCGAACCGCACGCTGCACCCGAAACGCAAAACCATAGGCCTGCGCGTTCCCGACAACAACATCGCCTTAAGCCTGTTGCAGGAATTGGGCGAGCCGCTGCTCAGTTGCACCCTGATGCTGCCCGAAGACGACGAGCCGCTGACCGACCCCTACGAAATCCGCGACCGCCTCGAACACAGCGTCGATTTGGTGATTGACGGCGGCTGGTGCGGTACCGAGCCGACCACCGTCATCGACATGACCGACGGCACGGAACTCATCCGCCAAGGCAAAGGCGACACCGCTCTATTCGGTCTGTAAGCCTAAAAAACTAAAAGGTCGTCTGAAAACCCGAATCGGTTTTCAGACGACCTTTTGACATTGCCCTAGCCGAAAACAATCGGCTTCTTGGGAAATCAACGATGCTGCGGGTTGTAACGGTTTTCCAAGCGCAGGAACACCCAACCTAAGAAAGTCGTCATCATGAGATAAATCAGCGCGACGGTATAGAGCGGTTCTTCATAAACGGAATAGCGGCCGCTAATCGTGCTTTGCACATAAGCCAACTCCGCCACGGCGATAACGGACAAGAGCGAGCTGTCTTTCAAAAGCGTAATAAATTCGCTGGCAAGCGGCGGCAACATACGGCGCAAAGCCTGCGGAAGAATCACATAGCGCATAGCCTGCGGATAAGTCAGCCCCAGCGAACGCGCCGCTTCCATCTGACCGCGGTCGATGGACTGGATGCCCGCGCGGAAAATCTCGCAGATATACGCGCCGGAGTTGGCAATCAAGGCAAGCGAACCGGCAATCAGCGCGCCGTAAGAACGTCGGATTTCCACCGCCTGATCGCCGTTGATCAACAAACCGTCGGTAGGATGCACGAAAAACGGGAACCAGACGTAAGACCAAATCACAATCTGCACAAACAGCGGCGTACCACGGAACAGCGTTACATACAGCAGCGAAACCTTACGCAAAACCCAAGCCAGCGCGCGCATGGGCGCACCCGCTTTTTCCAGATGAATCAAGCGCGCCAGCGCGAGCAGCAGACCCAATACGGAGCCGCCCGCCGTCGCCACTACGGTCAAGCCCAGCGTCGTCAGCGCGCCGTAGAAAAACATCCAGCGGTATTCGTAAATAATGTCAAACCGAAAATCCATACTCGTCCGCCTGTCTAAAACTCTGGGAAACGGTTTGCGGCAGCCGCCCGATTCCCGAACATTGGAAAAATGAAACTTAATATTTTACAAGAAAATACATTCTTTGAATGCCTTTTTGTTAAATTAATCGGGTTGCATTCGTTTTTTTACATTTCCCCATCCGTCACGCCTATCCGCCAATCGTCGCACTCGAATCCGTTTTCTTCTGAAAAAACAACGCAAAACAATCCCGATATGCCGTCGCAAAATTGACCGTCCCGACAAAAAGGCGGATAATCCGCCCATCCTTAAAACACCGTTTCAGACGACCTTTTCCCGTGATTTAAAAGGTCGTCTGAAACCTTTTATAAAGCACGAACATGAAAGCACCCGAACTCCTCCTTCCCGCCGGCGGCCTCGAACGTATGCGCGCCGCCTACGATTACGGCGCAGACGCCGTTTATGCCGGCAGCCCGCGTTATTCCCTGCGCGCCCGCAACAACGAATTCGCCAAACTCGACGTCCTCGAGCAAGGCATTAAAGAAGCGCACGAACGCAACAAAAAATTCTTTTTGACCGTCAACACCCTGCCGCACAATTCCAAGCTCAAAACCTTCGTCGCCGACATGGAGCCGCTGATTGCCATGAAGCCCGACGCGCTGATTATGGCGGATCCGGGTTTGATTATGACCGTGCGCGAAAAATGGCCGGAAATGCCGATCCACCTGTCTGTACAGGCGAACACCACCAACTACTGGGGCGTGAAATTCTGGCAGAACATCGGCGTCGAACGCATCATCCTGTCGCGCGAATTGAGCATGGAAGAAATCGCCGAAATACGCCAAGAATGTCCCGACATCGAACTCGAAGTCTTTATCCACGGCGCATTGTGCATCGCCTACTCAGGCCGTTGCCTGTTGTCCGGCTACTTCAACCACCGCGACCCCAACCAAGGCACCTGCACCAACTCCTGCCGCTGGGACTACAAAGTCCACAACGCCACTGAAAGCGATGCGGGCGACGCCCAGCTTCTGCAAGGCTTCAACTTTGAAAAAGCCCAAGAAGAAGCCAACCAAAACTTCGAAGGCATCAACGGTCAGAAACGCCACCCCTACGCCGACAAAGTCTTCCTGATTGAGGAGTCCAACCGCCCCGGCGAGATGATGCCGATTATGGAAGACGAACACGGCACATACATCATGAATTCCAAAGACCTGCGCGGTATCGAAGTCGTTGAAAAACTCGCCAAAATCGGCGTGGACAGCCTCAAAGTCGAAGGCCGCACCAAGTCGCTCTACTACGTCGCCCGCGTCGCCCAGTCCTACCGCAAAGCGATTGACGACGCCGTCGCAGGCCGTCCGTTTGACTACGGCTTATTGAGCGAACTCGAAGGCCTCGCCAACCGCGGCTACACCAGCGGCTTCCTCGAACGCCACCAAACCCAAGACTATCAAAACTACCTCAGCGGCCATTCCACCGCCAAACAAAGCCAATACGTCGGCCACGTTACCGAAATCGACGCCGAAGGCTGGGCAACGGTGGAAGTTAAAAACCGCTTCGCCGTCGGCGACACCTTGGAAATCATCCACCCCGAAGGCAACCAAACCATTACGCTGGAACAAATGACCCGCAAAGGCGCAGCCGTCGAAGTCGCCCCGGGCAACGGCATCCAAGTCAAAATCCCGAATATGCAGGGCAAAGAAAAAGCCTTGCTGGCGCGGGTTATCAAATAATCAAAAGGTCGTCTGAAAATTTTCAGACGACCTTTTGTCTTTTGTTAAGGAATTGTATGAACGAAGAAACCAAACAGGCGGCTCAGACCATAGGTCGTCTAAAACGGAAAGCCAGCGATGAAGAAAGGCTGCAAGGCTGGCGTGAAACCTGCGCCGAACAAGGGTTAAGCGGCGAATTTATCCTGACTGCGAAGCTCAACGGCGCGGCTTATACCGAGGAAGAAGCCCGCATGGTAGCGGAGCTTTTCGGCAAATAAACTGACAATTTATTATTTTAAAATTACAAATCATATCAAAACTTGACAAATTTACCGATTTTGATTATAGTCGTATATGAGTTAACATTGCCGATTTGACACAGCTTGCGGGCATAAACAGCTAAAGCGTATTTTCATTTTCTGCTGTTTTTATTCCTTTCTTTATATCCAAGCCCGTTGTGTACAGCATCGGGCTTCTTTTTTTTCCGGAAGTATCAGGAAGTATTTATGATTATTTTGGACAACGTTTCCAAACATTACCAAACGCGCGACAAAACCCGTTTTGCCGCCGTCGAGCCGACCAGCCTCGAAATCCAAGACGGTGAAATCTTCGGTCTGATGGGCTATTCCGGCGCGGGCAAGTCTACTCTGTTGCGCCTGATTAACCTGTTGGAACGTCCCGACACCGGCAAGGTCAATGTGTGCGGACAAGAGCTGACCGCGCTCGATGCCGCCGCATTGCGTCAGGCGCGGCAGAATATCGGCATGGTGTTTCAGCAGTTCAATCTTTTGAGCAACCGCACCGTCGCCGACAATGTTGCCTTTCCTTTGGAAATCGCCGGATGGCCGTCTGAAAAAATCAAAGAACGCGTTAAAGAATGCCTTGAAATCGTCGGCCTGACCGAACGCGCCGATCACTATCCCGCCCAGCTTTCCGGCGGTCAGAAACAGCGCGTCGGCATCGCCCGCGCGCTCGCACCCAAACCCCAAGTCATCCTCGCCGACGAACCCACTTCCGCCCTCGACCCCGCCACCACGCGCAGCGTCTTGGAATGTTTGGAAGACATCAACAAACGCTTCAACGTTACCATCGTCATCGTAACCCACGAAATGAGCGTCATCCGCCGCCTGTGCGACCGCGCTGCCCTTTTGGATAAAGGAAAAGTGGTGGAAATCGTCGAAGTACGCGGCAACCAAATCCACGCCCAATCCGAAATCGGGCGCGAACTGATTCGGGAGGACTGATATGGCAGACTTAACATTCGAACAAGCCGTTTCCACCATCGTCGGCATGAAAGACGAAATCGTCCGCGCATTGGGCGAAACTTTCGTCATGGTCGGACTGTCCACCACGATTGCCGTCATCTTCGGCACGCTCTTGGGCGTCTTGCTTTTCGTGACTTCCAACCGCCAGCTTCATTACAACAAGCCGGTAAATTTCCTGCTCGACAACTTAGTCAACCTGATGCGCGCCTTCCCCTTCGTCATCCTGATGATTGCCATGATACCCGCCACCCGCGCCATCGTCGGCAGCACCATCGGCCCGATTGCCGCCTCGCTGGTATTGAGCGTTTCCGGCCTATTTTACTTCGCCCGACTGGTGGAACAAAACCTGCGCGAAGTCCCCAAAGGCGTGATTGAAGCCGCCACCGCCATGGGCGCATCACCGCTTGCCATCGTCCGCAAAGTCCTCTTGAACGAAGCGCGCGCGGGCATGGTTTCCAGCATCACCGTCCTCGCCATCGGCCTGCTCTCGTACAGCGCGGCGGCAGGCATGATAGGCGGCGGAGGCTTGGGCGACCTCGCCATCCGCTACGGCTACTACCGCTACCAAACCGAAGTCATCATCTTCATCGTCGCCATCCTCGTACTGCTCGTTATTCTGATTCAAAGCACCGGCAACGCGTTGGCGCGGAAATTGGACAAACGTTAAACCTCACAAACGTAAACAAGGTCGTCTGAAAATACACCTGATGCATTTTCAGACGACCTTTTGAGTGAAAAATACAACATGAAATCCGCCAAAAAAATTCTAATTGCCGTTTATTTAGTCAATATCGGCAATATCCTTTGGTACTTTATCGGCCCCATGAACCATATGCCGAAAATATGGTACATAGGGCTGAGTATCGGCATCTTTCTTGCCCAACTCGTCATCTTGGAAAAATTAGAACACCCGCCCTCCGACGTCAACGCGCACAACAGCAAAATGATGCGTAACGATATGGGTTTCTTCATTTTATTGTGTGTCGGGCTATTGGCTGTCTTTATGATATGGTCCCTTATCGCTTCTCCTGTCTCCATCTGGGGCATCCTTTCATTTGACGATATGGTTTCCATAGGGGAAATAAACGGATCAATTGGCACGATGGACATCGATGAAATGGGCGAAATCAGCGAGCCGGATGAAAGTGCCATGATGGCTGAAGACTATGATGATGAAATGGACGGACACGCCGTAATCGACGGAACAGATGAAATGTATGAAAGTGCCGATACCGCCTTTGATATTTCTCCGTTCGCCACCTCGTTGGATTGGCTCAAGCTCATCTCAGCCCTGACTTTTAAAGCGGGATTGATTTGGCTATGTTACCGTTCCGCCAAAGGTCTGTACCTCACCATAAAAAACCGTCCCGTTTCCCATAAATGGATTTAAAATCCCAACTGTCCCGACGGCAGAGGCCGTCTGAAAAATCGACTTAACACTTACCAGGAGTAAAACATGCAGACAAACACCTTCTTCAAAACCCTTTCCGCCGCCGCGCTCGCCTTGATACTGGCAGCCTGCGGCGGTCAAAAAGACAGCACATCCGCCGCATCCGCCGCATCACCTGCCGCCGACAATGGCGCGAAAAAAGAAATCGTCTTCGGTACGACCGTCGGCGACTTCGGCGACATGGTCAAAGACCAAATCAAACCTGCGCTGGAGAAAAAAGGTTATACCGTCAAACTGCTTGAATTCGCCGACTACGTCCGCCCCAACCTCGCTTTGGCAGAAGGCGAACTGGACATCAACATTTTCCAACACAAGCCTTATCTGGACGACTTCAAAAAAGAACACAAATTAGACATCACCGAAGCCTTCCAAGTGCCGACCGCGCCTTTAGGCCTGTATCCGGGCAAACTGAAATCGCTGGACGAAGTCAAAGACGGCAGCAGTGTTTCCGCACCTAACGACCCGTCCAACTTCGCCCGCGCGCTGGTCATGTTGAACGAATTGGGCTGGGTTAAGTTGAAAGCCGGTGTTAATCCGCTGACTGCTTCCAAAGCCGATATCGCCGAAAATCCGAAAAACATCAAAATCATAGAACTTGAAGCCGCACAACTGCCGCGCAGCCGTGCCGACGTTGATTTCGCCATCGTTAACGGCAACTACGCCATGAGCAGCGGCATGAAGCTGACCGAAGCCCTGTTCCAAGAACCGAGCTTCGCCTACGTCAACTGGGCAGCCGTCAAAACCGCCGACAAAGACAGCCAATGGCTCAAAGACGTAACCGAAGCCTACAACTCCGACGAGTTCAAAGCCTACGCGCGCCAACGCTTCGCAGGTTACAAATATCCTGCTGCCTGGGGTGAAAACGCAGCAGCCGGCGCGAAAGCCGAAGCCGCTTCTACCGCTTCGGCAGCAAGCGCCACAGCAGCCTCCGCAGCAAACCCCGGCGCTTCCGCAGCGAAATAAGCACTAAGCCCTAAAGCAAAAAGGTCGTCTGAAACCCAAATCAGGTTTCAGACGACCTTTTTGCTGCATTTTGCCACATACGGCAGCCAAATCTTACAACTGTGATGACTCGTCTTTTATTTTTCCTCGTAAACGCAAGGTTTGTCTTACCGGATGCGAATAGATGTCTTTTTCTGCCGTCAGTTCCAACTCCAGTTCCGTCAGCTTTTGCAAATACTCGGAAGCTTTTACCGTCGGCTCTTTTGATAATTCTTCGAACTGCTTTTTCGCCTCATCAAACCGCCCCAACTTGCGCAACATTTCTCCGCGCACAAACTTCATAGTGGTCAGTTTTTCAATATGCTGGTTGCCATCTTTCAAATTTAAATCAGCATAATGCAGGACTTTTTCCAGATCTTGCCGCTGGCTGCCCAGCCAACTGGCCTGCAAAAATATCCATGCCATTTGTTCCGTATTTTGGTTTTCGCCCGCCAGCTCCAGCATCACCCCTAACAACCTTTGCGCGGAAGCCTTTTCAGCCACCTGCTTGAGATAGGCTTTGCTCTGGATGATTTTTTCATATTTATCCAATTCTTGTTGTGTAAAATCATCTTTAAACATAACAAACTGATTACTCGGACAAATAGGAATAGGTGTAGGTGCCATAATCGCGCCTAACGGCTCCAAATCAGTCTTAACATCTACCGAAACCCCCGACATTAACATATCCGATGTGAATTTTTCACCGCCTATCGGACAAGTATGCTCGACCGGACGCATAGTCAGCGCATTGGCATGCGTACAAACAGCAAGTGACAAGACGAAGGCTGAAAGTTTGATTTTCATGAGGGATTCCTTAATATTTCCGTATTTAAAATGACATAAATCTTGTTCTACCCGCTGAAAGTTTAATCTTATAGTCAAATAGGATAATTTTAATCAAAAATGAATCATTTCCGCAAACAATAAAGGCTTGCGCCAAACTTTAAGCCTGACTGCAAGCCTCATACTTTTCACATACCAATTAAACGCTTCATACTTCTGCCGATTTGCCGGTCACTTTTTCAAATGCTTGAATCAGCCTTCCAATTACGGCATCTTCGCCAAATTCGTTCAAGCAATCCGCGCGTAATTTTTCCGCTGAAAACTTTCCTCGTTCTTCATACATCCGAATCAGCGCATCACTCAGGGCTTCTATATTTTCAGTCGGAATCAGATAACCATTGTTTTCATTGACGATCGACTGTGGCCCGCCGCACATCGTCGCAATGACCGGCAAGCCTTGTGACAGCGCCTCGATAAACACTACGCCGAACGTTTCCACACGGCTGGCAAGTACAAAAGCATTGCTATGGCGCATCAAATCCAAGACCTCATCCGTCTTCAACGCGCCCAAAAAGGTGACGGCATGACCGATGTCCAATTCATCAACCAAGCGGCGCAGATTCTCCGCCTCCGCGCCATTGCCGCCGATTTTGAGCTTGAGGAAGGGATACTTTTCCAAAGCCTTGGCAAAGGCGGGAAGCAATAAGTCATGCCCTTTCAAATGGCGCAAGTGGGAAACGGAGCAAAACGTGAAATCCTGATGGGACTTATCGAAAGGCTCGAACGGACGCGCAAAGTTATCGCCCAAAATATTCGGCAGATATTCCCAGTCCAAATCGTATTTCTCGCGCAGCAATGCACAAAAATCCTTGCTGACCGCAAAACGCGCCTGACAATGTCGGGCGGATTCTTTCATACTGGGCCATTGGTTCGGACGGACCAGGTTGCGGGCAATCGCGCTGCTGTGTTCGGTAATCACATAAGGAATACCGTATTTCTTAGAAATTTCATGCGCCAAAACGCCACCGAAATTCATCGTATGCGCATGGAGGACATCAGGCTTGCCGTTTTCCGCCACATACCGCTTAAAAGCCTTCATGCCCGCCCTTACCCAACGGATACGGTCGATATCGACGACGGGGCAATGCGGGAAAAAATACATGCTGTCGTAAACATAAGTATTCAAACCGCCCTGCCGGTGATGCCGCATTCCATAAGGTCCGGTCAAAACACTTTTCCACTCCGTCCGCAACGAGCGGAACAAAGGTGCAATGACCCCTACTTTCAAGCCTTTGCGCTGCAAAGCTTGAGCTTGCAAACGGAAGAAAATCCCGTCCACATCCGTTTCGGATTTCGGATACCACGATGGAAGAACGACAACATGCATTTTTTACTCCTTACGCCAACCCTGCCAAAGACAATCTGCATCATTGCCCACAAAGTCAAAAAATATAAAAAACAATAATTTAGTTATATTACAAACAACCGCAAGTTTTCAAGTGATTATAAATAACAACATTACAACTCAAAGCATGAATTAAAACATACATATGACAAAGTACCCAAACCGCAAGTTAAAAAAACCTCTCCTTTTTTTCAACTACCTGATTTAAATCAAAATAATATATGACATATAACAACACTTTTAAAACCGCATCCACCAAACCATCTCATCACACGCATTGCCTTTTCCCGTTTCAGACGACCCATAGGCTAAACAACGGCAAGACTATGTTGTTTAATCCCCCCCCTCGCCCGATAAAACATGTTCATCCGCACCACAAGCCGACTGGTACATCAACCGTCATTTCCTTGAAGCAAAACAATAAAAAGGTCGTCTGAAATCTCGTATTTGATTTTTCAGACGACCTCTCAGTCATAGCAAAAAGGCTATGCGTATGTCGAAACCTTTTCAGACGACCTCATCAAACAGCAAACATGATCTTTGCCGTTTTAAGCTGTCGTTACAGTCAATCAGGCATCTACCGGCTTCCAGTCCGCGCCTTTTACCGGTGGCAGCCACGATTGCGTACCGCTGGCGGAAAATTCCCACAGGATGTCGGGGAAGCCGTAATGGTCGGCGCGCGCCGGGTCGAGTTGCGTTTCGATTTCGGCTTCGCGGCCTTCACGGATTTGTGTGGCGATGTGCGGGTTGATCATGACGGTTTTGCCCAATGCGATAAATTCCGCCCAGCCGGTTTCATAAGCGGCCAGAATTTGATCGGCAGTAAACAGGTTGCCCACGCCGATAAGGGGCAGTTTGCCGTTGATGCGGTCGTGGATGAACTGCATACGGGTTTGCGCCGTATCGCCGCCGCGTCGGATTTTCTTGTCGAATTCCCACAAGGAAACGTGCAGGTATTGCAGCGGTTTTTGCACCAGCGCGTCAATGAGTGCGGCGGTTTCGGTCATGGTCAGCCCGTCCTCGCCTGCCTCTTCGGGCGAGAAACGGTAGCCGATGATGAAGTCGTTGCGTTGGTGTTTTTCACGGACGGCGGCAACGGCATCGACGACGGCGAGCGGAAAGCGCATTCTGTTTTCCAAGCTGCCGCCCCATTGGTCGCTGCGGCGGTTGCTTTGGGCGGAGTAAAACTGTTGGATTAAATAGCCGTTCGCGCCGTGGATTTCCACGCCGTCAAAGCCTGCACGAATCGCCAAATCGGCAGCTTGGGCGAAGGAAGCGATGAGTTCTTCCACTTCTGCGGCACTCGCTTCACGCGCACCTTCTTCTTCGCTGGCGGACGCGCTGATTTTGTCGCGGCGGTTGAGTTCCGCCATCGCTTTAGAGCCGCCGTGATGGATTTGCAAAATCGCTTTCGCACCTTGTTTTTGAATGATTTGGGCGGTTTCTTTCAGGCTGTCGAGACAGTGTTCGCCCGTAGCTTCGGGCTGTCCTCGAAAGGCCTTGCCGCCGTCTTGAACCAAAGTGGCGGCGGAGATAAAGAGCCCCATATCACCTGCGCGGTTGCCGAGAAATATGCGCTCTTGGTCGCTGATTAAACCGTCGGCGTGCGAACCGAAATGGGTCATGGGCGCAACGGCGAGGCGGTTTTTGACGGTTACGCCGTTGTTCAGCGTGAAGGGTTGGAAAAGCGGGGCGTATTTGGGATTCATTTTGTTCTGTCAAAAATTAATAACATCGACAGAATTGGGACAAATAGGGAATTATCAAGAACGGGGTCGTCTGAAAACACGGTTTCGGAGAAACGGAATGTTTTCAGACGACCTTTCGGCGATGCGCCTAACAACAATTACCAGAGGTAGGTTACGCTGGCACCGCCGCCCGCACCGCCTTTCGCCGCGCCGACTGCCGAGCCTTTAACCAGCCATTTACCGCTGGCGGATACTTTGGAAATACCCACGGCGTAACCGCTTTTACCGCGCCAGATACCGCTTGCGACGGAAACCGCGCCTTGTCCCGGCTGATATGCCTGTCCGAGGCTGCCGACTGCGATTGCAGCGGCGGAACCTGAATCGGCGCGCTCTTCAAGTTTGTCCATACGGACTTTGGCTTCGTTGCGCAAAGCGGCGATTTGGGTCTGGTGATTGCTCTCGGCTGCGGCAAGGCTGTTTTGGGTTTGGCGGGCAAGGCTTTTCACTTGTGCAACGTTGACCGCATCCGTATCCTCCTTACCCGCAGCAACATTAGTAATTTGGCGGCTGTTTTGTTCGCTGCCGACAGATACCGCGCCCAAAGTCGATACCCATGCCTTACCCGTTTCCGTACTTGCCGCTCCGGTGGCAAAGTCATGGCCTGCAACGCCTGCCGCAGTATCGGCAACGCTGTCCGTACCGAGTGCCACGGAGTTTTGCTGACGCGCTTCCGCTTTGTAGCCCAAAGCAGCGGATTTTTCCTCAAATGCGGCAGCACCTGCGCCCAAAGCCGTCCCGCCCGATTTCCGTACCCGTGCGCGCGTGCCTGCGGCAAGACCGTTGAGCGCGGTGGACGAAGATTCCACGCCCAATGCCACGCTGTTGGTTTCTTCGGCAACCGCGCGTGTACCGACTGCAACCGCCTGATAACCGTTTGCCTCGGCAGCAGATGCCAGCGCAACCGCCTGCGTACCGTTGGCTTTTGCCCTATCCCCGACAGCAGTGGAACTGAGTGCATTGGCTTCGCTGCCCCGTCCAAACGCAACCGCATCAATATCGCCAGCCTTCGCGCTTTCGCCGACCGCGATAGAACGTAAACCCGTTGCCTGCGACATCAAACCGACCGCCACCGACTGCCCACCGGAAGCCTTCGATGCGCCGCCGACGGCAATATCGTTGGTTCCTTTTGCATTCGCCCTGAAACCGACGGCAATCGTCCGCAATGCTTCCGCCTTAGCCTCGCTGCCAAATGCCGACGCGCTCAAACCCGAAGCGCTTGAATCATAGCCGGCAGCAACAGACTTATAACCCGCCGCAGCTGCTTTATCGCCCAACGCAGTCGCATTCTCCCCCGCCTTCGATTCTTTGCCCAATGCGGCAGAACCGTTTTTGTGCATCGCTCCTGTCGCAATACCTTCAGCAACACAAACATTTGCAAAAACAAGGGACAACACCAAACACAGCGGTTTGACGGATAAGTTTAGTTTCATCTTTTCATTCTCCAATTTTGAATTTTTAACAATACCAACTAATCCTAAATAACTATATTTAACTATTTAGAATTAGTTATATTGTATAGTATTATTACAATATTATTAATTATATGTAATTAATATTTGATTTGAATCATCTGAAGAAAATGATAAGCAAGGTTTATATAGTGGATTAAATTTAAATCAGGACAAGGCGACGAAGCTGCAGACAGTACAG
>ERZ773044.312-NODE-312-length-23831-cov-42.1021_pt1 | contig 23831 bp, 25 predicted proteins | sample MGYA00511897_ERZ773044 | MGnify/ENA primary metagenome ERZ773044 (study PRJEB29015, sample SAMEA2738116) | human oral metagenome | biome: human oral; feature: human-associated habitat; material: saliva | place: China | collected 2170 ...
AGATGGACGCGTGGATCGTTTCAACAAAAAATACGGTCTCAAATAATGATAAAAAGACAGCTTCGGCTGTTCTTTTTTATTTCTTGAAATCAACTGCTGTTTTCATGTTCCAAACTCAAAAAAACTTTGCACTCTAGCTAGCCACACGATGGTTTCTAGAGAACAAAGTTTTTTAGTAGACAAGATTTACTCTTCCTTATCTTGATTTTCAGTTCCTTTAACTGCTTTTTTAAATTCAGATAGCATTTTACCGATTGATTCGCCTAGTTCAGGCAATCGTTTTGGTCCAAAAATCAAGAGAGCTCCTAAAACGATGATAATCAATCCTGGTGCTCCGATATCACGTAAGATTCCCATTTCTCTCTCCTTTCTGCTTGCGTTTCATAATGTGTTTGCTGATAGCAATACTTAATTCATAGAGTAGAATCAAGGGGGCGGTCATTGCCAAATCACTGACAAAGTCAGCTGGTGTCAAGATGACTGCAAGTACCAATAAGATAAAATAGGCATATCGGCGATAAGCAATCAATAATTCTGGTCCAATGAACCCAATCGACGTCAAAAAGGCAATGATAACAGGCAATTCAAAAATAAGAGCCAAGGGTAAGGTCGTTTGAAAAACAAAAGACAGATAATTTTGAGCGGTTAACTGCGTTTCAAATAGCCCTTCTCCTAGCCCTAATAAAACCTGAAGTAAGGCTGGTGTTACAAAGTAAAAACCAAAAGCCAGTCCAACTAGAAAACAAAGGAAACTAGCTGGAATATAGGCAAAAATTGCTCTAGCTTCTTCCTTTCTTAAACCAGGTTTGATGAAAGACCAAATATGATAAACTGTGTAAGGCAAGGTGATGGTAAAGGACATCAGACTAGCTAAGCGTATGTATATCCATAAAATATCATTAGGGCCTAAAACAATCAACTTTTGCTGAAAAGATTGGGTCACATACTGGTAAATCTGGTCTGCAAAAAGCAGAGAAACACAGAATACCAAAAAGAAACAAATGACTACTGCCAATAATCTCTTTCTAAATTCTACCAGATGTTCAACGATTGTCAATTCTTTTCTATCCATTTATTTTTCACCCTGTCTGAAAGTGACAATCAAAACGATAACAACAAAGACTAGCTGGCTAACCAAACCTTCCCAACTTGGATAAATTCCAAGTAAGTCGATAGTTGGAAAGCCTGTCAGCAAGTGATTTGGCGCCATATTGGTCAACTGAAGAGCATGGACACTAACTCCCAGCATCTTGAATGCTAGTGCATAAATCATCCAAGTCAGGATAAAGAAGACCTTATGTGGCAGGAAAAATTGACTGGCCTTGTTCATCACAATGGCAATAACTACCAGAACCAGCAAGGCAAGTGAAATTCCCAAAACAAATTCAAAACTGGAAATTCTTGGTAAAATCCCAACATAAAAGAGAATGGTTTCTGCTCCCTCACGGAAAACAGCTAAGAAACTGAGGGCAAACATGGAAATAAAGGATCCTGTCTTAGTCACTGTTTCCATTTGTGACTCCATAAAAGCATTCCATTTTTTGACTGAGGATTTGCTATGGAGCCAGATTCCAATCAAAATCATCATAGCTACCGCAAAAATCCCCACTGCTCCTTCGATGATTTCACGATTGGATCCTGATGTTACTGCTGGAAAGGCAATTTGCAGGATGAAGGCAATAAGGAGACTGGCCATGATTCCAGTGATAGCACCACCATAAACCCACTTGAGCCCTTTTCGCAACTTGGCTGCTTTCAAGGTCGTTACCAAGGCCATAACGATTAAGAGAGCCTCTACACCTTCTCTCAGGAGAATCAGCATGGCATCAAAGGCATTGTAACGTGCGCTGATATCAATTTGTGATAAATCTGCAATCAGTTTTTCTAATTTTTCTTGGTATTCCTTCTCACTCCCCTTAACCATAATCACAGGGCTTTCGCTTTCCACTCGAGTATAAAGGGATGGATTGGTCGTGCTAACAGAACTCTCAATCGTTGGCCAGATAGTGATGAATTCCTTCATACTGCCTGCTCCTGATGATTGATCACCAGCTTGGAATTGTTCCAAAGCCTTCTTCAAAAGGGCAATGCCGTCTTTGAGAGTCAAATTAGAAGATCCTTCTGCGACTTCTTTTCCGGTTACAAAATCATCAATAGCCTTTTTTAAGTCTTCAAAGGAAGTCTGGATTGAATTAAAATCTGTAGGCTCGGTTTCCATGCTACTTCGCAGGAAGGAAATCGCTGTTTCAACACGTCCATAATGGGCCGTACTATTGTCACGAACCACACTTTCATTGATGGTCCAAGTGGAATTCATTTTCTTAAAGGCCTCTCGAACCTTTTCCAAATCTTTGGAGGCAATGGCCTGTTCCAAAGTTTCAAAACGAGGACTTAGACGATTGACCAATTTTTCTTTTTCCGCATCTAGGTCAACAGGATTTTGTTCTTTTTCAAAGGCTAGTAGGGCTGAAGAAATTTCGGTGAGTTTGTCTTCAGTAATCTCGCCTGATTGAGCTAACTTTTCCTTAACAACCTTACCAGCATCAGAATCCTTATTTTCTACTCTTTCGAAGTCTGTTGCCATCTCCGTAACGAGTTTCTGGGCTTCAGACTGACCTCCATTTTTGACTGCTTTGGACGCATCAGTGATTTTCACAAAGTAAGAACTCAGACTTTCTTGGGCACCAACTGGGGAAAAAATTAAAAATGACAAAGCTAAAACCAGTAACCAGCTTTTAGCCTTCCAATAATTTCTGACCAATGTAGCCTCCTTTCTCCACTCCACCAAAGCAAGCAAAGAGTCCACTACCGATGTGCGTGATGTATTCATTCATCTTATCTGTAGCACCTAGATTGGTTTGAACCTTGACAAAGTTATCAGGATCCTTCTGGAAAGAAATGAAGAGCAAGCCTGTATCAAACTGGCCAGTTTTTTCATCAATCCCATCTGAGTAAGAATAAGAACGACGTAAAAGTGGCTTGTCTACTTCCTTAGCCAAACGAACATGCGAATCATCAGGCAAAAGACTCAAATCCACTTCATCAAACTCATTTTTCTTACCGAAGGGGGCACCACTCTCCTTATAACGACCAAAGGTATTTTCTTGTTCTTCAAGACTAGTGCGATCCCAGGTCTCTAAAAACATCTGAATCCGACGAACTGCCATATAAGAACCATTTTCCATCCAATCCTTACTATCAGCCCAGATGACGCGATCAAAGTCTTGCTCCTTGGTTGGATTTGCTGTTCCATCCTTAAAACCAAAGAGATTTCGCGGTGTCTCCATTCGATCTCCGATAGCTGCAAAACCAGACTGACTCCAACGAAGGGTCACTGCATTTCTCCCCTTACGGATAAGGTTGCGAATAGCATGAAAGGCAACTTGCTCATCATCTGCACAGGCCTGAATGACGATATCTCCACCAGTATATTTTTCACGTAATTGCTCTTTAGGAAAAGGCGGTAAATCTCTGAACACTTGAGGACGCTTGTTTTCCAAGTTCATCTTTTTCAAGAAACTTGCAGACACACCAAAAGTCAGCGTCAAACGATGAGGATTGAGCCCAACTGTTTCACCAGTATCGCTAGGAGGCAAGAGAGCATTCTGTCCATCTTTTTTGACCAACTCTCCCTCAACCAATTTGGCACTATAATCCGTCCAATCCTTGAATAGCTGGATAATCTTATCTCTATCCGTCGTATGCAGGTCTAGGACAACAAAATAGATATTCTTCTGCATGGGCGTACTAATCCCTGCTTGATGCTTGCCATAAAAAGCAATTTTTTCATTTCCGTACGAGATTTTTTCCTGACTTCCTAGCTTAGGTGCGAAAAAAGCAGAAGCACCAGAGAGTCCTAGCGCTAAACCAGCCCCTCCAATCCCTGCTTTTTTTAGAAATTCTCGACGGTCCATTTTCTTTTCAAAAAACTTTTCGTCTTTTTCAGTCATGACTCTTACTCTCCACTAAGAAACTTACCCATTTGTGACAGAGGTTCACCAAGTTTTGTCACAGCTTCTGACAATTCTTTGGTATCTTCTTTTGTCAAATCAGTATAGAGCTTGTAGTGTTCCTTGTCGGTCATGTGTTTGTCCAACAAGCTATTAACAGACTTGAAGTCTGCTTCCAATTCTTTAACTAGGTTAGCGTCTGATTTTTCAAGTAAAGGTTTAAAGAGTTGGAAAATCTTCTCAGCTCCCTCGATATTGGCACGGAAGTCATACAAGTCTGTGTGAGAATAAATTTCCTCTTCACCTGTAATCTTGCTTGTCGCTACTTCGTTAAGCAAGTCAACTGCTCCTGTCAACATGACCTTGTAGTCCACATCCACAGTTGCAATCTTAGCTTTCAATTCCTTGATATCATTGACCAACTGATCTCCATAGCTTTCAGTTCCTTTAGTGGTATTGTCTTCCCAAAGGATACGCTCGATACGATGGAAACCAGACCATCCTTCTTCTGTCTTGTTTTCGTCCATGTAGTCTGCCAAACGGAAGTCAATCTTGACATCTGACTCACCAAAACTCTCGGCAATCGGTTCTGAGCGCTCATAAGACATACGAATCAGTGGATAAACCTTCTTAGCTTCTTCCAACTTACCTTCTTTCAAAAGTTTAACAAAACCTTCTGTATCTGTCAAAAGTTTATCAATTTGCTCTTGCACAAAAGTCTTATAGTCAGCTGTGGCCTTATCAAGCATTTTCTGCTTGTCTTCAGACAAGGCTGTCACCTTAGACGAATCACTTGTATTGCTTGGCTTAGATTGATTATTAGCACAAGCTGTCAATAGCAAGGCTGAGGATAAAAGGACAAAACCTAGTTTTTTCATTGTTTACTCCTATTGGTTCAGGAAACCTGAATTAATTTTACGTTTCATTATACCATGTTTTCACTCATTTTTCAATAAATTTTCAGACAATTTAATGTTTAAAATACTGAAATTCACTTACAAGATATAGACATTTATGTATAATATTGATAAAATGTATGTTAATAAATCTCTTACGAAGGAAAAACTTGATTCTTATGAAAAAATTCATATCCTTAACTACTCTCTGCCTTGCTAGTTTCCTTTTAACTGCTTGCCAACCTCAGACTGAAAACACTTCCTCAGCAAGTTCTGAAGTAATTACTTCTAGTAGCAGTTCATCTACTTCCACATCGGAAGAGAAGAAAACTGACTACACCCTATATAATACTGTCCTTAAAGAATATGCAAAAGTACTAGATGGTTCACCAGCTTCACATACAGAGGTCAATTCAAAAGCAAACTTAAAAAATACTTATCCTAACGAATATTCTGGATTACAGTATAGCTTGTATGATTTAGACCAAGACGGTGCGGACGAACTTTTGATTGCTCTAAAAACGTATTCTAACTATTACGATTTATTAGATATTCGAACTCTTAAAAATGGTGAAGTTATTCGACTGACCAATGCAGAAAATAATCTGGACTTTATTGGAGAACGCGTTCATTTTAATCCTTTAGAAAACAGCTATTTCCAATTATCTACTCGAGTATCTGCTAATCAAATCCAAGTCAAACTATACAAGTTGAATCAGGATAGAACACAGTTAGAGTTAGTTAGCGAATCAGATACAGAAGAGGGACTGGGGACAAAACCACCTTCCCTTGACATAAGGTCTTTCTCTTGGAAATCTGTCACAAGCCTCATAAATGGAGAAACAAGCCTTCCATCAGAAAGTAAAGGAATGGATATTTCTGCAATTCAAAATGGAGATTTTTCTAGTGTCGCAGGAACTTGGAGGAATGGTACAGGTATTGAATTTACTTTCGATAAAAATGGCTTGGTAAGTGATCATTCCATAGTTTCAATTGAATATGCTAAAGAAACCGACCGCTATCTTAAAGCAAGTTTACTTCCTAAAGCTGGTGGTGCTGGTGGTGCAGCTATTGCCTTTTTACCAGCAGGAATCCCTATAACCATGTCTGTCACCTCTTCTTCAGATAATGGCTATACTGACTCGTCTGATATTACACAAGACCGCTTATGGTTTGGACACCAACTCATCAATGGCAGTACTGAGGGATTTTTCTACAAAGTAGAATAGTGTTAGTAACCCCTTAGACTAGCTCATAAAATATCTGATAACATTTCATAAACACATATAGGATAAATATTCTTATGCTCTTAGAATATCTATCCTATATTTTTATTCCCTTTACATCCCTATTGATACTAAATGAATTCACTCAGAAAAAGATTAGACTTTTAACATCAAAATTGATAAAATAAGAAGGAAAATAAGATAAAAGGAAACTATAAATCACCATGATGAATATGCAAAAATTGAACATACTGTTTTTAATTTTTGTAAACATCAAAAAGGTTGATTTAAAAGGATTTTAAGTCCTTAGGATTTTTTATCCAACACTACTATTCACGCAAACAAGACAAAATCTTGGCAAAAAAATACAGTAGCAAAGAGTACACCAAACTACCACTCATTATGGGCGGTAGTTTTCTTTTTGTCTAAAATAGAGATAAAAAGATAGGTGGTAACCTTATGCGTTATGGTTATGTACGAGTATCCACTAAGGAGCAAAATATAGATAGACAAATGTCTGCTTTGTCATTAGAAAATATCCCCCAAAATCAAATTTTCATAGATAGAGCCTCTGGAAAAGATTTTGACAGGACGGAATACCAAAAATTGCTAACAGTTCTACAAGCAGATGATGAGATAGTTATTAAATCAATTGATAGACTCGGACGGAACTACGATGATATTTTAGAACAATGGCAGTTACTGACTAAGACAAAGAAGGTACATATCAGCGTTTTAGATTTTCCACTCTTAAATACTAAAAATACCAGCGATACAATCACTGGTAAACTAATTTCTGATTTGGTTTTACAAGTTCTATCCTATGTGTCGCAAATGGAAAGAGAACAAATCAAGCAAAGACAACTAGAAGGAATTCGAGAAGCTCAAAAAAGGGGCAAACAATTCGGAAGACCGAAGCTAAATGTTCCACCAAATTTTTATGATTTAGCAAAAAAACACAGACAAAAAGAAATAACTATTCGTGAAGGAGCAGAAATATTAGGAGTTTCAAAAAGTACTTTTCATAATTGGCTAAAAAACTATAGTTTTTGTCAAAAAAAGTAGGAAATTTTGGACAACTAATATTTCACAATTTTTAGTTCAAAATAATGAAAAATTTAGTATTTTGATGGATTATATCTTCTTTGTTTATTCTATCAATTTTGTCCATAAAAGTCTACATTATTGGACAAAGGATTTCTTCAAAATAATAGGAGGTCTCTCTAAATGAAGACAAAATCTAAAATTAAACTTTTTGCTACTGCTATCTTAGCTACTGCAACAATTAGTGCAGTAAACGTAGCTACTCATCCTAGTAACGTTTTTGCCAGTGAAGTTACTCAAGTACCAAATAAAAATAATGTCGGTACTCGTACGACTTTTGAGACAGATCCAGTCTTTAAAAGCTTCGAAGAAGGCGAAAAATATCTTGACAATTACGTTAAGCCAACAATCGAAAATAGTCGATACGGTTATTTCACAGCATCAGTTGTACCCGATGGTTTGGGAGGAAATTATTTAGTCTCAGGTTTTATTGATTCTCATTCTGAAGATGAAGAAGTGATCAAGGGAAATAAAGAAACTGCTCAAAAGATTGTTGATAATGCTAGTAAACCAATGCCAATATCAGAGTCTGTTAAACCTGCGGATGAGGTCAAGCCTGTTACTCCAGCTAAGCCTGTTGAAGATATCAAACCTGAAACTCCGGTGAAACCTGTTGAAGATGTTAAACCTGAAACTCCTACTAAACCTGTAGAAGATGTTAAACCTGAAACTCCTACTAAACCTGTAGAAGAGGTGAAACCTGAAACTCCAGCTAAGCCAGCGGAAGAAGTCAAACCCGAAACTCCTACTAAACCTGTAGAAGAAGTTAAACCTGAAACTCCAGCTAAGCCTGTTGAAGATGTTAAACCTGAAACTCCTGTTAAGCCTGTTGAAGATGTTAAACCTGAAACTCCTACTAAACCTGTAGAAGAAGTTAAACCTGAAACTCCTACTAAACCTGTAGAAGAAGTTAAATCTGAAACTCCGGCTAAACCTGTAGAAAAAGTTAAATCTGAAACTCCTACTAAACCTGTAGAAGAAGTTAAATCTGAAACTCCGGCTAAACCAGAAAACAACAAAAACAACGACAAGAAGACTTTACCAAATACAGGTGAATCAACATCTATTCTTGGTATCATCGGTACCGTCCTTTCAATTACTGGTTTAGGATTTATCATAAAACGTAAGCGTGGGTAAAGTGTCCAAACGACTGTAGAAAACTAGCTTACAAACTTAAACAGTTCTAACATTACAAAATTAGCTATGATTAAAAAAAGAACATTATTTACTATTCTTGCTTTAACAAGCTTGACTCTTGTAGCCTGCCACCAAAAGCAAGAAGATACTACTTCAGCAAGTACAGAACAAACGAGTTCCACTAGTTCGGAAGCATCCAGCTCCTCTTCTGAAGTGAAGAAAACGGATTATAGTTTATATAACGAGGTAATAGAAAAATATTCTCAACCACAAAATAAACCCTCTAAGGATATTAATCCCAAAGCTAACTTAAAAGATAATTCTCCACAAGTATATTCAGATATTGAATACTGCCTATATGATTTTGATAAAAATGGTACAGACGAACTAATCATTGCTCTGAAAATTAAGTCAGGTAAACATGATATTTTAGACATCAGAACGATTCAGAATGATAAAGTTATTCAACTCACTAATGCAGAAAATCATTTAGATTTTATCGGAGAAAAAGTGATTTTTGTCCCTCTTGAAGATGGATATTTTCAACTTTCAAGTGCATCTGGCGGTAAACAATCTCACAAGCTCTATAAACTAAATACGAATACACCTGACTTAGAATTACTCACTGAATCAGATACAGAAGCTGGATTAGGAACTAGACCACCACTACTGAACCAAGATACATTTTCTTGGAAATCTGTAACAAAGCCAATATCAGGAGAATCAACACCTTCACAAGAAATTAAAGGAATGAATATTTCTTCTATCCAAAACGGTGATTTTTCAAGTATCTCTGGTACATGGCGCAATAGTGCTGGTGTAGAACTTGTATTTGATGAACATGGACTGGTTAGTGATAATTCGCAAGTTTCAATTGAACATGCTAAAGAAATTGACCACTATCTTAAAACGAGTTTACTTCCTAAAAATGGAGGAGCTGGTGGTTCTGCCCTTGCCTTTTTACCTGCAGGAATTCCTTTGACAACGGCTATCACTTCTTCACCTGAAAACGGATATAAGGACCCATCCGATATTAGTCAAGAGCGAATATGGACAGGACAACAACTTATAGAAGGAAATAGTTCAGGATTTTTCTATAAGGTTCAATAATTAAATGAACTACTGAACCGCTTTTATGCGGTTCTTTTTGATAAGGAGGAAATCATGGATTTTACTAGATATCTATACGTTATGATAGGGAAACGCCTAAAAAACAAAATCAAAGTTTCATATACCACACAAGCTAAATTCACACGAATAGTCAATGATAAATATCAAACGAAAGGTCCGGAGCACACAATAAACGAACCAACATTATCAAACATTTTACAAGGAAAACTTACAAACAGTAGATTTCTTATGTCTCAAAACAAAATTGAGATTTTCACAGATATGTTCGATATAACACCTGAGGAGCTTATATTTGAATCAGAAAATGAAATTCTAAGTTTTTTTAAATTTTCTCTTTTATTGATTTTATTCAATAACTCTGATTGCAATCCATTTATAGATACTCCTACTGATGATATTTTCTTTGAAGATGCAACCCATAAAAGTATTTTTAAAGATTCGTTCATAAAGGAAGAAATTCTTATAAATGTTTCAAACAAGCTACTTATCAACATCATTTCATCATCAAAAACAGATAGAGATTTAGATGCTTTTATAGATGCTTTTAACTATCATTGTAGTGATTATATGGAATTCTTTATTGATTTCAAAAGGCTAATCTTCAATCATACACTACATACAAATTTTTTATTTGAGTATATTTTGAATAGTAAAGAGAATTATCAAACATTTATTAGTTCCTTCAATAATTTTATAGATATAAATTCAGATAAATTTCTTGAATTCTATAAAGAAAAAATCAAGGAAGAGATTCTAAAAGTGTCAAAAGGTAAAAATCGTAATATATTCGCTAGACTCGATAATAATTTTTTTATTGAAGTATTTTCATCTGAACAATTTTTAAATTTACTAGATAAAAGCTTAAATACTGATAATTTCATATTGTTTATAAATAAAGCTAAACAAGCAGTAAATGAAATTGCTTCATCTTCATCTAACTGTATGTACTATGATAAGGACAAATTAGACAAAGATATAGAAATCCTAAAGAAATTTTATAATGATAACCAAAATAAAAAAATTAAAAATCTAACCGAATTAAATCTAAATATACTAAATTTTATAGATTTAACAATTTTTTTGGAAAATCAACTTATTGAGAAAGATAATGGCACACACTAACATATAAGTACCAATTCGAGGCAGTCGCATAAGCGACTGCTTTTTATGTCTCTCATATTATAGTTTTGAAACAATAATTATAGTTTCAAAACTAGTAATGACTTCTATTCTATTGAGGTTTAGAATGAAACTATAAGCGCTTATAAAAAAATAAGAAAGGAAGCAGTAAATCCTAGGTATGCTGATTACTATACATTATATGTTCAAATTTAAAAATAAATCTGGCTATTCTAGCCAACTATTTCAAGAAATTTTCGGAAACGAAAAAACTGCAATTGTATTATCACCCGAACCGATTATTCGAATGAAATACGTTGATAATAAACCGACAGACGAAATTGATTCGTATCGTTATTGGTTCGTCATTAAAGGAGAACAGCCTTTTGAGGTTAAATTCTCAGCTCAACAAACAATTGACCAATTTGACGAGGTCGAATTGCATGGTGCAGAGGCCTGCAATGTCAGAGGGAACATCTATTTCCGAGCTAACTCTATAACCGTATTAAACAAAGGAGGTAAGTAACTAGTGGCATTTCCGTTTATTCAATCAGAAAATAAACGTGAGTTTGTAGTGGATACTGAATACTTAGTTCAGTGTGTAGAAATAGGGTTGGGTAACAGCTCTATTTCTTCAACTACTAATTCCTTCCAATTCATCTATGGTGACAATTATCTAGACTTTGTTCCTCGTTTTCCTTGTGCGTACATTTTGGATAATACTCTATACCAACAGATTTTTCAAATTTTATCTACAAGTGCCTATCCTATGTTGACATTTCTTAAACAGCCATCTGCCTATATTGTCAAACGTGATAGTGCAAGCATTAACACTAGTCGTGCTTTTCGGTTTCCATTCTTTAAGGGAATACCTGAAAGATTGATATATCAAAAGCTATCTGATGTCTCTGTTCAAAACGAGAGTTTTGAACTCATGAAAAACTATCGAATTGATTTTAATCGCATCGTTCATTGTTTGATTGCTGGTTCTTCTGGTTCTGGAAAGAGCTACGCTTTGACCTATCTAATCTCTGTTATTAATCAATTTGCTCATGTAACAGTTGTAGACCCTAAATGCGATTCTATCTCTCGTTACTGCTTAAAACAGAACATACCTGTACTTTATCAAGAGAGAGACTTCTCAGCGGATGAGTTTTTGTCTAAAGTGAACACCCTGCTAAAAGTAGAACTAGATACTATCTATCAAAGACAAGCAGAGCTTCTTGAAAATCCTTCTAAAAAATTTCAACACCGTTGTCTAGTAATTGATGAATTGCTTGCTTTAACATCTTTGGTTTCCAAAAATGTTAAAGAGACCTTTTTTGCACTATTATCCAATATTGCACTACTTGGACGAGCAACGTCTGTCCATCTAATCCTAGTTAGTCAGCGGATGGACACAAACGCTTTACCGATTGCCGTTAGAGAACAGTGTAATTTCTTGATACAACTTGGGTTAATCAACAGAAAAACAACAACATTTTTATTCCCAGACTTGTACTCAGAGACAGGAATTGTCATTCCTAACGGAAAAGGAACTGGTATTGTTCAAGTTATTGATGGTGTAACATCACCTAATGTTATGCCATTGCTCGTACCAACATTTAAAGGAGAAAATATATGAAAAACATTAACAATATAATTATGAGAAATAGCACTGTCATTACCGATAAACTCTACTACTTACTGCCTTTAGAGTTACTCTTGAGCTTTCTGTTGAGTTTATCTATAGCAGGTACATGGTTTATAAACCAAGTTAGCACCATTATCCCTTGGGACGATTGGAGGCAAATTTTAGATAATTTTCAAATAACACAATCTTTACTATTTAGAGCAATGATTATTGTATTTATCATCTATCTTTTAGCTCTTATTCTTCTTTGTATCCTATGGATAAAAGAAGATAAGTCTTTGAACTTTATTCGAACATTAAAACTATTAAGGAGAGTACGAAAACAAATGCTAAGTGAAACTAAAACGATTGATAGTGATGTTTTAAAAAAGTATAAATCTATCATTTACTCTATCAGATGTATTTTAACTCGTGAAAACATCCTTGTTATTATACCACAGGCAGAGAGTTCAGATATTGATACAATTTTACAAAATAAATTAGATTTTTTGTGCAAGTATCTGACAAGAGTCTATCATGAAATATATACATTCTCTCCCAAGGATAGTACTTCACCTAATCATATAATACAAGGAGAGAGAATCTCTAATGATTAAAATACCAGCGGAGCTTGCCGTTAGGCAATAGCTCCGAGCTGGTTTTGTTTCAATTCATTTGAGAGCTTTATTATACTGCTTCAGGGCTCGTTATTGAAGCAGTATAATTTTGTTCCATTGTTCCAAAAAAGAGAGGAGTTCAAAATGGTAAAAGCCCGAAACATTATGTTTGTCCAACAGATTGAGTATTTCCAATCTTCAAATTTACAAGATATCATCGAGTATATGACGAATACTCTAAAACCGATTCGTTTTGCAGGAATTTTACATGATAAGGATATTGGGCAAGATGGAAACCTTGTGACACCACATATACACCTTGTTCTACAGTTTGAAAGTGCTAGAAGTTTAAATAATCTTGCTAAGTTGACTAAACAACCAATACAGTGTTTTGAGCAATGGAGGGGTTCTGTAAACAATGCTTATTCATATCTCGTTCATCACACGGAGTCTAATCAAGATAAATACCAATATCCTCCTAAAGAAGTTATTGCGAATTTTGACTATTTACTCCTATTAGACACTATCGAAAAAAATGTAACCAAACGATATGAAGTAAATGACACTATAATTATAGATAATTTACTGGATCTACTTTATACTGGTGATATTACAAAATCAGAAATTGAACAACGACTTACTGGTTCACAATATGCCAAAGCAAGGCAAAAAATTGAAACCGTCTATTTAAAACGACTAGAAACACAAGCCGAACTATGGCGACAAGAAATGATTGACAAGAATGAAATTGTTACAATTATTTGGCTTTTTGGAAAAGCTGGAACAGGGAAGACTCGTCTAGCATGTCAATACGCAGAACAGTATGACCTTAACTATTTTATTACGGGCTCAATCCGTGACCCTTTTCAACAATACAATTTAGAACACGTGATTATCTTAGACGAATTGCGCCCCCATCAATTTGACTACTCAGACTTACTCAAAATGTTTGACCCTTACAATGTTAAAGCGATGGCAAGTAGTCGTTATTTTGATAAACCGTTACTAGCCAATATTTATATCATCACTAGCCCCTACTCCCCCTACGATTTCTTTTTAGAATTAACTAAGAAAAGAAAAACAAGTCATATCGATTCTTGGGGCCAGCTAATGCGAAGATTATCCTTGGTAGTCGAAGTCAAAAAAGAATATCTGCAATTTTACAAGTACGAACCAATAGACCAGATGTTTTATATAGACCATGGCAATAAATTACCAAATCCATTTAAAAATCAAACTGATACAGAAGAAACTATTCAAGATAAGTCGTACCAGTTATTTTTAGAATTGAATAAGAAAAAGGAAAGGAATGAATAAATGCAAGAAATTCAGACAGTTACCTACATAGATATCGCTAATCAAGGATATCCAGAAGGCACGGCTAGACGTGTTATACGAGAGGGTAAAAAATTACTTGTCGAAAGAGGTTTCAAACTTTATAAAAACAAAAGGATTGGAAGAATACCAAAGACTATTGCCGAAGAAATTCTAGGATTCAAAATCATCTCAAAACATGATATAATAGATACTGTACTCTTCGCTACTGACATAGAAAGAGGAAAATGATATGTCAGTTCTCAAAGGATACAAGGGAAAATGGAAAGTAGATATTACCGATGGAATAGACCCATTGACTGGTGAAATCAAACGACATAGAAAGTCAGGATTTACCACTCGTAAAGAAGCTGTTCAATATGAGGCAGATTATCGCTTAAACAAACTTCACCAAGTTCAGATTAAAGATAAAATATCTGTCTCTCACCTTTACTCTTTAGTTCAACAAGAAGATGAACTCCGTGGGAATAAACGTGGCACCATTGATACACAGATATCCTACTATAACCAATATGTCTCTAAGTTTTTTGAGCATGCAGATATGTCTGCCATTACTATCCATGAAGTAAAAAAATTTAGAGATTGGTTGGTAAAACAACCAAGTGTTAAAGGTGGAACACTATCAAGTACGACTGTTAATCAGCAAATGATTTTTCTGCATAAAATGTTTGATGTTGCTGTTGCTAATCGTCTTAGACAAGATAATCCATGCAATGGACTAAGAAAACTTCCTGATAAACACAAGGAGATGTCTTATTTCACTCCTGAAGAATTCAAGCTATTTGATTCTCTGTTCACAAAAGATGAATACATGTTTCAGCTATTCTATCGAGTGCTAATGTTTACAGGTGTTCGAGTCGGCGAAGCATTGGCCTTAACTTGGAAACAGATTAATTTATCAGAGGGTTATATCGATATCAAGTATTCAGCTTACTTTCGTAATAACAAGGTCCATATCGGAACAGTAAAAACTACCCAATCCAATCGTCGAATTTACATTCATAAGGCATTCGTTCAAGAACTAACGGAATGGAAAGAAAAACAAGCTCACCTATTAGCAGAGTTTACGGACAATACAGAAGACTTACAAATCTTTCAAGACAGTCCTTTACAACTTACTGCTCCAATGGTTTCTAATCAAAAGATTAAATTGAAAAAAAGAATGCCTGCATCATTAAAAATGATTCGTAATCACGATTTCCGACATTCACATGCAGCGTTTCTAGTTTCAAAAGGACTCAGAAACGGTGAGGGAAAAGATTATATATTTTTTACACTTATGAAACGACTCGGACATAGTAGCATTAATACAACTATCAACATCTACTCACATTTATTCCCAACTCAACAAAAAGAAGTCGCCAATGCTTTTGACAACTTCTAGGGCAAAAAATGGCAAAAAAATTTATTAAACAAGGCTCAAAGCCTTGATACGAAAGGAATCTTAAAAATCTTATGATGAATATGCAAAATATGATGCGCCAAGCACAAAAACTTCAAAAACAGATGGAACAAAGTCAAGCAGAACTTGCTGCTATGCAATTTGTTGGCAAATCTGCTCAAGACCTTGTTCAAGCTACCTTAACAGGTGACAAAAAAGTTGTCAGCATTGACTTCAATCCAGCTGTCGTTGACCCAGAAGACCTTGAAACTCTTTCTGATATGACCGTTCAAGCCATCAACTCTGCTCTTGAACAAATCGATGAAACTACAAAGAAAAAACTGGGTGCTTTCGCTGGAAAATTGCCATTCTAAGCATAAGAAAAACAAGCATTCAAGAGAATACTTGCCTATCGTGGGAGGAACAACTGTTCCTCTTTTTGCTTACTAAAAATTAAAGAATTCCATAGCCTGTTTGAAAAGCAATTCAGTATACTCTGGGTCTTCTTGGGCAATGGTAACTTGATCTTGAATCATTTCCAAGTCATCCGTTATCATGCCATCTGCTCCCAATTGAACAGATTTATCAAAGGACTCTGAATTATTGATGGTCCAAACGTACAATTTCTGATCGGTATTCCAAAGCTTGTTGACAAAATTTTCATCCAAAGTTGAATACTCCATAGTGTAACCTGTAGCCTTGGTTCTTGGAAAGATACTATTATAAGGCAGGATGAAATAGACTGGAATTTGAGAATCGTAGGCTAGCACCTGGTCAATCACATGGTAGTCTAAGGATTGCATTTGGTGACCATTTTGCTTGATGATACTTCCATATTTTTCCATAAAGCGTTTCATCATATCTGAGCTATCTTTTCGACTAGTTTTAATCTCAATAAGGAGTTTTTGATGCAATTCATTGGCTTTGTTGAGATAAGCATCAAAACTAGACACTTTACTATGATAGCCATTTTCAGAAATATTAAGTTTGGTTAATTCCTCCAAAGTTAAATCCTGAGGATTGGCATTAACACCTGTCAAATTCTTGATATTAGCATCATGCATCATGACAAACTGGCCATCTTTTGTTTCCTGAACATCCGTCTCAACAAAGTCTGGCCCTAGTTGGGCTGTCTTTTCTAGCGATTGGACAGTATTTTGGACACCATTCTTATTAGATACTCCTCTGTGAGAAATAACTAAAGGTTTATGTGCAACTGGAGCTTCCAAATAAACATAACCCTCAAGAGCAAAAAAGATGCCGGCACAGCCCATCACTCCCCATCTCATCCAGTGGTCTTTCTTTCTCCTTGGTGTGATTTCTAGTTCTTCCCCTGTCAAAAAGGAAACAAACTTAATGAGGAAATAGGTCAAGGCCATATAGTGGAAATTCTTAATCAAGACAAAGTTGATAATTCCCAGAACAAGAGATTCCTTATGGGTCAGACCATCCATCAGTGCCTGACTTGCTAAGATTGGAATCAAGAGAAGAATGAAAAATAGATACGTTTTGACGATAATCCAGAGCAAGTTCCAAATATAAAACCAGGATTGCCTTTTCGTCTTCTCTAGACTGTATCTGACTGCTTCTTTGACTGTTTTCTTCTCAAACAAAAGCTGGGGTAGAGCAAACATCAACCGTACTGAAATATAAAACAGAAGTAAAGCCAGAATAGTAACAATCAAACCAACCAACCAGTACTTATCTTCTACATAGGCTACTATAAATTCCGGAATGACGATTTTATTGAGATAATAAATCTTTAAAATCTTTCGAATCAATGGAAAGAGCATCATGACATAAAAGAAAATAAAGGCCATTTTGGAAATCGTCACTTGCTTCATAAACAAGAAACTTTGACGAAAGACCTTACGACTGTACTCCAGCAAAGTTCTCTTTTCATGATAGAGGAGGTGCCGGGCTCCGATAAAGAGAAGTCCTAGCTGGTAATAGGCAATCAGTAAATTAACGATTACCAGAACAAATAAAGCAAGACTAACAAAGGGAGAACCCTTTATAATAGCGAAAATATTGTTGTAGGAAAGAAAGAGATAACCTGTCTGACGGAGTAACAGTCCAGCAATCCAAGAATTAAGTGGCAACCAGACAAACTCAATCATCATAAATATCAAGAAAAAGAGAAAGAGAATTTTATCTAGATTAAAGTAGATTTTCCTAAAACCTAGATTTTTAGGTTTTTCAGGTTTCATAGGCACTCCTAGTCAAATAATTGAGACAAGTCCAAGCCTCCAAAAGGATTGTTTGATAGGCTACTTTCCGTCTCTAACAATTCTCTAGCTTGATCTGACTCTAAGAAAGACTCGTAAACACGCGCCGTCATACGAGCATCCTCCAAGCTATTATGAGACTGACCTTGAAATCCAAGAAATGAGGCAACAGTTTGCAATTTGAGATTGGCAATACCATGTAAATCAGAACTCCGACGTTCAAAGGCTTCATCATACAAATCCACCTTGTACTGCTGGCTGTAGTCTAAACCATGATCCGCTAAAATAGGCAAATCACTTTTAGCAGCGTTGTAGCCTACCATAGGCAAAGAACCCACAAACTCTTGAAATTCTGCTATAACTTTCTCTACTGGTGGAGCATCTTTTAAGGTCTCAGCTGTAATTCCAGTCAATCCATTGATAAAGCTTTTTAGAGGGACGCTGGTATGGACATAGGAATCATAGGCAGCGATTTCCTGACCATCTCTAAAACGCACTGCCGATACTTGAATCAAGTGTGTTTGCCCTTCATGCTGATTAAATTCTAAATCGAAAGCAATGTAATCTTCTAATCGTTCCATTCTATACCTCTCCTATACTGTTATTTTACTTGAGCAACTATACTATTTAGAAACAAAAGAAGCCATCAGGTTAGCATGTAACCTAAACAGCTCCTTGATTATCCTCCAAATAAACGAGCAAAAAAGCCTTTCTTAGTGGATTGGACTTCTTCTTTTGCTTGGTCCAGCTCTAGCTTGAGATTTTCTTGATCCTTCATGGCTTGAAGGGTCAATTGTTGCTGCTGATCCAGTTGTTTGTCTTTCTCAGCAATCTGACGATCTTTGATGCGCATTTGCTCATCTTTTTCTGATAACTGACGATCCTTGGCCTTTAATTGTTCATAGAGACGTAGAATTTCTGCATTCTTCTCATCAACTAGAATCTCCATCAGTTCACGTTGCTTGACATCTTCACTGACAGGTTCATCTTCAAAAATCGTTTTTTTATAGATTTCTTCTAGCTTAATCAAGCCACTTCTGGTAACGACTGTTACCCCTTTGTCATTTTTATCTGTGTCTTCTTCTGGTAATTCTTTGACACGGTTATTGATTGCTTGGCGAGATAATCCTAAGACCTCTGCAATCTCACTGACGGTCATTTCAATACTCATAATATCCTCTGAAACGTTTTCTAGCTTTTCTTTATTTAAATCTTATCATAAGCTAGAAAAACTGTCAAATTTCCGCTTAATCTAAAGCATTCAAAAAGGCTAATAAGACTTGAGCAGAGCGACGTCCAGCTTCGATAATAAACTCATCAAAAGAGATGTTTGCTTCATGGTTGGCATTATCACTCATAGCTCGGATGACTAAGACTGGAAGATTAAGAGCATGTGCTGCCTGAGCAATAGCTGCCCCCTCCATCTCAACGGCTAAAACTTCTGGAAAATGAGATTTAATCGCTTCTATCTTGTCATTTCCTGCAACAAAACTATCTCCTGTAGCAATCAATCCAAGATGCCATTTTTGGTCCAATTGAGATAAACTCTCTTGAATTTTAGCAACAAAGGTTTTATCCGATTCAAAATAAAGCGGTTGTTGCGCCATTTGTCCATAAGCATAGCCAAAAGCTGTGACATCCACATCATGATAGGCTAATTTTTCAGCAATCACAACATCCCCAACAGCGATACACTCTGCTACTGCTCCAGCAGATCCCGTATTAATCAAAGCATCCACTTGGAAATGATCAGCCAAAATCGCCACACTCATAGCAGACATGACCTTACCAATTCCACTTTCTACAAGAACGACTTCATGCGAGGCAATGGTTCCTGTATGATAGGTATTGCCTAAAACAACTTGCTCTTGGGCATTTTCTAAATGCTGGACCAGATAAGCCAGTTCTTCTGGCATAGCCGCAATAATTCCTATTTTCATTTCAATTCCTTTTCTATTACAAAAGTTTCATTGCTAAGACAAGCAAAATCAAGAGAAAGATGACTGCAAATAAAATCTTATTCAACTTAGAATTGAAGACATTTCTCTTGGTATTTTCAATGCGACGGCTTTTATGAATAGACGGTTCGACCTGAATCTTCAAGGTTTCCTGGCTAAAACCATGATCCTTAGGATTGGCATAACCAAAACGGGAAGAAGAGGTTGGTAAAATCTTGGTCTCCTCATCATCTAGCAAAGGGGGACCTGAAATTTTTTCGCCTCTATTAGCTCTTTCAATCATTTCATCCGTTAATAAAGGTTTACCCATACTGACCTCCTCTATTTTTTGTGCAATTCCCAATACTGTACAGCCATAATTGTCTTGGCATCGCAGATATGACCTGATTGGATCAATTCCTTGGCTTCTTCTAAGCTCACTTCAAGGACTTCCAAGGTCTCATCTTCATCCTGCGGACGCGGATTTTCCACTTTCGTCAAATCGCTTGCTCGGTATAGTTTTAATTTTTCATTACAAAAGCCAATGGCTGAATAAAAGTCATACAACAGTTCTAATTTCCCTGTGTAGGCTGTTTCTTCCTCTAATTCACGAAGTGCTGCTGCGACAGGGTCTGTGTTTTCTCCTACCTCCAACTTTCCGGCTGGAATTTCGTAAGAGACTGCCTCAATGGCTTTGCGGTACTGCTTGACCAAGATAAGTTTTTGCTCATCCGTTACTGCTAAAACACAGACAGCTCCATTGTGGAAAATCAAATCCCGCTGGGCAGTTCCTTTACCTTCTGGTAATTCAACCTGATCTTGGACTAGTTTAAATATTGGTCCTTGATAGATTTCTTTTCTGCTAAGTGTTTTTTCTTCAAATTCCATGATAGGCTCCTACTGATTCTTAGGATGATGAGGAAGGCGTGTTGCATATTCGTCTTTATTAACCTGACGACCGCGACCAATAGCAATAGCATCCGCTGGGACGTCTTTGGTAATAGTTGAACCAGCCCCAACGAGGGAATTGTCACCCAACTCAACTGGGGCAATAATGGTTGAATTTGAACCCACAAAGACATTGTTGCCGATGACTGTCTTGTATTTGTTTTTGCCGTCATAGTTGACTGTAATGGTTCCTGCACCAAAATTAACCTTGCTACCCACTTCACAGTTTCCGATATAAGTCAAATGACCAGCCTTGGTATTCTCGCCGATAGAAGAACCTTTCACCTCAACAAAGTTACCAATGTGGACTTGGGCACCTAGACTTGAACCTGGACGAATGTGGGCGTATGGTCCAACAGTTACACCGTCTGCAACACTACTTTCTTCAATCATAGAGTTGGTAATAACAGCTCCTGCTCCGATAGTGCTATCCACTACATAAGTACCATTTGTCAAAACAGTCTCAGCACCAATTTTCGTTTGCCCCTTCAAGGTAACATTGGCTTCGATTTGAACTTCAGGAGCAATCTCAACATCAATATCGATATAAGTTGCTTCTGGATTGACAAAGCTAACACCATTGACCATGTGCTGATGATTGATGCGGCGACGCATAACCGACTCAGCAGTCGCAAGTGCCACACGGTCATTTACCCCAAGACTTTCATCAAAATCTTTCAAAGTATAAGCGCCAACTTTTTCACCAGCTTCACGGAAAATGCCAATGACATCTGTAATATAGTATTCGCCTTGAGCGTTATTAGTATTGATATTTTTCAAAGCCTCAAACAAACGCTCGTTATCAAAAACATATGTTCCAGTGTTGATTTCCTTGATTTGCTTTTCAAAATCTGTGGCATCTTTTTGTTCAACAATGCGAAGAACCTCAGCATTATCATTACGTACAATTCGTCCATAGCCAAAAGGATTATCTGTTTCAGCAGTCAAGATAGTGGCCACATTTTTATGATTGATGTGGAAATCAATCAAGTTTTTCAAACTTTCACCAGTGATTAAAGGAGTATCTCCTGCAATAACCAAGGTGTGACCTGACAAACCTTCTAAGATAGGCTCTGTCATCATAACTGCATGTCCAGTACCCAACTGTTCAGATTGAGTCACAAATTCTGTCTGTCCAGCCAAGACCTCTTCAACCAATTCTGCCTTGTGTCCCACAACTGTTACTGTCTTTTCAGGTTGGATAGCTCCCACACTACGGAAAACATGTTCCAACATAGAAATACCCGCAACCTTGTGCAACACTTTTGGCAAATCAGATTTCATGCGAGTCCCTTTACCCGCTGCTAAAATAATGGCATAATTTGACATAATCTTCTCTTTTCTATAGAAATTCCCTTTTATTATACCATATTTCAAATCATTCCGCTCCCTAGAATAAAAAAATGCTCCAAAGTCCCTTCCTTAACCCAGTTTTTGAGTATTATTTTTGATTTTTTTTCATTTTTAAGGTAAAATTGTGAAGTATGAGAAAGAAATTTAATCCGCTTATTTTATTTGGTTTTTTTGGGATTATGATTTTCATTTTAATCCTGAATCGCCCTCGTTTTGAGGAACATCCTGTAAAAACAAAGTCAAATATCGCGCAAGTAGAGACACAAGCGCTACATAATATAGATAAACCAATAATTGATGTTTCTGGTTGGCAACGCCCTGAAGAAATTAATTACGATACTCTTTCCCAAAACATATCTGGAGCTATCGTTCGCGTCCATAGTGGTGCTCAAACGTCCAAAGAAAACGATGCTGCCTTTGTTAATGGGGTAGATAAGGCCTTTAAAACCCATATTACTGAGTTTCAAAAACGAAATGTCCCAGTTGGTGTATATGCCTTTGTAGCTGGAAAAAGTGTCCAAGAAATGGAAAAGGCCGCCGAAGTTTTTTATAACGCTTCATCCCCATACAGCCCTAGCTACTATTGGCTAGATGTGGAAGACAAAACCATGTCCAATATGAACGAAGGTGTTGAAGCCTTTCGAGCAAAACTAGAATCGCTAGGTGCTAAAAACATCGGAATCTACGTTGGGGTCTACTTCATGGAAGAACACAGTATTGATACAGACAAGTTTACCTCTGTTTGGATTCCTTCCTATGGTTCTGACTCAGGATTTTACGAGGCAACTCCTAAGACTGATTTAGATTACGACATTCATCAGTACACCTCTAAAGGAAAAATTGCTGGCTTTGATCACGATTTGGATATCAACGTTATCTCTTCCCTAAAAAATAAAGAAGAAACCTTTAGAAAACTCTTTTTAAAACCTTAAAAGCATTTGTTTATCATTTGCTTTTTCTTTTTGTGTTTGATTGTGATACAATATAGTAAGGATTTTTTGAAATATAGAAATAGTTGGAGGAACAATATGCTCTCATGGTTAGCACGTGTTATTAAAGGGATTATCATTGCTCTTGGATTTATTCTACCGGGGATTTCTGGAGGGGTTCTAGCAGCAATCTTAGGAATCTATGAACGAATGATTGGTTTTCTGGCCCATCCCTTTAAGGACTTTAAAGAAAATGTTTTGTACTTTATTCCAGTTGCCATCGGTATGCTTCTGGGAATCGGCTTATTTTCCTACCCGATTGAATACCTGCTTGAAAATTATCAAGTCTTTGTCTTATGGAGCTTTGCAGGTGCCATCATTGGTACGGTTCCTAGCCTCCTCAAAGAATCAACTCGAGAATCTGACCGAGACAAGATTGATTTAGCTTGGTTCTGGATAACCTTTATCATTTCTGGATTAGGACTCTATGCCTTAAATTTTGTCGTTGGAACCTTGAGCGCCAGCTTTCTTAATTTCGTCCTAGCAGGTGCACTGCTGGCTCTTGGCGTATTAGTTCCTGGCCTCAGTCCATCAAACCTACTTTTGATTTTGGGACTCTACGCTCCTATGTTGACTGGTTTTAAAACCTTTGACCTCTTGGGAACCTTCTTCCCGATTGGAATCGGTGCAGGTGCAACTCTCATCATTTTTTCAAAATTGATGGATTATGCCTTAAACAACTACCACTCACGTGTCTATCATTTCATCATCGGTATCGTCCTTTCAAGTACCCTTTTGATCTTGATTCCAAACGCAGGAAATGCTGAAAGTATCCAGTACACCGGTATTTCTCTTGTTGGGTATGTCATCATTGCCTTCTTCTTTGCACTGGGAATCTGGCTTGGTATTTGGATGAGCCAATTGGAGG
>ERZ773044.314-NODE-314-length-23800-cov-34.601_pt1 | contig 23800 bp, 17 predicted proteins | sample MGYA00511897_ERZ773044 | MGnify/ENA primary metagenome ERZ773044 (study PRJEB29015, sample SAMEA2738116) | human oral metagenome | biome: human oral; feature: human-associated habitat; material: saliva | place: China | collected 2170 ...
ATGGGATTCTAAATGGATTGCTTACAGGAACTAACTTACCATCAACAACTGAACCAATTTTATATTCACGTTGTTCCTGAGGTAAATAATTTTTCACCAATTTTTCTCTTGTATCTTTTTCTCGATAAATAATTTCTGATAAGTAATCAAAAGTGGCTGTGGCTGTTTTTGTAGATAAGACATTTCCACCACTGATAAACTCTGTCTTCACTGGTAGTGAATCATCTTTTGATGGTGCATTCGTTCTAGATGTTCCTACATAAAGTTTTAATAAACTTTCCGCAACAGATCCACCCGACATTGGATTTAGGTTTAAATCGTAAATATACTCAGTATCTGTAGATCGATCATCAGTACTTTTAACGAAAGATGAATTTGTAAATACTGGTTTTTTAGTAGAATGAAGAAAAGCCTTTGGAATGGTTACACGCACTTTCCCATCTGTAATCGTTTCACTCGAAGAAGCTGAGTAGGTTATCGCCATATTAATGACACGTTCACCGTCACCATTATTTGCAACTGGAATTTTCTTTTCAGTTGGTCCTTTCGATGTATCAAAATGAATTGATCCTGTTAAAGCTTGATCTGTCACTCCAGTACGGAAGCCACTCCCTTCTTCCATCTTTTTACCATTACGGCTATCTTGATTTTTATTTTCTTTAAGCATTTCTTCTGCTTTAATCGATTTTAAAATAGAAATCAATGAATTAATCTCTTTAGCTTTTTTATCCACTGCTTCCTGCGTAGGATTATTTTTTAATAAAACTTCAGCTGATTCTAATTTTTTAGCAGCCTCAGCTATCAATGATTGTTGTTTTGTATTATTTTTTACTCTTTCTAATTGAGCTTTCAATTCTTCAATTTTCTTAGTTATAAGTGCCTTATCAACTTCTTTTGTTGCAGTCTTATCTTGATTATTTTCACCTGATTGGGGTGCTAACTTTCCTGCAACAGCTTCTGCTACTTTTTCATGAGTATTCTCAATTTTATTAGCTACTGGTTTCACTGGATTTTCTAAACCAATATTAGCAGTATTCGCTCCTTCATCTGAATTATTAGTAGCTTCTCGTGATTGAGCAACACTATCGCTTGCTTCTACAGCACCAGCTCCAAAAAATAAACCTACTCCGATTAGAACACTCGCTGCTCCAACTTTGAATTTTTTTATGGAATAGGTTTCAACTTTTTCACCACGATGTTCAAGTTGTTTTTTTATATTATTTTTTCCTATCATATACTTCTTCCTTCTTTCTATGAAACTCATAAACTTAAACCAATTAAATTTATATTTGTAAATAATTTTACCATAAAAACTCTATTTTATAAAGTAATTATAATTATCTTTTATCATTTAAATTTATATAATTTATTAATTATAACTTTATTAATTCTAGCTAAAATTTCACTTCGAAATGGATTTCATTAAAAAGTATTTTTCACTTTTATTACAATTATTTTCATGTTTTCAATATAAATAGTATATCCTTAATACATACAATATATTTTTAGTTTATATTTCAAAATTCAAACTTATTTACTATATATAACTAAATATATTTTGTAATTAAAAAAGACCCAAAACTAAGTTTCCTTAATTTTGAGTCTTTCTAATTCTATACTAGAACTTTATCGTTTTCTTTTCTCTCTTTTGGAGATTGACGTACACTTACTTCGATTTTTCCTTTTTTATTTAATTCACGTACTTTTAATACTGCCCATAGTTGAGCTGCGATAAATAGAGATGAATATAAACCAAAGATTAAACCAATAAGTAACGCTACGTTGAATGAGTAGATTGAACTACTTCCTAGTAATAACATAACTACTACTGTAATTATAACTGTTAATACTGTGTTGATAGAACGAGTTAATGTTTGTCGTAGTGATACGTCTACTAGTTTGTAGATTTGTTCTTTAGATGTTAGTACTTTTTCATGACGCATATGTTCACGAATACGGTCAAATGTAACGATTGTATCGTTAATCGAGTAACCTACAATTGTTAGTACCGCCGCAATAAATGTAATATCTATTTCTAATCGTAATAAGCTCGCGATAAAAATGATGATACATACATCATGAAGTAATGCGATAACACTCGTAAGTCCCATACGCCATTCGAATCTAAATGCTACATAGATAATAATACCTATAGAAGCATACATTAATGCAAATAATGCATTTTTAGCTAATTCTTTACCTATTACTGGAGATACAACACTTAGGTTTGCATCTTTTTCATATTTTTTAGCAAAGTATTCTTTTATTTCTATTGATTTTTCTTGCCCAAAACTCTCTTTAGAGTGAATTGTTGCTTGTTTTTTATCTGGTGATAAAACTATTTTTTCGTCTTTTACTTTCAGATTGTTTAAATCTTCTTGAATTTTGTCTACTGATAATTCAGTATTTGCAGCTACATCAATACGTGTACCACTAGAGAAATCAATTCCTAGGTTAAGTTTGTTCATTCCTAAAGAAATAGACCCCGCTATCATAATTGCAATACTTAATGCAAAGAATTTCTTCATATGTTTAGTAAAGCTTAACCATTCAAATTTCGTACTTAAATTAAGTGAGTTAATACCAAATTTAGTTTCATGAATACTCTTCTTACTAACACCGAAGTATCCTGGGTGGTTGTTAAAGATATTAGAGTTTACTAATAAGCTAAGTAATAATCTAGTACCAAATACAGCAGTTATAAAGCTGACAAGAATTGATAATAGTAACATTGTCGCGAATCCTTTAACACTACTTGTACCAAAGATAAATAGTACTACTGCCGCTATAACTGTTGTAAATTGCGAGTCGAAGATTGTCCATAACGACTGTTTAGCGCCATCTAAATATGCTTTTTTCAGTGGATATCCCGCACGTACTTCTTCTTTTATTCTTTCATACATGATGATATTAGCATCAACTGCCATACCAACTCCAAGAATTAAGGCTGCAATACCAGGAAGTGTTAATACCCCTGAAATCATATTGAAGAACACTACCGTGATATATACGTAAGCAACCATCATTACACTCGCTACGAATCCAGGAACACGATAAATAATTAACATGAATAAGCAGATAATAGCTAAAGCCACAGCCCCTGCATATACTGTTTGATGTAATGCATCAGCACCGAATTGAGCACCTACTGAGTTAGAGTAAATTTCTGTTAACTTAACAGGTAAAGCTCCTGAATTTAATAAAGCTGCCATTTCTTTAGCTTCTTTTACAGTAAAGTTCCCTGTAATTTGAACATCTTTAGAGTTAATAGTTTGAGCAACTTGCGGTGCAGAAACATATTTAGGTTTCTCTTTAGCCGCTTCAGCTTTGAATGAATCTCCTTCATTGAAGTCCATCCAAATAACCATTAAGTTTTGACCTTGACCACGTTTACTAATTTCAGAAGTAATATTACCGAATTTATCAGCATCTTTTAACTTAAGGTTAACATCTGGTTTGTTATTTTGATCAAATCCTTGAGAAGCTCCATTTTCTTCTAAATCAGAACCATCTAACAGTACTTTATCTTCAATATCACGAATAGTTAAGTTCGCTTGAGTTGATAAAACTTTACGAGCTGATTCCTGATCTTTAACACCTGCAAGTTCAACACGAATTCTGTTTCCTGATTCAACAGTAATAACAGGTTCACTTACCCCCAGTATGTTAATACGTCTACTAATAGTATCTGCAGTTGCTTTAACAGCTGCTTCATCTATAGTTTGACCTTCTTTAAGAGGTTCTACTTGGTATAGTACCTCAAATCCTCCTTGAAGATCCAGTCCAAGATTTACTTTTTCTGCATTAGTTTTAGATGTTAATCCTATTGAAGTAAGAATAATAACAACTAATGACAAGAAAGCAATAATTCTACTGAACTTTTTCTTCTCATTTCTTCTTCCTCTCATGAAAGTTCTCCTTTATTTTATTTTTCATTGTACAATTTATAGTAATCAAATATAAAATTATTTATATGTAAATCGCTATATAGGTAATTAATACGCTATCTTCTAATTTATCAAATTTTCGCTAAGTTATCAAGTATTTATTTAATTTTTTTATAATAATCTTCTACATATTTAATAACAGAAAAATCATTATTATTTCCGATAACTTCATCACACATTTTTTGAATTTCTTCTTTAGCGTTATTAGGGCATACACTCCACCCGGCTACATCAAACATTTCTTTGTCATTAAAATTATCACCAAATACTACACAATCTTCGATTGGAGAATTATAATATTCAGCTAGTTTTTCAATTGCTGTTCCTTTATTACATCCTTTTGGCATAATATCAAAGAAATCAGTCGCTGAGAATGTACCATCAACTTCTAGAACTTTACTTACCTCATTAAAGAAATTCACTACTTTATCATGATCTTTAGCAATCATCATAATTTTTTGACAATCTTCTTTATTTTTCTTGATTTCACCTATAATATCATCATGGATATACATTGGCGTTTTCAGTTCCTCAGGCATATCCGCTTCAAGTTTCTTCATTCGAGCCATACTAAATGACAGGTGGTTACAATAAATATAATTTAATGTATACACATGAAATTCTATCTCATCATCATTTAGTTCTTTAAACATGCTGTAAATTTTTTCAATTTCTTCTATTTTAAAACTCTTTTGATAAACTATTTCACCTGTTGATAGATTTCTAATTAAACTTCCATTATTAGAAATAACTACATCGTTCATCCCTAAGTTGTAATAATAATGCTTCACCGCAATATCAGGTCTTCCCGTGGCAATTATGAATTTACTTCCTTTATCTTGCAGTTTTACTATTACATCTTTCGCATTTGGTGCAACTTCTTTTTTATCATTTAAAAAAGTTCCATCCATATCAGTAATAAACCATTTCATTAGTTATTTTTCTCCTTTGTGAAAACTAAAAATTTACTAATAACATAATTAGCAACAAGTACTACGAATTGAATAATAAATTTACTTAAATAAGCATTCATCCCTAAGTAAATGAATAATTCTACTCCAAATACTTCTATAACAAGTGTAGTTAATCTAGCAGTAAAGAATTTACTAAGTTCATAAAATACTTTCTTAAATCCTACAGCCCTCGAATTAAATACATACTTAGCATTTACAAAATATGCAAATAAAATCGATAATGTTATAGATATTAAATTTGCTGGTCTAACTTCCATCCCATAGTAATACAAAATAAAATATGTAACAACATTTACTAAAGTTGTACAAACTCCAAAGAAAATGTAATTAACTATACTTTTGTATTTGGGTTCTTTGTAAAGATCCAGCATTTTCTTTATTAAATTTCTCATGCTATCCTCTTTATAATAAAATTTTGCCAACACTTAATTATATACCTATAAGCAGTTTTTTTCAAATTTTTATATGTGAAACTATAATAACTAATCAGCATTATTTCGTTTAACAAATACATCAATATAATTAGAAAAATTAAAGAGCATCTCAAGAAATGATTGAGATACTCTTTTTATATTAAAGTTTACTAAACAGTTTTACATCTGGATATTTATCGCTGAACCAGTTCATCGCGAAATCATTTTCGAATAAGAATACGTAGTTATCGTATAAGTCTTTAACCAAGATACTTCTTGAACTTGACATGTTCTCATTAATTGATTCTTCATTTTCAATCCATCGAGTAGTTTTTTGTCCAATACGTTCCATTATTACTTCAGTATTGTATTCATTTTTCATACGGTGCTCAAACACTTCAAATTGTAGTTGTCCTACTGCTCCTAAAATGATTTGGTTCGTATGTAACGTTTTATAGTATTGAATTGCTCCTTCTTGTACAAGTTGCTCTACACCTTTGTGGAAGTGTTTTTGTTTCAGAACGTTTTTCGCAGAAACTTTTACAAATATTTCTGGAGTGAATGAAGGAAGTGCTTCAAATTCAACTTTTTTATTTTGATAAAGCGTATCCCCGATTTGATAGTTTCCACTATCGTAAAGACCGATAATATCTCCTGCATAAGCCACATCTACAGTAGCTTTATCATCTGCCATGAAGTTAGTTGAACGTGAAATTTTTAATTTTTTCCCTGTTCTTGCTAGGTTCACATCCATACCACGATTAAACTCACCTGAACATACACGTAAGAATGCAATTCTATCACGGTGTTTAGGGTCCATATTGGCTTGGATTTTGAAGATGAATCCTGAGAAGTCTTCACCTGTTGGTTGAATATCTTCTTCATTTACTCCACGACGCCCTTTTGGTGTTGGCGCATTATCCACGTAATAGTTTAAGAAACTTTCTACTCCAAATGATGATAATGCTGATCCAAAGAATACTGGAGTTTGCTCACCTTTTAATTGTTTATCATAGTCGTAGTCAACACCTGCTTCAGTTATAAGAATCATATCTTCTACACATTTTTGATACATAGTATCTTGAGAAAGCGGGTTATCACCTACGATATTATACTCTTCATCTAATTCTACGAAATCACTATCTTCTTTAAACGGCTCGATGAAATGATTTTTTCTATCCAAAATACCGAAGAAGTTTTGTCCCATACCTACAGGAAGATTCATCGGATATGTTTCGATTTCTAATTTTTCTTCAATTTCCTCTAATAATTCTAATGGCTCTTTAATTTCACGGTCAACTTTGTTGATAAATGTAAAGATTGGAATACCACGCATACGACATACTTTGAATAGTTTTAATGTCTGTGCCTCAATCCCTTTCGCTCCGTCAATTACCATTACTGCACTATCTACTGCCATAAGCGTACGATATGTATCCTCTGAGAAATCTTCGTGTCCTGGTGTATCTAGTATGTTGATAATTTTGTTATCATAATCAAGTTGCATTACTGATGAAGTTACAGAGATACCACGTTGTTTCTCAATATCCATCCAGTCACTTTTTGCATATTTTCCTGTCTTTTTACCTTTTACTGTTCCTGCTTCACGAATAGCTCCACCGAATAATAGTAATTTCTCCGTTAATGTTGTTTTACCAGCATCGGGGTGAGAGATAATCGCAAATGTTCTTCTTTTTTCTACTTGTTCTCTAATTTTTTCTACCACGTTATTTTCCTTTCAATTTTTTATTTAATATTAAATTTCTTTTTCGCTTCTTCTACTGCAACGATTGGATCTGAGTGCCAAACTTTTTTACCACCTTGAAGAATTTCATAATCTTCACGTCCTTTTGATGCTAAGATTACTACATCTCCAGGTTCAGAAAGTTCAATAATTCGTTTAACAGCATCAGTTCTAAACCATACTTTTTCATAGTTTTTATGAGTCATTCCTTTTTCGATTGATCCCATAAGAACTTCTACATCCTCATCACGAGGGCTATCAGTTGTAATAACAACATAATCAGCTTCTGAGATAATTTCACCAATTAATGGCCCTTTAGAAATATCACGTCCACCACCCATTCCAGTTACAAGAAGAGTTCGTTTACCCTTTCTCATTTCACGAGTTGCTTCTAATAATTTCTCATAGCCATCTGGAGTATGTGCAAAATCACTTATAATATCAATCGGTAGATCATCTCCTAAGATTTCCATTCTACCGTATAGTGCTCCAAGCTTAGGTAAAATACCAACTAACTGTTCAACACTATAACCTTTTATCCACACAGCAATAAGAGCAGCAAGGACATTACTTACCATGAAGTCTCCTATATAATTAGTAGTACATTCAAATGTTCCTTCAGGCGAGTTTAGTGTAAAACTTGTTTTATAAACTTTATCCTCTTTATATTGCTTTATATTATAAGCATAAAAATCTGCTGTTTCATCAACTATCGAGTAATTTATTTCTTGTTGATATAAACATTTTGAAATGACTTTATAGTAACTATCATCTTTATTCAAGACACCATATTTTGCATCCGATAAATTATTTCCTAATGTTGAAAATAATAAACTCTTATCGTAGGCATAAGTTTGCATGTCTCCATGGAAATCTAAATGTTCATGTGTTAAGTTCGTGAATATCGCAACATCGATATCTACGTTATAAATACGACCTAACGCCATCGCATGCGATGATGCTTCGAAAGCTAAGTTTTTTATATTATCTCGACGTAATTCACCTATCTGATTATGTAATGTTACTACATCAGGAGTAGTGTTACCGAAATATACAGGTTCCGCATCATTTTTCCCGAAACCATTCGTTCCTATATAGGCACTGCTTTCTCCTAAAGTTCTCAACATATTATGTACCAATGTTGAGATACTCGTTTTACCATTTGTTCCAGTCACAGCAACAGTGTGTACATCAGAACCTTCGTTAATTTTCTTAGCAATCATACTAGCAATTTTTTCAATTTCATGCTCTTTAATAACAATTACAGCACAGTTTTCTACATTATAATTATCATAACGGCTCGCAATTACTAATGCTGCCCCTTGTTCAATTACCTTTTCTATATAATTATGACCATCTACCGTATATCCTTTTATAGCGACAAATACATCTCCTTCGCCTACTTTTCTAGAATCTTGAGATATATTGTTTACACTTTCTGGTAAATTTCCATAAATAGTTTTTACTTTTATATTATCAATAATATCTAATATATTCATACTATCTACCTTTTTCTTATTTTCTAACTACTAAATTATACCATGCATGATACTAATACTCAACCAACAACGATAATTATTTTAAGTAGGAGTGACACAAATATTATGATTTTGTAGTAGTCGATTTGGTAGAGTTATCCAAGCGAAGTTTACTAGTTAACTAAAAAGCTTTTATAAAGGCTATTTAGTAATCAAAATAACACTGTATCTATGAGTTCACATTTAATTAGAAATTTTGGTTTACTACAAATTTTTAATCATTCACTCTAGATAATGACATACTATTTCTGTTATGTTGATAATTAATAAAAACTAGTGTAATATATATAAGAAATCATTATAAAAAGAAACTAAAAGGAGCTACAATGGAACACGAAATTATTTCAGAAATTTTGACACATATAGCTAATAACAATATTAATAAAATAACTTTTTCTAATATCCGCAATAAAGAATTAGAACTTGATAAAGTTATCGGAAAATTAGTTAGTATTAAAGAAAACATTAATCTACAGTTAGAATATAGATATAAAAGAATAATAAAACACACTAATATAGTTACTACAGACACTTCTAATATTGAAAATACAATTAAAGAACTTTTTGAATTAGCAAAAGACATAAATGTTGTAACCATCGATGAAAATATTAATATAAAAGTATCAAAAAAATTCAAAATAAGTGTAAATAGAAAGAAAACAGCTACTAAAGCTATTTCATTTGAACATAATAAGAAAAAAGATTATTTCTTAGATGAGAAACAAAAATATCCATTTTTAATTGAGCTCGGCATTCAAAACAAAGATGGTAAGGTTGTAAAAAGTAAATACAACAAATTTAAACAGATAAATAAATATCTTGAATTTATTAAACAAGCTACTACTCAATTAGATTCTAATAAACAGATTACAATTCTAGACTTTGGTAGTGGTAAAAGTTACCTAACATTCTCTACCTATTATTATTTAACTGAAGTTCTTAATATGAATGTGAAGATTATTGGAATCGATCTAAAAAAAGAGGTTATTGAACATTGTAACAATATAGCTGAAAAACTTAATTTCACTAATCTTAGCTTTATTTATGGTGACGTTATCGACTACGAAAATAAAGATGAAATAGATATGGTTATAAGTCTTCATGCTTGTAATACTGCAACTGATATAGCTATTCTAAAAGCTCTTGGTTGGAAGGCTAAAGTATTCTTCGCAGTTCCTTGCTGCCAAAAAGAAGTCAACAGTCAACTTAATGATGAATTTCTTCCGTTTATGTTAAAACATGGAATAGTAAAAGAAAAATTCTCTACACTTTTTACAGATTCTGTTCGTAGTGAAGTCTTAGAAGCATTTGGATATAAATCTGATATAGTTGAGTTTATCTCTGCTGAAAACACACCTAAAAATCAACTTATCCGCGCTTATAAAACAACTAATAATGTCGATAAAGATAAATTGTCCAATATAGAAAAATTCACTTCATCTTTAAATGTGAAGATGTTCTTACTAGATGAAATAAAAAAACTAATATAAAGAAAAAAGCATTAGCTCGAATGTAAGAGCTAATGCTTTTCTTTATTCTAAAAAATTATAGTTCACTAAAATCGTAAACTTTACCTTTTTGTCTATTTGGTAATACAGCCGCAATTACTAAGCAAACTACCGCTGGTACTAACCATTCTAAACTTTGAGCTGCTAGAGGAAGTTTTGCGATTAAACCACTTAAAGCAGCTACTTTAAATGTGCTTCCTACTACAGAAAGTATAGAGATTAGTGTAACTACCGCCATTGTTAATTGCATTCCTAATTTAGACAATGCAACGTATTTGTTAACAATAACTATTAATACTAATGCAATTGTGATTGGGTATAGGAATAAAAGCATTGGTACTGAGAATTGGATAACACTTTGTAATCCAACGTTTGCAATAGCAAATCCTACAACTGTGAATAATGTAGCATACGTTTTGTATGAGAGTTGTGGGAATTTTTTGTTAAAGAATTCTGAAGTCGCCACGATTAATCCTACTGTTGTAGTGAAACATGTAAGAATTACCATAATTCCTAAGAACATACTTCCGAAGTTACCGAATAATTGACGAGCTGATTCAGATAGTACATATGCACCTTTGTTAACTTTAGCGTTAGCAAGTACTTCTGCAGGCACTGCAAATTTGTTACCTAATAATCCTAATCCAACGTATAAGATACTGAATCCAATACCTGTTGCAATACCAGCGATCCATACACTTGATAAAAATTCTTTTTTATCTTTAAATCCTAATTGTTTTAAAGCACTCATCGCAATAATACAGAATGCAACTGAAGCTAAAGCATCAAGTGTATTGTATCCTTCGATAAATCCTGTTCCGAATGCTAAACTACTAGTAGCATAAGTTTTAGCAGCTTCTCCTGTTGAGTTGAATTTAGAAACTCCTAAGATTACTAAAATTACGATTAATAAAGCAAAGATAGGTGTTAAAACTTTACCCACACTATTTAAAATTTTAGTTGGGTTAACCGCTAATAAGAACGCACATACAAAATAAATAATTGTAAAAATTAATAACCAAGGTAAACTACTTCCAGCAACAACTGGTGCTACTCCAATATCAAATGCAGTTGCTGCAGTTCTTGGAATCGCAAAAAGTGGTCCAATTGATAAATAAAGTAAAACTAAGTACGCTGTTGAGAATAATGGTGAAATCTTTTCATCCATCTCTGCTCCATAACCATTTGGATTAAGCGCTCCTACAATAAGTGTAACAATCGCTATACCTACTCCTGAAACAACAAATCCTAAAATTGCTGGCCAAAAGTTTCCTCCTGCACTAACTCCTAGTGCTGGTGGAAAGATTAAGTTTCCAGCACCAAAAAAGATACCAAATAATAACAATCCGGTTAATAAACCTTTTTTCATATATAATATTTCCTTTCTTAATTTATATAGTACATCTATAATACTATATCTCTAATAAAAAGGCAATTTTTTTTGAAAATATTTTAGATTTTTTTTATTTTTTTAAGTGTTATCAGATAATTTATAAAACAAAAAAGAAAACGAATTCAATTTTATTCTTGAATTCGTTTATCATTATTATACATGTAACCATAGTAATTGTATTACGAATAATATAGCAAAGATATACATTAATGGGTGAATATCTTTCCATTGTTTTTTTGATAATTTTAATACTACATAGAAGATAAATCCAAATGCAATACCATCATTAATTGAACCTGTAAGTGGAATACCAACAATTGTTACGAATGCTGGGAATGCCTCTGTGATATCAGACCAATCAATTTTAGCAATACTTTCCATCATGAATGATCCGATGATGATTAACGCTGGTGATGTAATTGCTGGTACTGAAGCTAAGCTACTTGCAAGTGGGAATAAGAAAATTGAAATTACAACTAAGATACTTGTTGTTAAAGCTGTAAGACCTGTACGTCCTCCATTAGCAACCCCTGCAGAAGATTCGATATAAGCTGAAGTTGGAGTAGTTCCAAATAAAGATCCTGCTAGTGAAGCAAATGAGTCAGCTAATAAAGCTTCTTTTGCTCTTTCCATTTTACCATTTTTTACTAATCCTGCTTGCGTAGTTACGGCAACCATTGTACCTGTTGTATCAAATAATGTTACCATTAAGAATGTGAATACTATTCCGTATAATCCTAATTGTAAGGCATTAATACTTTCACTAACCGGATTATATAACAAGCTTAAATCCATGTGAGGAATACCAAACACTTTTTCTACTTTCAACATTCCTGTAAAGTATGAAATAATAGCAACTACTGCCATCCCAATGAAAATAGCTCCTTTTACTTCTAAAGCTAATAGAACAAGGATAATAAAGATACCTAAGATTGTCATATAAGCTACAGGATTCTTTAAATCTCCTAATGAAAGAATTGTGTGTGGATTTGCTACAATAAGAGCAGAGTTTTTAAGCCCCAAAAATGCGATAAATAATCCAATTGCTGCTGAAATCCCATATTTTAAATTATTAGGGATTGAATCAATTAAACTTTCTCGGAATTTTGTTGCTGATAAAATTACAAAAATAACAGCTCCTAAAAAACACGTTGCTAATAAAGTTTTATAGTTATAACCAGATGTAGCAGCTAGTGTTGCAAAATATGAGTTTATCCCCATACCTGGTGCAACTACTATAGGATAGTTTGCTGCTAATGCCATAATTAAAGTACCGACTAAAATTGCGATTATTGTCGCTGTAAATACTCTATCTAATGGAATACCTGCTGCTGATAAAACAGCTGGATTTACTACTAAAATATAACTCATAGAGAAAAATGTGATCAAACCAGAAACTACTTCAGTTCTAGTATTAGTATTATTCTCTTTTAATTTAAAAAGACGTTCTAACATAAATAGAAAATTCTCCTTAGTTTTTATTAATGCCGAAGCACATAAATAATAATAAATCTTTTAAAAATAAAAGTCAAGAGTTTTTTCATCAGAAAGTTCATATTTTATTGTTTTTTCTATACTTACACCCTTCCAATTAACGGAATTATCCTTTTAAATATTTCTGTTTTAATTTGTTTACATAAAGATAATCAGTTAAATCCGAACTTTAAACTTTTATATTTTCTTAATAATTCGAATTTAAAAAATAAAAATTCTTTAAACATTATACTCTCACAACTAAGTATAACTATTTAAAGAACTTTTTTATTTTTCTTTATCCTCGGGAATCACTCCCATTAATTTTAGCAATTTATCCCATTCAAAAAGCATCTGCAAAGCATATAATGCTAAAAATAGATAAACCATCTTTGTAATTGGAAAATCATGATAATCTAAAAAGAAAAATCTTAGAAAAATTACGAATAATAGTGAAACAGAAGCTATCTTGAAATGTTTTTCTCCTGAAATTTTGACCTTTAAAAATATAGTAACTATAGCTATTAAACTCAATCTTGCTAAATTTTCTAATATATCCATATCCCTACCTCCACATAATATAATTCGCATCCTTCATTAATAACACCTCTAACTAGCTCCTATTATATCAAAGAGTTAACATGATGTAAAACGTTTACAGAAATAATACGTATAATTAGCTCAATATAGAATAATATCACTAAAGAATTTTTTAAATTCCTTAGTGATATTTACTATATTATAATATTTTTGAGAAGAATTCTTTTGTTCTTTCTTCTTTAGGATTATCAAATATTTCTGATGGTGTTCCTTGTTCTAATACTACTCCACCATCCATGAATATTACTTTATCCGCAACTTCTTTAGCAAAGTTCATTTCGTGAGTAACTATTAGCATAGTTAATCCTTCTTCTGATAATTCTTTGATAACATCTAGTACTTCTTTTACCATCTCTGGATCTAGAGCACTAGTAGGCTCATCAAATAATAATACTTCTGGTGAATTAGCTAAAGCACGTGCGATTGCTACACGTTGTTTTTGTCCCCCCGAAAGGCTATTTGGATAAACATCTTTTTTATCTTCTAATCCTACACGTTTTAGCAACTCAATTGCCTTTTTCTCAATGTTTTCAGCAGTGTCATCACCAAATGTTTTTGGAGCAAGTGTAATATTTTCTAATACACTCATATTTGGGAATAAGTTAAAGTTTTGGAATACCATTCCCACTTTTTTTCTATATTTATTGATATTTTGTTTAGTAATATCTTCACCATTGTATAAAATCTGTCCACTTGTAGGTGTTTCTAATAAGTTCACACAACGTAACGCTGTACTCTTACCACTACCACTTGAACCTAGAATTACGATTTTCTCCCCTTTTTCAACACTGATGTTTACACCTTTTAATACTTCTAATTTTCCGAATTTCTTATGTAAATCTTTTATTTCTAATAACAATTTCTTCACCTACTTCGTTAATTTTTTCTCTAAACGTTTTACCAATAGTGATAATATTGATGTAATTATAAAATATATTGCAGCTGCTACTAAGTATGGACCAAACGTCTGGTATGTAGCATTTTTTACAGTGTTTGCTGTAAACATGATATCCGCTACTCCTACAAAGTAAACTATTGAAGATTCTTTTACTAATGAAATAAACTCATTCCCTAAGGCTGGTAAGCTGTTTTTTAGAGCTTGTGGTAAAATAATTAATTTCATAGTTTGGAAGTAACTAAGTCCTAAAGAACGACCTGCTTCCATTTGACCTTTATCAATTGCAAGTATCCCAGAACGGAATATTTCACTGACATATGCACCAGAGTTAATTGAAAGAGCAATTATCGCTGACATAAATGGTGTGAATGAAATACCGATTTCTGGTAGTGCAAAATAGATAATCATAATTTGCACTAGTATTGGTGTATTTCTAATAATTTCTACATATACTGCTGCTACTACATTAAGTACTTTAAAAGTACTAATTTTTGCTAAACATACTACAATTCCAAGTATTAATCCTACTAGTAAAGCTATAAGTGAAACTTTTAAAGTTGTTACCGTAGCTTCTAAATACGCTGTGTAATAATTTGGAAGAAAATCAAACATTCTATTTTATACCTCTCTTTTATTCGCTTTGTGCAGCAACTTTAGCATATTTATCAAGCTCTTTTTCAAATGCTTTTTGATCTTGAATTTCTTTAATTACTGCGTTAACTTGTTCTAATAATTCTTTGTTACTATCATTTTTTCCTTTTTTGAAGGCAATTGCCATACCAGTTGCTTCTGGATCATTATCTGCAGTAAATGTACTAATTTTAATATCAGTGTATTTGTTCATTGCAATTTTTGCAACATCGTCAGGAATTAATACTGCATCAATTTTTTTGTTTTTTAGATCTTGTAATAAGCTTGGTACGTCAGTTAAAGCTTGGATATTTTTATCCTCCATTTTTAGTTGTTCTTTAGCATAAGTCTCATATGTTGAACCTTTTTGAACACCGATTTTTTTATTTTTAAGATCAGCTACAGATTTGATTTCTTCACTATCTTTATTTACTACAAAAATACCTTTACTTGTGTAATAAACATCTGAGAAATCAACGGCTTTTTTTCTTTCCTCTGTTGGGTTAACCCCAGAGATTACCATATCAACTTTATTAGCATTTAATGCTGCGATTAATGAATCGAATGCCATTTGTTGAATTTCAACTTGAACACCTAATTTTTTAGCAACTTGCTCTGCTAAGTAAATATCAGCACCAACAACTTTTTTATTACCATTCTCTGTTGTTAAAAACTCATACGGAGGATAGTCAGGAGAAACTCCTAATACTATTTTATTTTTTTCTTTAACTTCTTGTAATTTGTTTTTTGTGCTGCTGCTTGAGCATGCTGTTAATGTAACTACTGTAATAATCGATGTAATGAATAATAATAATTTTTTCATCGTCTTGTCTCCTTTTTTCTTTATTATATTATATAGTGATAGAAAAGAACAAATTATAAATAAAAAAACTCCTTGTAACTAGTTATCCTAGCTACAAAGAGACGAATTTTCGCGGTGCCACTCTTTTTGATATACTAAATCTAAGAAACATACAGTCCATGGTCTGTATAATTCCACGAGGTAAATAAAAAAGTCTTTTTATAATTTCCGAAGAAACTATAAAAAGACGAAATCAATTCCGCGTTGCCACTTTTCTTGGTATTTAGTATACCCACTCAATCTCTTTAAGGCAGAGTTACCAATTATTTAATAATTGCCTAAAAAGTGCGTTCATCTAGAAAAATTACTAACCTCACACCAACGTTAGCTCGCTAAAAATTTTTTACCAAATTACTATTCTTTTCTAAGGTTTTAGTTTTATTGTTAATTATTTTACACCCTAAGTATTTTCTTGTCAAGTAAAAAATTATTATTTTTTAATTTTTTTATTTTAACTCATTTCATTTTTATGCATAATAAAAAAAGAAAAGAACTCAATGTTTGTCTCTTCATTGAGTTCTATAATTATTTCTGAAAATTATTTGTTTAATAGATTATACAATGTTTTAACATGTACTCCTGTAGCACCTTTTGGAAGGTATTTTTCGGCTTTTGATAGGTATGCAGTTCCAGCTATATCTAAGTGTACCCATGGAACATCATTTGCTACGAAGTTTTCAATAAATAATCCAGCAGTAATTGTTCCACCAAGTCTTCCTCCTGTATTTTTCACATCAGCAACAGAAGATTTATTTAATTCTCTAAAACTGTCATCAGCTGGCATTTGCCATACTCTTTCTCCTGCTTCTTTCGCAGCTTTACTTAGTTCATTATAGAATTCTTGGTTGTTTGTTACTGCACCTGTATAGAATTCACCTAATGCTACTAAGCATGCTCCTGTTAATGTAGCTAGGTCTATTACTTTGCTAACTTTTAATTTTTCAGTAGCGTAGTATACTGAGTCTGCTAAAGTAATACGCCCTTCTGCATCTGTGTTTAATACTTCTACAGTTTTCCCTGAAAGAGTCGAAATTACATCACCTGGTTTATAAGAACCACCAGCTATCATGTTTTCACATGCACCAACAACTGCAATTACATTAGTTTTTAATTTTCTAGTCGCAACTAGTTTCATTGTTCCAATCACAGTTCCTGCACCACCCATATCACAGTGCATTATGTCCATGCTATTAGCTGTCGGTTTAATTGAGTAACCACCTGAATCATAAGTTACACCTTTACCTACTAATCCAATTACTTCACTTTCTTCAGGATTATTTAAGTATTTCATAACGATAAATCTTGGTTTTCTATCTGATCCTCGTCCTACTGCTAATAATCCTTTTAATCCTAGCTCTTCACATTGTTTTTCATCATATACTTCTACTTCAACACCTAATGCTGATAACTCCTTACTAGCAATATTAGCAAGAGTTTCTGGATATAAGTACTCTGCTCTTTCATTTACTAGATCACGTGAGAAGAATACTCCACTCATAATATCACGTGCTTCATTTACTACATCCTCTATATTCTCTAGATTCTCTTCTGTCGATAAATTAATCGTAATCTCTGGAGACTCTTTTCTGTCTGATTTATACTTATCAAATTTATAAGTTGCATGTAAGGCACCTTCCACTGCAGCATTTACAAGTTTTTCAGTTGAAATACTCTCAACTTTAGGTAAAGTAATAAATACTTCTAATTCTTTGTTACTTTCTAATACTTTAACTAGTTTAAAGAATACTTCTCGTACCTTGTCTTCAACAAGTTCTTCTTTTTTTCCTAATCCTAAAAGTATTTCTTTTTCTCCATTAAAAGGAAGATTAGCATATACTTCATTAAGCTTCCCAGAGAATAATTCTCTTTCTTTTGTATATTCTAATAACTTACTTTCGTATGTTTCATTTTCAAATATTGGTGTTACTTTTACACCTGCTTTTTTATTAGTAAAAAATTTCATAATTTTCACCTCGTACTTTGTACGTCCTTTCTTATCTTATATTTTCTATAATTTGTTTAGCTACTTCCTTAGCTTCTAATACTGTATTTTCAAGAGTTGTACCTTTTTTGGATTTCCCTATAATAAATACATTCGTATATTCTTTTTTCATATAATCATTAAACTTGTTTATATTTTTATTATAGTTTTTACAGCGAAATCTATAATTATCTTTCACCTTACTTACGTAGTATCTACTTACTTTACCTATCGTTCCATGGACTTTAGTTAATTCTTTCTCAATTATTTCAATTATTTCAGAATCACTTTTATCCATTAACTCGCTAACCGCTTCTTCTCTATTTATATAAGCTCTAACTATTTGTATACCACTCATTTTTATATCGATCCATTTATTACTTACGTACTCTAACTTTGTCACATATTCACCATCATCTTTCGGAAAAATTATTTCTCCAATTTCACGATTAATATGTAATTCATCTCTCTTATAAACAAGAGTGACCACTATATTAGAAACATATTTCATGTCTGAATAAAATTCAGTAATTTCTTCATCATCATTAAACCAAGGTAAAAAATTCTTTTGATTTAGTGTAAGTATTACATAGTCATAATAATATATACTACCATTTGAATGAACTAGATACTTATCACCTTTTTTTTCTATTTTTTCAACCTTACGATTTAACTCTAAAAATACTTTATCTGAAAAATTCGATTCTAGAGTCTCTATAAATGATTTCAAAGTAAATTTTAATCTGTATTCTGAACCTACAGTAATATTATCTATAACATTCCTATCATACATATCTTCTAAAATTTTATTAATATCTTCTTTTTGAATTGTTAAAAATGATAGTTCCGGCATTAAACTTACCATACTTTGCTTAGAAATATCACTTGCATAATGGCTTGTCAGTAAAGGCTCAATTAGCTTATCATAAATTTTCTCATTAATTATAGCTTTAAAAAATTCTTCTACTGTTAATTCCTTTATATCTTCATCTTCTAAAGTATTATACATATTGTACATAATAGATAGTTTTTCTTTAAAAGTGAATAAATCAGACAACAACAACTCTCTTTTATCTAAAGGTACTCCGTAAAGCATTTTTTCTGGTAGGTATTTAATACCCTCTTTTGTAAAAAATACTTTTTTAGTCATACCGCTTTTGATTAGATATCGATGCAGACCTAGTTCAATCATTAAGTAAAATAGTACACCTTGTTCACTAATTGAATTATGCCAACCATTATCATAGATTTCCTGACCTAACTGAAATTTTCCAAATCTATCATTAGCGAATTCTAGATCTCTTTCAATTAAATCAATATTGAACTTTCTTGAGTTTATCCCTGAGAATTTATCTAGAAAATAAGCACAGCTCACTCCTGATAAATCTCCTCCTATTATTGCTATGTTTTTCATGATATTACCTTCTATTTTACTTTTTCAATAAAAATCTTAGCTATAATATTAGCTAAAACCACCGATGCAATAATTATGACTATAGCCATTCCTTCAAAATTACTAAATAGTATTGCAAATAATGCAAGTAGTATTGTAGTTATTAACATTACAATAGTTAATAATTTTTTAAAGCTATCGATTTTAATACTTTCATCAACCGGTAATATACTATGCCAAATATTATTACTCATCTGTTTATATAAAGGAACTAGCTGAATAATTGTTAGATAACTATAAGATATTATAGCTACTGCACTGACATAAGGATTTTTAAAACTAAAAATTATTAATGCTGATAACAGCATAAGCCTTAATGCTAAAAATACTGTATTTTCCTGTCTTAAAAAGACTCTATAGTAATAATATTTAAAGCTATTTTCTTTGGTGAAATTGTGTTTAGTTAATTTAGGTAATAATGCATCAAAATATTTTCTTCTAGCTACTTTTACTCCGCTTAATTGTACATCCACAAACATATTCACGAATTTCAAGTAACTTTCCATACGATGTTTATCGTACTCAGCCGCTTCATTCCATTTAACAACTAGCTTTTCTTGATCATCTGAACTCTTTGAATCCGTAGAATTCTTAATAACATAATATGCGCAGAATGCCAAACCGATTATACCCGCTATATCAGCTATATGAATATAAGTATTAATTATGAATACTGCAATTATCTGTATAAAAGTCACTATAAATTGTAAAATTTTAATCCAAATAATTTCTTTATAGTGGATAACTTGAACGTATTTTAATAAGTTGTTTATTACAATTACCATAAGTAGCAAACATATAGATAATTTATCAACATTACCGATAATACTAGTAATAGGCTTAACTGAAAAATAAAAGATGACAAACGCTATAATGTGCGTTACCGATATATTAATAACGGTTTTTCTACCAACGTTTTTATAGTACTTCTCTAATGGTAATAAAAACACTGCATCTGCTTCTTTTATGTACGTTTTAATCTTTGTACTTATCAAATAGTAACTAAATGCTAATGATGCAGCAATAAATACTGAATATAATTCAAATTGGCTTGCTACAGCAATCCATTTAGAATAATTTATTAGTGCTGCTCCTAACACAATAATAAGGAACATAATTAGGTGCGAATTAAAAATATACTTACTATAGGTTAGTTTTAGCTCTTGCTCTTTCTTGCGTCTATCCGCAAAGATATTCTCAATATTACTCATTACTATCTCTCACTGTTAATGATAGATAAATTTCATCTAAAGACGCACCTGCCATATTAAATTCATCCCTTAGTTGTTCTAGATTGCCATTCGCTAGAATTTTTCCTTCATGAATAATAACAAAGTTATCACAATACTTTTCTGCTGTAGCTAGTATATGTGTAGACATTAATAAACTAGCTCCATTATCTCTTCTTTCACACATTAAATTAATTAAGTCATTGATTGCAATTGGATCAAGTCCTAAAAATGGCTCATCAATTATATATAAATTTGGTTCTACTAAAAAGGCACAGATAATCATTACTTTTTGTTTCATACCTTTTGAAAAGTGTACCGGGAAAAATTTCTTTTTATCACTTAGTTTAAACAGTTCTAGTAATTTATCTGCTCTTTCCCACGTATCTTCCATATTTAATCCATAAGCCATTGCTGTTAGATTTATATGTTCTTCTAGTGTTAATTCTTCATATAAAACAGGCGATTCTGGAATATAACTTATACTCTTTCTATATTTTTCATTATCACGAGTAATTGTAATACCATTAACCTTTATCTCACCTTCCATAGGTCTAAGTAATCCCAATATATGTTTAATTGTAGTACTTTTACCAGCTCCATTAAGCCCAATTAGCGCTGTTATACTACCTTTAGGTATTTGTATATTGATGTTATCTATAATCTTTCTTCGATTATATCCACCACCAAGATTACTAATTTCTAATACATTAGTCATTGTGCTTATCTCCTCTTTTTAACTTTTCTAATATTTCATCAATTTGTTGAAATGTGTCTTCTTTTCTATAACTATTATTTATGACAAAATCCCCCAATGATGCTTTTTCCTGTGGACTCATTTGACTTTCTATACGTTTAAGAGCCTCTTCTTTTGAAAAAGAGTTTCTCGTCATTAATCTTTCTAATTGTACAGCTTTATCTACATATACAACTGCTACTTTTTCTACCAAGTCTACAAAATTTGCTTCATATAATAATGCTATATCTAAAAAGACCAGCTCTTCATCTTTATGTTCTTCTTGTAATTTTAAAATTAATTCTTTAATTTTAGGATGAATAATACTATTTAAGATTTTTAAATTATCATCATTACCAAAAACTAACTTACCTAATTTTTCTCGACTTATCTCATTATTTTCTAGAATATCATCGCCAAATTTTTCAGCTAGTTTTCTTTTTACATCAGTGCTAGTAAGTGCAGCATGCCCAAGTTTATCAGCATCTATAATGGTATATCCCTTAGCTATCAAATAGTCTGATACAGTACTTTTTCCGCACGCTATACTTCCTGTAATTCCAATATTCAAATTATCATCTCCATTAAATTACTTAAATACAATTTTATCATAAACTGCAAGCATTTACCATAGTTTAAAAACTATTCAGTCTCTTTACTAAATAACTAAAGCTCATACTTTAACATAAAAGAAAAGATTAACAAGTTTATAACTCATTAATCTTTTTCAATATTAATTATCCTTTATATGGATGGATATCCATTTCTTCTAGTTTAACAAATTTTTTCTTCGTCACTATTTTAAATACTATATACATTACTACACCTATAGCTGGACAAACTAAGTTATATGACATTTTCACAAAACCACCTATTGCAAAATCAGATACTAATTGTAGTAATATTATTGTTGCAAAAGAAATAAGTGCAATATATGATCCTACAACACCTGTCTTCGATGTGTAAGGAAGAACATCTTCAGCTTTTTTCCCTTGTTTCACAATAGCTTTTCTTAAACGAATTTGAGAGATTAAAGATATCATCCAAATTATCATTACTATAATTCCTACCATAGATAGTAACATATAGTAACCACTTGGATTTAATCTTTCAAAAATGAAGCATAATACCATAAATACAGCTGAAAAAGTTAACGCGAATACCGGTACAGAATTAGTATTTAATTTTTTGAATGCTTTAGGCCCATAATTGTGTGAACTTAATGAGAATAGCTGTCTACTAGAAACATACATACCTGAGTTAGCTGCTGATAATACAGAAGTTAAAATTACAGCATTCATAATAACTGCAGCAATTTCTAAACCAATATTTTGGAATACGATTGTAAATGGTGAGGCTGTTACATTATTAGTATCTAGTAATCTTGGATCATTCGCTGAAACTATTGAAGATATAATCAACATTGTAGCGATGTAAAATATTAATATTCTCCAGAAAACTTGTCTAACTGCTTTAGGCATTGTCTCTTTAGGATTTGGTGATTCACCTGCTGTAACTGCTACAACTTCTGTTCCTCCAAATGAGAATGCTGCAGTTGAAAGAACACCAAATAATCCCAATACACCTGCGCTACTTGTTTTTTCACCATTTTGAATAAATGTATGAATACCAGCTTCACTATTCCCAGTAGCTCCAAAGATGATTGCAGCTCCTACTATTAAAAATGCGACAACTGTCATAACTTTTATTATTGTTATCCAATATTCAACTTCACCAAATACTTTAACACTTACTAAATTTAATAAATATAAAAATACTAAAAAAACAATACAAATCGAAAATGTTGAAAATTGTCTAAAGAATTCCCAGTAATGTAATATTTTCGATAATGTTATTATATCAACACTTGCTACTAAAATCCACAGTATCCAGAACAACCAACCAACTCCAAATCCTACTCCTGGATCTATAAATCTAGTTGCATATGCTCCGAATGAACCCGAAACTGGATAAAATGTCGCTAATTCTCCTATAGAAGCCATTAAAAAGTAAATAATAACTCCAATTAATGCATAAGTTAAAACTGCTCCGTAAGAACCTGCTTTACTAACTACCGCTCCACTTGCCATAAATAATCCGGTACCTATACATCCACCTATAGCTATCATACTAATATGACGAGCTTGCAGTTTTCTTTCCATCTTTGAATCTGCCATATTTTTCATCCTTTCATTAATTAATTATATAAGTATAGATTATACAAGATTTAATACAATTTGTAAATAAATTTTCAGACTTTTTTCAATAATTTTTTCAATTTTTATACTTATAACGTAGTTGTGCATTTTTTGAAAATGATATCACCTATCAATTATGAAAATTTATTTTTATAGTTTAAAATATAATATATTTATTAAAATGCTTATAAATATATTATTTTACATCAGTTAATTATGAGAT
>ERZ773044.316-NODE-316-length-23629-cov-50.0288_pt1 | contig 23629 bp, 19 predicted proteins | sample MGYA00511897_ERZ773044 | MGnify/ENA primary metagenome ERZ773044 (study PRJEB29015, sample SAMEA2738116) | human oral metagenome | biome: human oral; feature: human-associated habitat; material: saliva | place: China | collected 2170 ...
TGATTCGTCAGTTTGACCAGGCTATTTCGGAGATTCCTGGGGTCTTGCGTTTGACTTTGGGGGAACCTGATTTTACAACGCCAAATCATGTCAAGGAGGCGGCTAAGCGAGCGATTGATCAGAACCAATCCTACTATACAGGGATGAGTGGCTTGCTGACTCTACGTCAGGCGGCCAGTGATTTTGTTAAGGAAAAGTATCAACTGGACTATGCTCCTGAAAATGAAATCTTGGTCACAATTGGGGCGACAGAGGCTTTATCTGCTACTTTGACAGCTATTTTGGAAGAGGGAGACAAGGTGCTCTTGCCAGCTCCTGCTTATCCGGGTTATGAACCAATTGTCAATCTAGTTGGGGCAGAGATTGTCGAGATTGACACAACTGAAAATGGTTTTGTCTTGACACCAGAAATGCTAGAGAAAGCTATTCTCGAACAGGGGGACAAGCTCAAGGCGGTTATTCTCAATTATCCAGCTAATCCGACAGGAATTACCTACAGTCGAGAGCAGTTGGAGGCCTTGGCAGCTGTTTTACGCAAGTATGAAATTTTTGTTGTCTGTGATGAGGTTTACTCAGAATTGACCTACACAGGCGAAGCCCATGTGTCTCTGGGAACCATGTTGAGAGATCAGGCTATCATTATTAATGGTCTATCTAAATCGCATGCTATGACAGGTTGGCGTTTGGGACTGATTTTCGCTCCTGCGGCCTTCACAGCTCAATTAATCAAGAGTCACCAGTACTTGGTTACTGCTGCAAATACCATGGCTCAACACGCTGCGGTGGAGGCCTTGACGGCTGGTAAAAACGATGCGGAACCGATGAAGAAGGAATACATCCAACGTCGAGATTATATTATCGAGAAAATGACTGCTCTTGATTTTGAGATTATCAAACCAGACGGTGCCTTCTATATCTTTGCTAAGATTCCAGCTGGTTACAATCAAGATTCTTTTGCTTTTCTGAAGGATTTTGCTCAGAAGAAGGCTGTTGCCTTTATCCCTGGTGCCGCCTTTGGGCGTTATGGAGAAGGTTATGTTCGCCTGTCTTATGCAGCCAGCATGGAGACTATCAAAGAAGCTATGAAACGACTTGAGGAGTACATGAGAGAAGCATGATTCAGTCAATCACGAGTCAAGGCTTGGTGCTCTACAATCGCAATTTTCGTGAGGATGACAAGCTCGTCAAGATTTTTACAGAGCAGGCTGGCAAACGCATGTTTTTCGTCAAACACGCTGGTCAGTCTAAGCTGGCCCCTGCTATTCAGCCCTTGGTGTTGGCACGATTTCTCTTGCGAATCAATGATGATGGGCTCAGTTACATTGAGGACTATCATGAGGTCATGACCTTTCCCAAGATTAATAGTGACCTCTTTGTCATGGCCTATGCGACCTACGTAGCAGCTCTTGCAGATGCTAGTTTGCAGGATAATCAGCAGGATGCTCCCTTGTTTGCTTTTTTGCAAAAGACTTTGGAGTTGATGGAAGCGGGTTTGGATTATCAGGTTTTGACCAATATTTTTGAAATTCAAATCTTGACCAGATTTGGAATCAGCCTCAATTTTAATGAGTGTGTCTTTTGCCATCGGGTCGGTCAGGCTTTTGACTTTTCTTTCAAATATGGAGCCTGCCTCTGTCCAGAGCATTATCATGAGGATGAGAGACGTTGCCATCTCAATCCCAATATTCCTTATCTGCTCAATCAGTTTCAAGCCATTGATTTTGAGACTTTGGAGACCATTTCGCTCAAGCCCGAAATCAAGCAAGAGCTCCGCCAGTTTATGGATCAGCTCTATGAAGAGTACGTTGGGATTCACCTAAAATCAAAGAAATTTATTGATTCCCTAGCAGACTGGGGACAATTACTAAAAGAGGAAAACAAATGAAAAAAATCGCAGTAGATGCCATGGGAGGCGATTACGCACCCCAGGCCATCGTTGAGGGTGTCAATCAAGCCCTAGCTGACTTTTCAGATATTGAGGTTCAACTCTATGGAGATGAAAGCAAAATCAAGCAATATCTAACAGCGACAGAGCGCGTCAGCATTATCCATACGGATGAGAAGATTGATTCAGACGATGAACCTACGAGAGCTATTCGGAAGAAGAAAAATGCTAGTATGGTCTTGGCGGCCAAGGCTGTCAAAGAAGGCGAAGCAGACGCTGTTCTCTCCGCTGGGAATACAGGTGCTTTGTTGGCTGCAGGATTCTTCATCGTGGGTCGTATCAAGAATATCGACCGTCCTGGACTTATGTCAACATTGCCGACTATTGATGGGAAAGGTTTTGACATGCTAGATCTCGGTGCTAATGCAGAAAATACAGCCCAGCACCTCCATCAATACGCGGTTCTAGGCTCCTTCTATGCTAAAAATGTTCGTGGCATTGCGCAACCACGTGTTGGTTTGCTCAACAATGGAACAGAGAGTAGCAAGGGTGATCCGCTTCGTAAGGAAACTTATGAATTACTAGTGGCTGATGAAAGTTTGAACTTTATCGGAAATGTGGAAGCGCGTGATTTGATGAATGGCGTTGCGGATGTTGTCGTGGCAGATGGTTTCACGGGAAACGCTGTGCTCAAATCCATCGAAGGGACAGCCATGGGAATCATGGGCTTGCTCAAGACCGCTATTACAGGTGGTGGGCTTCGAGCGAAACTAGGTGCCCTCCTTCTCAAGGACAGCCTCAGAGGTTTGAAAAAACAGCTCAACTATTCAGATGTTGGTGGGGCAGTCTTGTTTGGTGTCAAAGTACCTGTTGTCAAGACTCATGGCTCCAGCGATGCCAAGGCTGTTTATAGTACAATCCGCCAGATTCGTACCATGCTAGAAACAGACGTAGTTGCCCAGACTGCGCGTGAATTTTCAGGAGAATAAAAGAGATGACAGAAAAAGAAATTTTTGACCGTATTGTGACCATTATCCAAGAGCGACAGGGAGAGGACTTTGTCGTGACAGAATCCTTGAGTCTGAAAGACGATTTGGATGCTGACTCAGTCGACTTGATGGAGTTTATCTTGACACTGGAAGATGAATTTAATATCGAAATCAGTGATGAGGAAATTGACCAACTCCAAAGTGTAGGAGATGTGGTTAAAATCATTCAAGGAAAATAAAGATAAGAAGTTCCAAGGCATTTGCTTTGGAATTTTTCTTTGGTTCAAGTGACCGTTTAGGAACAGATTTAGTCTTTCTAGGGACAGGAGAAATCTGAGGAGAAATAAGGAATATAATGAAATTAGAAAAATCAATCTCCAAAAAGGAGATAAGAAATGAAGATCAAATGAAAATATCAATTGATTTCTGTTAGAACAAAAAATGTTAATATAATCACAATTTTAATTGACTTTCCTTTTTTACAGGACTATAATGTAGATATAAAAAAGGATTTATTTTATAGTTGAGGGAAGGTGGTGGCTATGTACTTTTGATAAACTAGTCTCTATCTTATATTCTTGGAAATTTTAGGAGTTCTATTTTGACTTCGTTTCTATTGGATTTTCTTACTTTGGATTTATCTATTTTAGGAGGAAATAGCTATGAAAAAATCAAAACTACTCACACTTGGTCTGCTTGCAGGTGCTGGTCTACTATTGTCTATCAATCAAGCACAGGCTGCAGATACTTGGGTTAAAAATGGGTCTGACTGGAATCTTTCTCAAGATGGCAGCCTAGCTAAAAATAAATGGGTGCAAAATGCTGGCTCTTGGTATCACTTCGATAGCGCTGGTAAAATGCAGACAGGTTGGCTCAAAGATGGCAATACTTGGTACTCACTAGCAGATAGTGGCGCTATGCGTACTGGCTGGTACAAGGAAGGTAACACCTGGTACTCACTCGCAAATAGTGGCGCTATGCGTACAGGTTGGTACAAAGAAGGGTCTACATGGTATTACCTCAAAGGCAGTGGCGCTATGGCAACAGGATGGGCAACTGCAAATGGTCAATGGTCTTACTTTGAAAAATCAGGTGCTATGGTTTCAGACAGAGCTGTTCCAGCCAGTGATGGGGAAAGTTATGTCATTGGTAAGGATGGTTATATGTTAACCAGACTTCCAAGTGAAGTTGAACAAGATCCTTTTGATGATACAGTTATTACAGATATCGTTACTTTGTCTGATGGTTATGACTATCACCTTGTTCATAAGAAAGATGGAGTTGTTATCGAAAAGAATGCCTGGTATATCAAACCTATTGTTGAACGTTTTTCTTATCAAAAGATTGGCGATATAAAACTAAATACTTTAGATGCCATTACTGATAATAAAAAACCAGGGGAAGAAATTGATCCTAAAGCTGTCATAAAGAATTTCCAAAACTTACCAAATAAGTATTACTTTGGAGCAGATGGACGTAAGGTTGCGAATCTACCAGAATTCACTACTCACTTCCCTATTCAAAAAGTTGGATCTGAACTTTATCTTAGAAATTCAAGTCCAGTTATTAGTCTAGAATCATCTGGATTTACAATTAATGACAATAAACTTTATCTAAGAGATGTCAATGATCATAATGGTAAACTTGTAACTGGATATTTCATAATGTTTATGGACGGATTATTATCTAAAGATCACCATATTTTGGGCTATGCAGATGAATCTGGTGAAATCGTGAAGATGAAAGTTTTGCCTAATGATTTCCGTGATTATATTGAAAAAGGAATTTCCGGTTTTTATGGAGAAACTGTTCGATACGACAGTTCAACAGGAAATGTTTCTGTTGTGAAATAAACTATCTGACAGAGTAAAACGAAAAAAGCGAACAGCTTTGTTTACTAGGAAGTCATGTTCGCTTTTATTCATAAAGTGATAGTTACTGTTTGGTCTCTGTTTCAAAAAAATCTGCTTGATAATAATCACGAACCTCTCTTTTCATTTCTTCTAGTAATCGACTTTCATCTGTTGATTCGAGTAAGGATAATCCTTTATTAATCATAGTATGATCTTCATTAACAATTCCCAGACGTACTTGAGCTACACCTAATAAATCGTATCGTTTCAATATTTTTGCTAAATCAAGACATTCTTGAATTAAGCATAGACAGTCATCATTCTTCCCTGCTTCAAGGTACATTCGTGTCATATTGGCTAGAATGGAGTAATGAATACTTTGAATTGGACGATAATCTGTGTATTTATTTAGAGATTTTACAAGTCTTTGACGTAGCATTTCTAGTGAATCAATAGGGAAATGGAAAATGATCATCACTAGCAATCGTAAATCTGAGAGGAACCACTGATCTCTTTTTTCCAATTCTTTCCATAACTCCTCAGCCAAGGCTTGAGCTTTATCGGAAAACTGATTTTCAATCACTTCTATAAAAATGGTTAGTTCTTTCACAGCATGTTCTATTGGGATATCATTCTGCACTTCATCTAGATAAATTTGACATTTTGATAGCAGTGTCTTCATTTCTTCTAGATTAGGTGAAGAAATGACTTGATAATATTCTGAAAATAATTTCTTACGAGAATCCATTTGGTAATGTTGACAAATATAATGAAATTCATCGAAACTCATATCAATTTGCCTCAAAAGTAACTCCATAGTATCATACCTAGGAGTAGAATGATTATTTTCAAACTTAGATAAGTTAGAATGAGTAATGTAGTCACCACAGACCTCATTTTGTGTAATCCCTTTTGACTTACGAATGTATTTATAAACTGAACCAATATCCCACCGCATATTTTTGCCTCCAAAAATGTTCCAAAAGTAGAAGTTTTAGGAAAATATTTATATTTAGTATATCATAAAGGTGTGGGGTGGGCAATGATGATAGAAAGAAGGTGTTGGTTGACTCTTAAGGATTATTAGGAGTTATGTAGAATGTTTATGATGGAAAAATATCTTTTTATAACTATTCAATAAAGGAGGAAATGGCTATGAAAAAATCTAAACTACTCACTCTTGGTTTGCTTGCAGGTGCTGGTCTACTTTTGTCTATCAACCAAGCACAGGCTGCAGATACTTGGGTTAAAAATGGCGCTGACTGGAATCTTTCTCAAGATGGCAGTCTCGCTAAAAACAAATGGGTGCAAAATGCTGGCTCTTGGTACCACTTTGACGGTTCTGGTAAAATGCAGACAGGCTGGTTCAAAGACGGAAATACATGGTATTCACTAGCAGATAGTGGTGCTATGCGCACAGGTTGGTACAAGGATGGTAACACATGGTACTCACTCGCAAATAGTGGTGCTATGCGTACAGGTTGGTACAAAGAAGGGTCTACTTGGTACTACCTCAAAGACAGTGGTGCTATGGCAACAGGATGGGCGACTGCAAATGGTCAATGGTCTTACTTTGAAAAATCAGGTGCAATGGTAGCAGATAGAGCTGTTCCAGCAAGCGATGGGGAAAGTTATGTCATTGGTAAGGATGGTTATATGTTAACCAGACTCCCAAGTCAGGTTGAACAATCTCAAGCGGATGATACAATTATCAGAAATATTGTTACTTTGTCTGACGGGTATGATTATTATCTTATTTATACAAAAAATGGAGTCATTGTTGAAAAGAATGCCTGGTACATCAAACCAGAGTTTAAAAAGTTTTCTAATAAATATGGGGATTACGTTTCCAATACGATGTTGGCTTTAACAGATAATAAAGATCAAGGACAGGAAATTGATCCTAAAGCTGTTATAAAGAATTTCCAAAACTTACCAAACAGGTATTACTTTGGGGCAGATGGTCGTCGAGTAACAAATTTACCAGAAATGACCACCTATTCAGAGATTAAAAAAGTTGGAAATGATGTCTATCTAGAAAATCCAGGTGCACGACTTTTTCTTGGAGCTACCAGCTTCACAATCAATAATAATAAACTATATCACTTAGATGGTGCTAATGGCAAACTCAAAACAGGTTATTTTGCATTGATTGATGATAGACCAAGTTCTCATCACTATCATATTCTTGTTTATGCAGACCAATCTGGTGAAATTCTTAAAATGAAACGATTGCCAACAGGAATTTCAGATTATCTTAATAAAGAAATTGACGGTTTCTACGGTCAAACTGTTAAAATCGATAGTAAGACAGGAAATGTTTCTGTTGTGAAATAAACTATCTGACAGAGTAAAACGAAAAAAGCGAACAGCTTTGTCTACTAGGAAGTCATGTTCATTTCGCTATAGAATAGGAGGAAATGGCTATGAAAAAATCTAAACTACTCACACTTGGTCTACTTGCAGGTGCTGGTCTACTTTTATCTATCAACCAAGCACAGGCTGCAGATATTTGGGTTAAAAATGGGTCTGACTGGAATCTTTCACAAGATGGTAGTCTAGCTAAAAATAAATGGGTACAAAACGCTGGTTCATGGTACCACTTTGACGGTTCTGGTAAAATGCAGACAGGCTGGCTCAAAGACGGAAATACATGGTATTCCCTAGCAGATAGTGGCGCTATGCGTACTGGCTGGTACAAGGAAGATGGCACATGGTACTCCCTAGCAGATAGTGGCGCTATGCGTACAGGTTGGTACAAAGAAGGGGCTACATGGTATTACCTCAAAGGCAGTGGCGCTATGGCAACAGGATGGGCGACTGCAAATGGTAAATGGTCTTACTTTGAAAAATCAGGTGCTATGGTCGCAGACAGAGCTGTTCCAGCCAGCGATGGAGAAAGTTATATCATTGGTAAGGATGGCTATATGTTAACTTTAAAAAATAGCCCTTATAAAAATGATGATATTGTCCGTTTAGGCGATGGATATGAATATCTGATTAAAGCAAAATTTGACGGAAATAACTTTACTGATGTTATCGTGGCTAAAAACACTTGGTATATCAAGCCTGAGTTCAAGAAGTTTTCCGACAAATATGGGGATGAAGTTTCAAATACAATCTTAGCTTTAGTAGATAATAAAGAAGAAGGACAAGAAATTGATCCTAAAGCTGTTATTCGTAATTTCCAAAATCTACCAGGTCGATATTACTTTGGAGCAGATGGTCGTAGAGTATTACCACTTCCAGAGATGACAACTAGATCAGAAATCAAAAAAGTTGGCAATGATCTTTATCTAGAAGACCCAGGTGTACGACTTAGACTTCCATCTACTGACTTCACAATCAATAACAATAAACTATACCATTTAGATAATGGACAAGGTAAGCTTAAAACAGGTTACTTTGTATTGATTGATGACGGTATGTCTACACCCCACTATCATTTCCTTGTATATGCAGACCAATCTGGTGAGGTTCTTAAGATGAAACGCTTGCCATCAAGATTTTCAGATTATTTTGACAAAGAAATCGATGGTTTCTATGGTCAAAAAATTAAGATTACACAGCCAAATAAGTATGAATATTACAAGGTTCTTGTGGTAAAATAAATAGATAAACAATCTTCACAACGAATATAAAAAATAAAACGTGCAAATCATTTTCAAGAGGCTTTAGATTTCTTGTATTTTAAAAGAAACTAAAGCCTTTTGTGGATGTATCGTTTTTCAGAAAGTATGAAAAACTAGAGAGTTGTATTGGGGAGATAAATATTATTTCGCTTAAATAAATTAGGAGTCGTTTTATTCTATGATTATTTTAGAATTCTTAGTTTCTGTGCTATATATTCTGTTGGTAGTCGTTTCAACCATGGTGCCTACTATTTATTTGGGCGCTCAAATTTCCCCAGAATTTTATAAAAAACGTTATTGGATTCTTGTATTCTTAATTAGTCTATCTGCTCGTCAAACATTTGGAGAATTATTTCATATAGGAATCTTTCTCTTCTTTTACTGTATTTTTTTACTCGTATTGCATAAGAGAAAAGTAGAAGCTCTTTTTCTTTCCCTATATCTTTTTCTCTTCTTTCAAAGTATTCGTTATTTATTTGTGACAATCTGGCTTCGTATATTATCTGGTGAGAGTTGGTTGTTTTTAGACGAGTTTTCGACGCTATATATATCTATATTTGATTTAGTATCAATATTTCTATGTTGTAAAATTATGAAGCGTTGGTCTTTAGATTTGGATTTATTCTTTTCAGATGCTTTCAAAACCCACTATCGTAAGAGTTTTTTCATTATTCTACCTCTGGCTGTATTTAGGATATTCTCTTCGTTTATGACCAATAGAAATAGTTCTTTCTACGTTCGTTTTGATACGACCATTTCTCTCCTGATTTTCATTCTCTTTTTCTCTTGGCTCTTTTACATCAAGCATTTAGAGCAGGTTTATCGTGATGAGCAAACCATTCAGAGACAGGAAGAAGAAAATCGTTCCTTGCAAGGAATGGTGGATAAGTTGGGTCATCTCTATGATGAAGTTCGAGGTTTCCGTCATGATTTTGCAGGGATTGTCGCCAGTATGGAGCCTGCCATAGCGAATCAAGACATGGCTGAGGTATCTACCATTTATCAAGATGTCTTTCTAAAGACCAATGAAAAGCTGAGGAAGGCGGATTACACGGCCTTTAATCTTCATAATATTCATGATATAGCCATTCGTAATACCTTGGCAAAAGCCATGATTGTGGCAGATAATCAGGGAATTCATTTTAGTTTGGAGACTGTGGGGGTTGTCGAAGAGCTGGCATTGCCGATGTTGGAGGCTATCCGTATCCTCTCTATTCTCACGACAAATGCCTTAGAGGCAGCGAGCAAGGCTGAAAATCCGCAGATTCGGGTTGCTTTGTTGGCAGGTGATAAGAGTGTCCGTTTTATCATTGAAAACACTCGTAAGAAAGAAGAACTAAATCCCAGCATTCTCAGTCAAAAGGGTTACTCTACCAAGGGAAACCACAGTGGACTGGGCTTAGCAACCTTGGAGGACATGGTTTTTCATTATGATTTAAACTTAGATACTCAGCTAGGAGAAACGACTTTTAGACAAGATTTAGAATTGCCATTTAAGGATGAGAAACGAGGGGGAGAGGAATGAGAATTTTAGTTTTGGAAGATGATAGAGTCCAGCAAGGACGGATAGAGCAGACTTTACTAGATATCGGTCGCTCTCGCAATTTGAGATTGGAAATTGATATTGCCAAAAACTATGGGGACGTTGAAAAATATTCTCAGTATTTTGATCATTACCAGCTCTATTTATTAGATTTAGAGATTAATGGAGAGCGTGATTGGATAGTATGATTTTGACTTTTATTAAGGAAACTCTATTTGCTTTATTGTTGATAGTCTCCATTATAGTTCCTCCAATCTATCTAGGTTACCAAATTACACCGGAATTTCGTAAAAAGAGATACATAGTCTATTTACTAATGATGCAAGCAATAGCTGGTAAAACTTTTTTTGAAATTATGTATTTGGAAGTTTTAATCTTTTTTTACCTGATTTTCTATATGAAAGGGAAGAAAAAGGGGGAGTCTTTATTTCTTTCACTCTATCTTTTTAGTTTTTATCAGAGTATTCGCTATTTACTGGTATTGTTCTATATTCGGATGTTAGATATAGATATGCTATCAGAAGTAGGAAACGGGATTGTTAATTCTTCTTTTTCCCTATTAGCAATCGTACTAACAGTAGTTATGATGAAGCGTTGGTCTTTGGATTTGGATTTATTCTTTTCAGATGCTTTCAAAACCCACTATCGTAAGAGTTTTTTCATTATTCTACCTCTGGCTGTATTTAGGATATTCTCTTCGTTTATGACCAATAGAAATAGTTCTTTCTACGTTCGTTTTGACACGACCATTTCTCTCCTGATTTTCATTCTCTTTTTCTCTTGGCTTTTTTACATCAAGCATTTAGAGCAGGTTTATCGTGATGAGCAGACCATTCAGAGACAGGAAGATGAAAATCGTTCCCTGCAAGGAATGGTGGATAAGCTAGGTCATCTCTATGATGAGGTTCGAGGTTTCCGTCATGATTTTGCAGGGATTGTTGCCAGCATGGAGCCTGCCATAGCGAATCAAGACATGGATGAGGTGTCTACCATTTATCAAGATGTCTTTCTAAAGACCAATGAAAAGCTGAGGAAGGCGGATTACACGGCCTTTAATCTCCACAATATCCATGATATAGCCATTCGCAATACCTTGGCAAAAGCCATGATTGTGGCTGATAATCAGGGAATTCATTTTAGTTTGGAGACGGTGGGGGTCGTAGAAGAGCTGGCATTGCCGATGTTGGAGGCTATCCGTATCCTCTCTATCCTCACGACAAATGCCTTAGAGGCAGCGAGCGAGGCTGAAAATCCGCAGATTCGGGTTGCTTTGTTGGCAGGTGATAGGAGTGTCCGTTTTATCATTGAAAACACTCGTAAGAAAGAAGAACTAAATCCCAGCATTCTCAGTCAAAAGGGTTATTCGACCAAGGGAAACCACAGTGGACTGGGCTTGGCAACCTTGGAGGATATGGTTTTTCATTATGATTTAAACTTAGATACCCAGCTAGGAGAGACGACTTTTAGACAAGATTTAGAATTGCCATTTAAGTATGAGAAACGAGGGGGAGAGGAATGAGAATTTTAGTTTTAGAGGACGATAGAGTCCAGCAGGGACGGATAGAGCAGACTTTGCTAGATATCGGTCGCTCTCGCAATTTGAGATTGGAAATTGATATTGCTAAAAACTATGGGGACGTTGAAAAGTATTCACAGTATTTTGACCATTATCAGCTCTATTTATTGGATTTAGAGATTGATGGAGAGCGTGAACGGGGCTTTCAAGTTGCTCAGCAGGTTCGGGAGCGGGATCCCTTTACAAGTATTGTCTTTGTGTCCACACACTCGGAGGCTTTGCCTCTAGCTTTTCGCTATCACTTGTCTGCCTTGGATTTTATTTCCAAGGATCAGCCAGAGGAAGATTATCGTCATCAGTTGGAGCGCTGTCTGGACTATGTACTGGCAGTGGACAAGAGGGAAAATATGCGTCTCTTTACCTATAGTTTTGAGGGAAGACGTGGCTTTACTCTGCCCTACCATGAGATTTTAGCCTTTGAAACCTCAGTGGAATCCCACCGTATCAAGGTTTATTATGCCAATCATTCTATCAAGACCATTTATGGCAGTCTCAAGGATATCGCTACTAAGGCTGAAAAAGATTACTTTGTCTATGCCAATCGCAATACGTTGGTTAGTTTACAGGCAATTGAAGGGATGACTGCCACAGAAGTGACCTTGTTAGAAGGCTTGCACTTCCCCGTATCACGAACAGCCAGAAGAACACTTAAAAAACATCTCAATGCCTAATATCTGTTAGACTTGGATGAGTTTATCAATAAGAATGTCGGAAAATTTTCTGATATTCTTATTTTTTTGACTTCTTTCTCGAATAGATAAGTAAGAGGAAAAGGAAAGGAGCCTAGTTCATGTTTATATCAATGTTCTACCCATGGTTCACTGAGTTATTTTTTAAATAAATTTAATTTAGTTGTACATTTTCGAATTTTTTTTCGAATAGATAAGTAAGAGGAAAAGGAAAGGAGTTTGCTTCATGTATCTACCAATTTTCTATTCATGGTACATTAAATTATTTTTTAAATAAAATTTAATTTGATTGTACGTTTTCGAATTCTTTTTCGAATAGATAAGTAAGAGGAAAAAGAAAGGAGTCTGGTTTATGTATCTACCAATCTTGTATCCGTGGTTTATTAAATTATTTTTTAAATAAATTTAATTTAGTTGTACATTTTCGAAATTTTTTTCGAATAGATAAGTAAGAGGAAAAGGAAGGAGACTACGCGATGTATTTACCAATCTTATTGCCATGGTTTATCAAATGGTATTTAAAATAAATGAAATTTACCTGTTCATTTTAAATCACTTCTCAAATAGATAAGTGAGAAGAAAAGGAATTCAGTAATTTATCTATTCTGGTTTTTAAAATGGTTTAAGATCCAGAAATCGTAAACTAAAAAATAGAAATAAAGGAGAAAAAAGATGACAAATTTTGACAAAATGGAACAGAACTTTGTAGCTCTTACAGAAGAAGAGTTGATGAATGTAGATGGGGGAATTGCACCACTAGTAGTTGCGTTTGGAGTAGCGGCGTTTAAAGGTTTTTCTGTAACAGGAGGGGCTATTATACTGGGAGCAGGTCTTTATCAAGTTGGAAAAAATCTAAAATAAGACTTTGAGTAAGTTTTATGAATAGAATATTAAAAAAAATATATATAGGATCTGCTTTAATAGCTTACAGCATATTATTAATTTATTCTCTACTTAATTTAGAGAAGGTATCGTTGGGGATCTGTATTTTGTTAGTAGCATTGACATACTATATTAATAAAAAAGAAATATTTAAAGCAAAAGTGAATAGGAGCAAGGAGAACTTAAAATGAATATTTTAGTAAATGATAATCAGTTTACAGAAATGACAGAAAAAGAACTAGCAACAGTTGATGGAGGAGTACTTCCTGCAGCAGTAGTAGCAGTTCCAGTAGGAATCAAGGTTGCAGGGTATGTTGTCGGTGGTTTATCTGCTGTAGGGCTAGTTGCATGGGGTTACTTCAGATAAGATAAAACACTTTGGAGAAATCAATAAATTTTTCAAACGAATTTGTGGCTATTATATCAGCCTCAGGGATGGTAGGTTTATTAGTGGGAGTCACTATTGGCTTAGCTAGTATTATTTAAAGAGGGATATAACATGCAAAATTTGAATCAATTTGAAATCGTAGAGCAAAGTGAATAAGTTGGAGCAGCTTTGGGGTATTATGCGAATAGACCATAATCTGATTGTAGTCAGAGAGGCATTTCTATGTTTTTAAAAAAAGAAGTGATATTATTAGGGGTATTGTTATCGCTACGTATTATTTTTACTATCGTTCAAATTTTAATTGACTATAAAATATTATCAGGACAGTATAGTGTAAATTTTATGGATATTTCAGAAGTATTTACTTATCCAATACTCATTTTAATTATTTACATAGCAATAAAATATAATACAAAGGAGTAATGACGAATATGAACTTAGAACAATTTTATCAATTATCTGACGATGAATTAGTGGGAACAAAAGGTGGTTTGGGTCTTGCGGAAGCAGTTGGGATTGCAGGAGTACTGAATGCTGCTGTACAAATTTTTAATGCTGGTTACAAATTTGGTTCAGATTTGGCTCGTCGTGGGCGTTAGATAATGAATAATCGCAACCTTAATCTCAATACATTGTTACCTAAACTAGCCACGATATTTCCTTTGTTGGGAATAACTCTTAATGTCGCGCTTCATGTGATTCGTACAGGTTCGTTAGTATCCTTTAATTGGCAATGGACTTTGGTTGGTTTGCTTTTCGCAGGATATTTTGGTATTTTTCGCAAAGATTTGTCAAAAAATAATCAAAGATATAAATGATGAATCTGAATCAAAGGGATTTTGTGCATGTGAATGGCAGAACTTTCCGCCATTTCTTATCAGGTAAATAGGAGTCTACCATGAAACAATTCTTATTAGGCTTCGCTGAGGGTTATTTTATCGTATCGCTCATAATCTACATCGCAACGTATTTGATTTTGAAAAATCCGATCAATACCCTATTTTATCTAGAAATTTACCCTGTTTTATTTGGGCTCTTTTATCTAGGATATAAGGTCAATAAAAAGCGAGTAGAGTAAACAGTTAAGAATGACTTGTTAGTCTGCGCTGAAAATAGCTAGGCTAGAATCTAAGAATGCATCACATTGGAGTTTAATATGAAATTTGTTAAATCAATACTGAAAGTTTGGCCTGAAATTATGGTATTACTTAGTTCAATGTCTTATATAATCATCAGATTAGTAGCTGATATGAATAAAGTATCTTTACCTACTTGGTTTAATAGTTTCAATATACCAACGATTGCATTATTTATGATGGTCTTCATTCTTTTATACAGAAGTAAAGAAAAAAAGAATAGATAAATTTGAAGCAGTAGACGCTCTATAGGGAATAGGTGTCTTATAGTAACGAATCAAAAAAGGAGTAACGATGAATCGTAATTTAGAACGGTGTTATCTATTCTGACTAGGAATAGATTATACCAAAGGTGGCTTAGAAATAGCAGGGACATTAGAAATTGAAGTAATGAATAGGATGTCGTAAATGTTGCTATCAATGATTTATTTGTTCCAAGCTTGCCTAGGGTGTCAGTAAAAAATCAATTTCCTTTCATACCATATTTTTAGTAGGTAGGACGTTTGTTCTGCCTATTTTTTATCCCAAAAGTGCAGTTGGGAGGGAGATAGGCGCATTTGGGGAGGAAGTTCAGTTTTTGTTTGGGGATTGGGGTAAGATAGTTATTATCAGATGAGTTTATACTCTTCGAAAATCAAATTCAAACCACGTCAACGTCGCCTTGCCGTATATATGTGACTGACTTCGTCAGTCTTATCTACAACCTCAAAACAGTGTTTTGAGCAACCTGCGGCTAGCTTCCTAGTTTGCTCTTTGATTTTCATTGAGTATTAGGAAAAAGGAGATGAATATGAAATTTGGGAAACGTCACTATCGTCCGCAGGTAGATCAGATGGACTGCGGTGTAGCTTCATTAGCCATGGTTTTTGGCTACTATGGTAGTTACTATTCTTTGGCTCACTTGCGAGAATTGGCTAAGACGACCATGGATGGGACGACGGCTTTGGGCTTGGTCAAGGTGGCAGAGGAGATTGGCTTTGAGACGCGGGCCATTAAGGCGGATATGACGCTCTTTGACTTGCCAGATTTGACTTTTCCTTTTGTTGCCCATGTGCTTAAGGAAGGGAAATTACTTCACTACTATGTGGTGACTGGGCAGGATAAGGACAGCATTCATATTGCCGATCCAGATCCTGGGGTTAAATTGACCAAACTGCCACGTGAGCGTTTTGCGGAAGAATGGACAGGAGTGACTATGTTTATGGCACCTAGTCCAGACTATAAGCCTCATAAGGATCAAAAGAATGGTCTGCTATCTTTTATCCCTATATTAGTGAAACAGCGTGGTTTGATTGCCAATATCGTTTTGGCAACACTCTTGGTCACCTTGATTAACATTGTGGGTTCTTATTATTTGCAGTCTATCATTGATACCTATGTGCCAGATCAGATGCGTTCGACGCTGGGGATTATTTCTATTGGGCTGGTCATCGTCTATATCCTCCAGCAGATCTTGTCTTACGCTCAGGAGTATCTCTTGCTTGTTTTGGGGCAACGCTTGTCGATTGATGTGATTTTGTCCTATATCAAGCATGTTTTTCACCTGCCTATGTCTTTTTTTGCGACACGTCGTACAGGGGAAATCGTGTCTCGTTTTACAGATGCTAACAGTATCATTGATGCGCTGGCTTCGACCATTCTTTCGATTTTCCTAGATGTGTCAACGGTTGTCATTATTTCTCTTGTTTTATTTTCACAAAATACTAATCTCTTTTTCATGACCTTATTGGCACTTCCTATCTACACAGTGATTATCTTTGCCTTTATGAAGCCTTTTGAAAAGATGAATCGGGACACCATGGAAGCCAATGCGGTTCTGTCTTCTTCTATCATTGAGGACATCAACGGTATTGAGACTATTAAGTCCTTGACCAGTGAAAGTCAGCGTTACCAAAAAATTGACAAGGAATTTGTGGATTATCTGAAAAAATCTTTTACCTATAGTCGGGCAGAGAGTCAGCAAAAGGCTCTGAAAAAAGTTGCTCATCTCTTGCTCAATGTCGGCATTCTCTGGATGGGGGCTGTTCTGGTCATGGATGGCAAGATGAGTTTGGGGCAGTTGATTACCTATAATACCTTGCTTGTTTACTTTACCAATCCTTTGGAAAATATCATCAACCTGCAAACCAAGCTTCAGACAGCGCAGGTTGCTAATAACCGTCTGAACGAGGTCTATCTGGTAGCTTCTGAGTTTGAGGAGAAGAAAACGGTCGAGGATTTGAGCTTGATGAAGGGAGATATGACCTTCAAGCAGGTTTACTACAAGTATGGTTATGGTCGAGATGTCTTGTCGGATATCAATTTGACCATTCCCAAAGGTTCTAAAGTGGCTTTTGTGGGAATTTCAGGGTCAGGTAAGACGACCTTAGCCAAGATGATGGTTAATTTTTACGATCCTAGTCAGGGAGAGATTAGTCTGGGTGGTGTCAATCTCAATCAGATTGATAAAAAGGCTCTGCGCCAGTATATCAACTATCTACCTCAACAGCCCTATGTCTTTAATGGAACGATTTTGGAGAATCTTCTTTTGGGAGCCAAGGAGGGGACGACTCAAGAGGATATCTTGCGGGCGGTCGAGTTGGCGGAGATTCGGGAGGATATCGAGCGCATGCCTCTGAATTACCAGACAGAATTGACTTCGGATGGGGCAGGAATCTCAGGTGGTCAACGTCAGAGAATCGCTCTGGCGCGTGCTCTCTTGACAGATGCGCCGGTCTTGATTTTGGACGAGGCGACCAGCAGTTTGGATATTTTGACAGAGAAGCGGATTGTAGATAATCTTATGACTTTAGACAAGACCTTGATTTTCATCGCCCACCGCTTGACCATTGCTGAGCGGACAGAGAAGGTTGTTGTCTTGGATCAGGGCAAGATTGTTGAAGAAGGAAATCATGCTGATTTACTTGCACAAGGTGGGTTTTATGCCCACTTGGTGAATAGTTAGAAAGAGGAGAGGATGAAACCAGAATTTTTAGAAAGTGCGGAGTTTTATAATCGTCGTTACCATAATTTTTCCAGTCGGGTGATTGTCCCCATGTCCCTTCTGCTCGTGTTTTTGCTTGGCTTTGCAACTTTGGCAGAGAAGGAGATGAGTTTGTCTACAAGAGCGACTGTCGAGCCTAGTCGTATCCTTGCAAATATCCAGTCAACTAGCAACAATCGCATTCTTGTCAATCATTTGGAAGAAAATAAGCTGGTTAAAAAGGGGGAGCTTCTGGTTCAATATCAGGAAGGGGCAGAGGGTGTTCAAGTAGAGGCCTATGCCAGTCAGTTGGACATGCTCAAGGATCAGAAAAAGCAATTGGAGTATTTGCAAAAGAGCCTGCAAGAAGGGGAGAATCACTTTCCAGAGGAGGATAAGTTTGGCTACCAAGCTACCTTTCGCGACTACATCAGCCAAGCGGGTAGTCTTAGGGCTAGTACATCGCAACAAAATGAGACTATCGCGTCCCATAATGCAGCAGCTAGTCAAACCCAAGCCGAAATCGGCAACCTCATCAGTCAAACAGAGGATAAAATTCGCGATTACCAGACAGCTAAGTCAGCTATTGAAACAGGTGCTTCCTTGGCAAGTCAGAATCTAGCCTACTCTCTCTACCAGTCCTACAAGTATCAGGGTGAGGAAAATCCGCAAGCTAAGGCACAAGCAGTTGCGCAGGTTGAAGCACAGCTTTCTCAGTTAGAATCTAGTCTTGCTACTTACCGTGTTCAGTATGCAGGTTCAGGTACCCAGCAAGCCTATGCATCAGGATTAAGCAGTCAATTAGAGTCCCTTAAATCCCAACATTTGGCTAAGGTTGGTCAGGAATTGACCCTTCTAGCTCAGAAAATCTTGGAGGTGGAGTCAGGTAAGAAGGTACAGGGAAATCTTTTAGACAAGGGGAAAATTATGGCGAGTGAGGATGGGGTGCTTCATCTTAGTCCTGAGACCAGTGATTCTAGCATGGTTGCAGAAGGTGCCCTACTAGCCCAACTCTATCCGTCCTTGGAAAAAGAAGGGAAAGCTAAACTCACAGCCTATCTAAGTTCAAAAGATGTAGCAAGAATCAAGGTCGGTGATTCTGTTCGTTATACGACGACTCATGATGCCAAGAATCAACTTTTCCTAGATTCTACTATTACAAGTATTGATGCGACAGCAACTAAGACTGAGAAAGGAAATTTCTTTAAAATTGAGGCGGAGACTAATCTAACTTCTGAGCAGGCTGAAAGACTTCGTTACGGGGTGGAAGGCCGCCTACAGATGATTACGGGCAAGAAAAGTTACCTGCGTTATTATTTGGATCAATTTTTGAACAAAGAGTAATGTTCGTGTTTTTAGAGTTAAATGATTTTAAAACTGTGAGAAAGATTCTTCTTGCAGTTTTTTCTTTACAATTTTTGAGGGAACCACGTTATTTATTCGGTTAAATTCTTGTATTTTTGGGTTTTTTATGGTAGAATGTGCTCAAGTAATACGAAAGGCGAACTTTAAAATGTCAAAACAATTGATCTATTCGGGAAAAGCTAAAGATATCTATACAACTGAGGATGAAAATCTTATTATTTCAACTTACAAGGACCAGGCGACTGCTTTCAATGGTGTTAAGAAGGAGCAGATTGCAGGCAAGGGAGTGTTGAATAATCAGATTTCATCTTTTATTTTTGAGAAATTAAATGCGGCTGGTGTGGCGACTCACTTTGTGGAGAAAATTTCGGATACGGAACAGCTCAATAAAAAGGTGGAGATCATTCCTTTGGAAGTTGTGCTCCGCAACTATACAGCTGGTTCTTTTTCAAAACGTTTTGGTGTGGATGAGGGCATCGCATTGGAGGTCCCAATTGTTGAATTTTACTATAAAAATGATGATTTGGATGATCCCTTTATCAATGACGAGCATGTGAAATTCCTTAAAATTGCGGATGACCAGCAGATTGCTTACTTGAAGGAAGAAACCCGTCGTATCAATGAACTTTTGAAGGCTTGGTTTGCTGAGATTGGTCTCAAATTGATTGACTTTAAGCTAGAGTTTGGTTTTGACAAGGATGGCAAGATTATCTTAGCAGATGAATTTTCACCAGATAACTGTCGCTTGTGGGATGCGGATGGCAACCACATGGATAAGGATGTTTTTCGTAGGGGGCTAGGTGAATTGACAGATGTTTACGAGATTGTTTGGGAAAAGTTGCAGGGGTTGAAATAATCTGTTTGCAACGGAAAACCTTCGTCTCTCAACTAAAAGGACTCAGGCTGAAAAGGTCCCCCAGACCTTTTCACTCCGTAGGGGATTGGGAGAACTGACAGACGTTTACGAGATCGTCTGGGAAAAGTTGCAGGGGTTGAAATAATCTATTTGCAAGACTCTCAAGGTCATTTGGAAACTTTGCAAGAGCTGAAATAAAGGAATAAGAATTGATGGATAAACGTATTTTTGTTGAAAAAAAGGCTGATTTTCAGGTCAAGTCAGAGAGTTTGGTTAGAGAACTCCAGCACAACTTGGGACTTTCAACTTTGAAAAGTATTCGCATCGTGCAAGTTTATGATGTATTTGACTTGGCAGAGGACCTGTTTGCACCTGCAGAGAAACACATTTTCTCTGAGCAGGTGACAGACCATGTTTTGGACGAAGCGGCTGTGCAGGCGGATCTTGCCAACTATGCTTTCTTTGCGATTGAAAGCCTACCAGGGCAGTTTGACCAGCGTGCAGCATCTTCACAGGAAGCCTTGCTTTTACTAGGAAGTTCGAGTGATGTAACGGTTAATACAGCTCAACTGTACTTGGTCAATAAGGATATTGATGTGACGGAATTAGAAGCGGTCAAGAACTATTTGCTCAACCCAGTTGATTCTCGTTTTAAGGACATCACGACAGGGATTGCCAAGCAGGAGTTTTCAGAGTCAGACAAGACCATTCCAAACTTAGATTTCTTTGAAACTTATACGGCAGAAGATTTTGCACAGTATAAGGCAGAGCAAGGATTGGCAATGGAAGTGGATGACCTTCTCTTCATTCAAGATTACTTTAAGTCCATTGGACGTGTGCCGACGGAAACAGAACTCAAGGTTTTGGATACTTACTGGTCTGATCACTGTCGTCACACGACTTTTGAGACTGAGTTGAAGCACATCGACTTTTCAGCTTCTAAATTCCAAAAACAATTGCAGGCAACCTATGAAAAATATATTGCCATGCGTGAGGAATTAGGTCGTTCTGAAAAACCACAAACCTTGATGGATATGGCGACTATTTTCGGTCGTTATGAGCGTGTTAATGGACGTTTGGACGATATGGAAGTGTCAGACGAAATCAATGCTTGCTCAGTAGAAATCGAAGTGGATGTTAATGGTGTGAAAGAACCATGGCTTCTCATGTTCAAGAATGAAACCCACAATCACCCAACAGAAATCGAACCATTTGGTGGGGCTGCTACCTGTATCGGTGGTGCCATTCGTGACCCATTGTCAGGCCGTTCTTACGTTTACCAAGCTATGCGAATCTCGGGTGCTGGTGATATTACAGCACCAATTTCGGAAACGCGTGTTGGGAAATTGCCACAACAGGTCATTTCTAAGACGGCGGCTCATGGCTATTCTTCATATGGTAACCAGATTGGGCTTGCGACGACCTATGTTCATGAATATTTCCACCCAGGTTTCGTTGCTAAACGCATGGAGCTAGGTGTCGTTGTCGGTGCGGCTCCCAAGGGCAATGTGGTCCGTGAAAAACCGGAAGCGGGAGATGTGATTATCCTACTTGGTGGTAAGACTGGACGTGATGGTGTCGGTGGTGCGACAGGTTCTTCTAAGGTTCAAACAGTTGAGTCTGTGGAGACTGCTGGTGCTGAGGTTCAAAAAGGGAATGCCATCGAAGAACGCAAGATTCAGCGCCTCTTCCGTAATGGTGATGTGACCCGTCTTATCAAGAAGTCTAATGACTTTGGTGCTGGTGGTGTCTGTGTAGCCATCGGTGAATTGGCAGACGGTCTTGAAATCGACCTTAATAAAGTACCTCTTAAATACCAGGGCTTGAATGGTACCGAAATTGCCATCTCTGAATCTCAAGAACGGATGGCAGTTGTGGTGCGTCCTGAGGACGTAGATACCTTCGTTGTAGAATGTAACAAAGAAAATATTGACGCTGTTGTGGTTGCGACAGTGACTAAAAAACCAAATCTAGTCATGCACTGGAATGGTGAAACAATCGTGGACTTGGAGCGTAGTTTCCTTGATACCAATGGTGTGCGCGTGGTCGTTGATGCTAAGGTTGTGGACAAGGATGTCAAACTCCCAGAAGAACGTACAACAAGTGCTGATACACTTGAAGCTGATACCCTTACGGTTCTATCTGACCTCAACCATGCGAGTCAAAAAGGATTACAGACTATCTTTGACTGCTCTGTTGGACGCTCAACGGTCAATCACCCACTTGGCGGTCGCTATCAACTCACTCCAACTGAGGCATCTGTACAGAAATTGCCAGTTCAACACGGTGTGACTCATATTGCTTCAGTCATTGCTCAAGGTTTCAACCCATATGTAGCAGAATGGTCTCCATACCACGGTGCTGCTTATGCGGTTATCGAAGCAACTGCTCGTTTGGTTGCTGCTGGTGCCAACTGGTCTAAGGCTCGCTTCTCTTACCAAGAGTATTTCGAGCGCATGGATAAACAAGCTGAGCGTTTTGGTCAGCCAGTGGCAGCTCTCCTAGGCTCTATCGAGGCACAAATTCAGCTTGGTTTGCCATCTATCGGTGGTAAGGACTCCATGTCTGGTACCTTTGAAGAATTGACGGTGCCACCAACCTTGGTTGCCTTTGGTGTGACAACAGCAGATAGCCGTAAGGTGCTTTCTCCCGAATTCAAGACTGCTGGGGAAAATATTTATTACATTCCAGGTCAAGCATTGGCTCAAGAGATTGACTTCGATCTTATCAAGTCTAACTTCGCTCAATTTGAAGCCCTTCAAAAGGCTTACAAAGTAACATCTGCATCAGCTGTTAAATACGGTGGTGTCGTTGAAAGCTTGGCTCTTGCTACCTTTGGAAATCATATCGGTGCAGAGGTGATCTTGCCTGAACTTGAAAGTTCTTTGACAGCACAATTAGGTGGATTTGTCTTCACATCTCCTGAAGAAATCGCTGGAGTAGAGAAGATTGGACAAACAAGTGCAGACTTTACACTCCTTGTCAACGGTGTGAAGTTAGATGGACACAAACTTGACAGTGCCTTCCAAAGAAGACTGGAAGAAGTTTACCCAACAGAATTTGCACAAGCCAAAGAACTAGCAGAAGTTCCAGCTGTCGCTACTAACACAGTCATCCAAGCCAAAGAAAAGGTTGAAAAACCTGTGGTTTACATCCCAGTCTTCCCAGGCACCAACTCGGAATATGACTCAGCCAAGGCCTTCGAAAAAGAAGGTGCAGAGGTTAACTTGGTACCATTCGTGACCTTGAATGAAGAGGCTATTGTCAAGTCAGTTGAAACTATGGTTGACAACATCGGCAAAGCTAACATCCTCTTCTTTGCAGGTGGTTTCTCAGCTGCGGACGAGCCAGATGGTTCAGCTAAGTTTATTGTCAACATCCTGCTTAATGAAAAAGTGCGAGCCTCTATTGATAGCTTTATCGCTCGTGGTGGCTTGATTATCGGTATCTGTAATGGGTTCCAGGCCTTGGTCAAATCAGGTCTTCTTCCATACGGAAACTTTGAAGATGCTACTAGTACGAGCCCAACCCTCTTCTACAATGATGCCAACCAACACGTGGCCAAGATGGTGGAAACTCGGATTGTCAATACCAACTCACCATGGTTAGCTGGGGTGCAAGTGGGCGATATCCACGCTATTCCTGTTTCACACGGTGAAGGGAAGTTTGTCGTGACGGCTGAGGAATTCGCTGAACTCCGTGACAATGGTCAAATCTTTAGCCAATACGTTGACTTTGACGGCAAACCAAGTATGGACTCTAAGTACAATCCGAATGGTTCTGTCCATGCCATCGAAGGAATTACCAGCAAGAATGGTCAAATCATCGGTAAGATGGGCCACTCAGAACGTTATGAGGAAGGTCTTTTCCAAA
>ERZ773044.318-NODE-318-length-23561-cov-18.0844_pt1 | contig 23561 bp, 13 predicted proteins | sample MGYA00511897_ERZ773044 | MGnify/ENA primary metagenome ERZ773044 (study PRJEB29015, sample SAMEA2738116) | human oral metagenome | biome: human oral; feature: human-associated habitat; material: saliva | place: China | collected 2170 ...
GGATTATGATGCTTACTTTAGTGCTTTGTATTTATGGAGCACTTGCTTATCACAAAAATCCGAAATTTGTTCGCTTGTTTAAGGGGATTCAAATCCTCCAGTTGCTAGCTCTATATAGCTGGTATGTTGGCTTTGGGATTCCATTTTCTAATAGTCTTCCTTTTTATCATTGCCGTTTGGCTATGTTTGCGGTGGTTTTCTTGCCCGATAAATGGCGGAGCAAGCAATATTTTGCACTATTAGGAGCAAGTGGAGCGGTCTTTGCTTTGGTTTACCCGGTTTTTGACCCCTATGATTTCCCCCATATCACCAGTTTTTCATTTTTGATTGGGCATTATGCCCTTCTAGTGAATTCCTTGGTTTACTTGATGAATCACTATGATAAGACCTTGCTCAAGAAATATATGATTGTAGCCTATACCTTTATTCTCAATCTCTTTCTAGTTGGGGTTAATCAGGTGACGGGTGGAAATTATGGTTTGTTAAATAAGACACCTTTTATTCCGGATGCTCCCTTGTGGCTAAAATACCTTCTTGTGTCCGTCATCCTTTCGCTGGCTCTGGTTCTCTTTGATATCTTGTTCAAGAAACGGTGGCAAAAGAGAAATCAGGTAAAATCAGTACTCTAGCTTACCTTTTCATCAGATGAGTAATTGAAAAACTCCCTGAAATTCGCTATAATAGGGAAGTTGAAAGGATTGGAATATTCCGATGTAAAAATATAAAATAAAATATAGCATTCACTATTATCCTAAAAGAAAAGAAAGAGAAGATATGACTATTCAAGAAGAAATCAAGAAACGCCGTACCTTTGCCATCATCTCCCACCCGGACGCCGGGAAAACAACTATCACTGAGCAGTTGCTCTACTTTGGGGGCGAGATTCGTGAGGCTGGTACTGTAAAAGGAAAGAAAACTGGGACTTTTGCCAAGTCTGACTGGATGGATATCGAGAAACAACGTGGGATTTCGGTCACTTCATCTGTTATGCAGTTTGACTACGATGGCAAGCGCGTCAATATCCTCGACACACCAGGGCATGAGGACTTCTCAGAAGATACCTATCGTACCTTGATGGCGGTGGATGCTGCGGTCATGGTCGTGGACTCTGCCAAGGGTATCGAGGCCCAAACCAAGAAATTGTTTGAAGTTGTCAAACACCGTGGCATTCCAGTCTTTACCTTTATGAACAAGCTGGACCGTGATGGGCGTGAGCCACTGGACCTCTTGCAAGAACTAGAAGAAGTCCTTGGCATTGCGAGCTATCCTATGAACTGGCCAATCGGGATGGGGAAAGCCTTCGAAGGCTTGTATGACCTCTATAACCAACGTTTGGAGCTTTATAAAGGGGATGAGCGTTTTGCCAGTCTGGAAGAAGGGGATAAGCTCTTTGGAAGCAATCCTTTCTATGCTCAGGTTAAGGACGATATCGAACTGTTGCAAGAAGCAGGAAATGAATTTTCAGAGGAAGCCATTCTTGCAGGTGATTTGACACCAGTCTTCTTTGGCTCGGCCTTGACTAATTTTGGGGTGCAGACTTTCTTAGAAACCTTCCTCAAGTTTGCTCCAGAACCTCATGGGCACCAGAAAACAGACGGTGAACTTGTCGACCCTTATGATAAGGATTTCTCAGGTTTTGTCTTTAAAATCCAAGCCAACATGGACCCTCGTCACCGTGACCGTATCGCCTTTGTTCGCATCGTATCGGGTGAATTCGAGCGTGGTATGAGTGTTAATCTTCCTCGTACTGGTAAGAGTGCTAAACTATCAAATGTTACCCAGTTTATGGCAGAAAGTCGTGAGAATGTGACCAATGCCGTAGCAGGTGATATCATCGGGGTTTACGATACCGGTACTTATCAGGTTGGAGACACCTTGACGGTTGGAAAAAACAAGTTTGAATTTGAACCCCTTCCAACCTTTACACCTGAGATTTTCATGAAAGTTTCTGCTAAGAACGTTATGAAACAAAAATCCTTCCATAAGGGGATTGAGCAATTGGTGCAAGAGGGAGCCATTCAGCTTTATAAGAATTACCAAACAGGCGAGTACATGCTAGGGGCTGTCGGACAACTCCAATTTGAAGTCTTTAAGCACCGCATGGAAGGCGAGTACAATGCAGAAGTGGTCATGAGCCCAATGGGTAAAAAGACCGTTCGTTGGATCAAGCCTGAGGACTTGGACGAGCGCATGTCCTCAAGCCGCAATATCTTGGCCAAGGACCGTTTCGACCAGCCAGTCTTCCTTTTTGAAAATGACTTTGCCCTCCGCTGGTTTGCGGACAAGTATCCAGACGTAGAGTTGGAGGAAAAAATGTAACTCAGCACCAACAATTGGAACTAAAGTTCCTAATTGTTGGACGCTAGTCGCTATTTGGCGAACTAGCTAACTGCCTTACTAACTACGTTTGGCAAATAGAACCGATTTGCCAAACTCCGTGTCGTAGTGTAAAATCGGCTTACCTAAACGCTTCACTAGGAAAAATCCACGAATCGATAATATTCGTGGATTTTTCCGTTGTAACGGGTAGTGAGAGGGCTAGCAACCTGCCTCACTAATTCATCGGCGAAAAATAATCGTTTTCGCCTCTTCGTGTCGTAGATTACGGCTATTAATTAGTATGGCATTTTTCTTAAATGCGTTGTAAGAAAAGTCCGCGAATGCTTTCGATTCGTGGATTTTTTTGTTGGAAAGGCTAGAAAGTTACATCGGCTACCGGCTTCATTGATTCATTTGTGAAACTGCCTTTAAATACTCTACTCCTAAAAGTCTGTGGATGCTATTGATTCATGGACTTTTTCTATATTTTGAATAAAAATCAATTCCCTGAGTGATTGGAATTAGTTACTCGATTTTTTAAGCATTTAGAAATGGTTATAAAGCAAATAAAATATATTAACAGAGCAAAAAATGAAGATTATATTGAAAAAACAGAATAGTTTTGAAATAAAGTTATTTTTGAAATCATTTTCTTTCTTCAGAGTAAGTTATAGATATTGAATTGTAGGTATATTTGGTATATAATAAGGAGATAGTTTTTATAGGTGAATAAATTCTTTTTCATATAGAGGGAAGTAACATGTTTTTTAGACGCCAGAAGGGTGAATATAGAGAAACAGACCGTGTAACTCGGTTCAAATTAATCAAATCAGGGAAGCATTGGCTACGGGCCTCGACTTCCCTTTTTGGCTTATTTAAGGTGATGCGTGGAAGTGCGGATGCGAGCCAAGTAAAGACAGAAATGGTTGAAAAGCAAGGAGGTCAGAAGTTGACCGGCTTGGATGTCTTGAAAGGGATAGCAGCTACGGGTACGATTTTAGGTGGTTTTGCTGCGACGCAAACGCGTGTTTATGCCAATGATGCAGTCGCTGTTGAAAAGACTGTCGAATCAAAAGATACCCTGGCGACGAGAGATTCAGTAGTGCTAGGGACGACACAGGATCATCAAGATGCTGCTAGCTTGTCTTTGTCTACCAGTCAAAGCCAGTCATTGTCAGAATTCAATTCGCAGAGCGCCAGTCAATCTGCCTCTACGAGCCAGTCTATCAGTGCCTCAAACTCTTCTAGCGTGAGCCAGTCGATGAGCCAATCTGCTTCCACTAGTCAATCCTTGGCAAACAGTCAAAGTGTAACTGCTAGTTCAAGTGAATCCCTTGGGACACAAAATCAAGCGAATAGTAATCTGTCAGAGAGAGCTTCAGTTGGTGTTCAAAGTCAGTACCAAGCAAGTGAGTCAGCTCGGGAGACAGTGAAAGAATCACAACCTTCAAAAGAATTAAAAGCAGTTGATTTTTCTACAGAATCCTTGCCTCAAAGTCAGTCTGGTCGTGTAAAGAATGAAGGTGTGACGGCTGAATCGAGTTTCACAATGACTTCTGTAGCCTTGACAGAAAAGCAAAGTGAAGAAAAACGGAAGAAATTAGAGGCCTTGTCTGCTGAGATTGGGCAGTTTCTAGCTCAAGCTCAGGGGCTTCCAAACTCGGATGAGGCGATCACGAAGGCTAGTCTAGCGAAGAATGAGATAGCAGAAGTCTTGAAAGGGGAAGCTTCTGACCTTGCCCCTATCCTACAAAAAGCTATAGAAGCTCGAAATAGTATTGCAAATGCTGTGTTACGTGCCAAGTCTGGACTTCGTGACAGCAGAAACGGACAAGCTTTGACCCAAGCTTCAAATACCGCTAGCTTCAGAGCTGCTAGGGATACAGAGAAGCCAGAACTTCAGAAAATAACCGTTACAGGTGGCGCAGTTCTAGAAGGACAAAAATTTAAAATTTATCGAGAAGAAAATTTTTCTGCGACCATTGAGTTTACTGATAACAGTGGTCGAATTGAACATGCAAAATTTGTTCCTACTGCTGTTCCCGCGGCCTATCCGGCTACTTCAACTGTTGTCTCATTCACTACGAGTAATGGTCAAAGTATCAGCATGATTGTTCCGACAAATAAACTAGCCAAAGATGGAAATGCTACAGCATCAAATCCTTTCACCGTTTCAATCACGGGTTCTGTTGGAAAAAATCAAGCAGTAAATAGTTTGTGGACCCGTTATGTTTTCACCTATGATCAGGAAGGTAATTTTAGCGGAAATACTACTGACGTAGGTCTTGTAAAAGATTTAACAGCCAACCCTGCCGCAATTCAATTTGAAGTCCATGCTCAGTCTGAAAAGTACGAACCAGCTATCAATGCTGAGGTGAATCGAAACTTTACTCTAACGGCCAATTCAGGGACTGTTTCTGTTGGTGAAGCCAGTCAGTACATCACGAATGCTACAGGGACACCAGAATTACCTACTACAGGAATTACTAAGGGAACTAGAACAACCTATACTTGGAAATCTGGAACCAATACGAATTTGTCTGCTGGTCGGCATACTTTGACAGCGGTGGTAACTTATCCAGATGGAAGTACGGATGAAATTGACGTGAGCTTTACTGTGCGCCCTCAGACGCCAAGGATAGAGAATCAATATCTTAACGAAAAAGGTGGGCTCTCAAATCAAGCGATTACGGTAGATGGGGTTGCTCCAGATGGGACTGTTACTCTTACAATTGCAGGGGAGACGTTCACCAAACAAGCAACGGTGAGCTCGACTAGTGTAACCTTTACTGCAAATGAGCTGAAGAAGGTATATGATCGTAATGGAGGACGACTTCCTAGTGGACCGGTGACTGCAAGTACGACAGTGGATGGTTTGGTTTCAGATACATTTAATGGACAAATCACGCCAAATCAAGCGTCAATTTCAGTAAGTAATAGCCAGTCTGCTTCAGCAAGTGCTAGTCAATCAGCCTCAGTAAGCTCCAGCCAATCTGCATCATTGAGTGCTAGTCAATCCGCCTCAGTAAGTTCAAGCGAATCTGCATCTGTAAGCTCGAGTCAATCCGCTTCAGCGAGCTCGAGTCAATCTGCATCATTAAGTGCAAGTGAGTCAGCATCAGTAAGTGCTAGCCAATCCGCTTCAGCGAGTGCAAGTCAATCAGCATCAGTGAGCGCAAGTCAGTCTGCCTCAGTAAGCTCGAGTCAATCTGCATCATTGAGTGCCAGCCAGTCAGCTTCGGTAAGTGCCAGCCAATCCGCTTCAGTAAGTTCGAGCCAATCCGCTTCAGTGAGTGCCAGCCAGTCTGCGTCCGTAAGCTCAAGCCAATCCGCTTCAGTGAGCGCAAGTGAATCAGCATCATTGAGTGCAAGTCAGTCTGCTTCAGCGAGTTCGAGTCAATCTGCATCTGCAAGTGCAAGTCAGTCAGCGTCAGTGAGCGCAAGTCAGTCTGCCTCAGTCAGCTCAAGCCGATCTGCATCAGTAAGTGCCAGTCAATCCGCTTCAGCCAGCGCGAGCCAATCCGCTTCAGTGAGCGCAAGTCAGTCAGCATCGGTAAGTTCGAGCCAATCCGCTTCAGTCAGCGCTAGCCAGTCTGCATCATTGAGTGCCAGCCAATCCGCATCATTGAGTTCGAGTCAATCTGCATCTGCAAGCTCCAGCCAATCAGCCTCATTAAGCTCGAGTCAATCAGCATCAGTAAGTTCGAGTCAGTCCGCTTCAGCGAGCGCCAGCCAATCAGCTTCAGTGAGCTCAAGTCAATCAGCTTCAGTGAGCTCGAGTCAGTCAGCATCGGTAAGTTCGAGCCAATCCGCTTCAGCGAGCGCGAGTCAATCAGCTTCAGTGAGCTCAAGTCAATCAGCATCGGCAAGTGCCAGTCGATCAGCTTCAGTGAGCGCAAGTCAGTCAGCATCGGTAAGTTCGAGTCAATCAGCTTCAGTAAGTGCTAGTCAGTCAGCATCTGCAAGCTCGAGTCAGTCAGCTTCAGCCAGCGCGAGCCAATCAGCATCAGTGAGTGCGAGCCAGTCAGCCTCAGTAAGCGCTAGTCAATCTGTTTCAGTAAGTTCGAGCCAATCAGCATCAGTGAGTGCCAGTCAATCCGCATCAGTAAGTTCGAGTCAATCCGCCTCAGCGAGCTCGAGCCAATCCGCCTCAGTGAGTGCTAGTCAGTCTGCTTCAGCGAGTTCGAGTCAATCTGCTTCAGCAAGTGCCAGCCAATCTGCATCGGTAAGCTCAAGTCAATCAGCATCCGTAAGCTCGAGCCAATCCGCATCAGTAAGTGCCAGTCAATCCGCTTCATTGAGTGCCAGTCAATCCGCCTTCGCGAGCGCTAGCCAATCAGCTTCAACGAGCGCAAGTCAATCAGCATCTGCAAGTGCAAGTCAGTCTGCCTCAGTAAGCTCTAGTCAATCTGCATCATTGAGTGCCAGCCAGTCAGCTTCGGTAAGTGCTAGTCAGTCTGCCTCAGTAAGCACAAGTGAATCAGCCTCAGTAAGTGCAAGTCAATCCGCTTCAGTGAGTGCAAGTCAGTCTGCATCTACAAGCTCCAGCCAATCAGCCTCGGTAAGTGCTAGTCAATCCGCTTCAGTGAGTGCAAGTCAGTCTGCATCTACAAGCTCCAGCCAATCAGCATCTGCAAGTGCCAGTCAATCCGCCTCAGTAAGTGCAAGTGAATCTGCATCAGCGAGCTCGAGTCAATCAGCTTCAACGAGTGCCAGTCAATCCGCTTCAGTGAGTGCCAGCCAATCCGCTTCTGTAAGTGCGAGTGAGTCAGCTTCAGTCAGCTCGAGCCAGTCTGCATCATTGAGCTCTAGTCAATCCGCTTCAGTAAGCACAAGCGAATCCGCCTCAGCCAGCTCAAGCAAATCTGCATCAGTTAGCTCAAGTCAGTCAGCTTCAGCGAGTGCAAGTGAGTCAGCCTCAGCGAGCGCGAGCCAATCCGCTTCTGTAAGTGCGAGTGAGTCAGCTTCAGTCAGCTCGAGCCAGTCTGCATCATTGAGCTCGAGTCAGTCAGCTTCAGCGAGTGCCAGCCAATCCGCTTCAGTAAGTTCGAGCCAGTCAGCTTCATTGAGTGCAAGCCAATCAGCATCTGTAAGTTCAAGCGAATCTGCATCTGTAAGTTCAAGCCAATCCGCTTCTGTAAGTGCGAGTGAGTCAGCTTCAGTCAGCTCGAGCCAGTCTGCATCATTGAGCTCGAGTCAGTCAGCCTCAGCAAGTTCGAGCCAATCAGCATCTGCAAGTGCTAGCCAGTCAGCCTCAGCAAGTTCGAGTCGATCGGCATCGGTAAGCTCCAGCCAATCCGCTTCAGCGAGCGCGAGCCAGTCTGCCTCAGTAAGCTCCAGCCAGTCAGCATCTGCAAGCTCGAGTCAATCGGCTTCATTGAGTGCCAGCCAATCTGCCTCAGCAAGTTCGAGCCAATCAGCATCTGCAAGTGCTAGCCAGTCAGCGTCCGTAAGCTCAAGTCAGTCTGCTTCAGCAAGTGCGAGTCAATCAGCATCGGTCAGCTCCAGCCAATCCGCTTCAGTAAGTTCGAGCCAGTCCGCTTCAACGAGTGCCAGTCAGTCCGCTTCAGTAAGTTCAAGTGAATCTGCTTCAGTAAGCTCCAGCCAGTCTGCCTCAGCCAGCTCCAGTCAATCGGCGTCAGTGAGTGCCAGTCAGTCAGCGTCAGTGAGTGCCAGTCAGTCTGCATCGGTGAGTTCGAGCCAATCGGCTTCAGCAAGTTCGAGTGAGTCTGCCTCAGTAAGTTCGAGTCAGTCAGCTTCAGCAAGCGCAAGTGAGTCCGCTTCAGTAAGTTCGAGTGAGTCTGCTTCGGTGAGCGCCAGTGAGTCAGCATCGGTAAGTGCGAGTGAATCAGCCTCAGTAAGCACCAGCCGATCTGCATCAGTAAGTGCAAGTCAATCCGCTTCAGCCAGCTCCAGCCAATCAGCGTCAGTGAGTGCAAGTCAGTCTGTTTCAGTAAGCACCAGCCAGTCAGCCTCAGTCAGCTCCAGCGAATCAGCCTCAGCGAGCGCAAGTGAATCAGCCTCAGCAAGTTCGAGTCAGTCCGCTTCAGTGAGCGCAAGTGAATCTGCGTCAGCCAGCTCGAGCCAATCCGCATCAGTGAGTGCTAGTCAATCCGCATCAGTGAGCGCAAGTGAATCTGCGTCAGCCAGCTCGAGTCAGTCTGCATCAGTAAGCTCGAGTCAATCAGCGTCTGTAAGCTCCAGCGAATCTGCTTCAGTGAGCGCAAGTGAATCTGCGTCAGCCAGCTCGAGCCAATCCGCATCAGTGAGTGCTAGTCAATCCGCATCAGTGAGCGCAAGTGAATCTGCGTCAGCCAGCTCGAGTCAGTCTGCATCAGTAAGCTCGAGTCAATCAGCGTCTGTAAGCTCCAGCGAATCTGCTTCAGTGAGCGCGAGCCAATCCGCTTCAGTGAGCGCAAGTCAGTCTGCCTCAGTAAGTTCGAGTGAGTCTGCATCTGTAAGTTCGAGTCAATCAGCTTCAGCGAGCGCAAGTGAATCAGCATCAGTAAGTGCTAGTCAATCCGCTTCAGTGAGTGCCAGTCAGTCTGCATCTGCAAGCTCCAGCCAATCAGCATCAGTAAGTGCCAGTCAGTCTGCATCTGTAAGTTCGAGCCAATCAGTTTCAGCGAGTGCTAGCCAGTCAGCTTCAGTAAGTTCAAGCGAATCGGCATCAGCGAGCGCTAGCCAATCAGCGTCAGTGAGCGCCAGTCAGTCTGCGTCTGTAAGCTCGAGTCAATCCGCTTCAGTAAGCGCAAGTGAGTCCGCTTCAGCCAGCGCAAGTGAATCAACATCAGTAAGTGCTAGTCAATCCGCTTCAGTGAGTGCCAGTCAGTCTGCATCTGTAAGCTCGAGCCAATCAGCTTCAGCGAGTGCTAGCCAATCAGCGTCAGTGAGCGCCAGTCAGTCTGCGTCTGTAAGCTCGAGTCAGTCCGCATCAGTAAGTTCAAGCCAATCCGCTTCAGTTAGCGCAAGCCAATCCGCATCAGTCAGCTCGAGTCAATCTGCGTCAGCAAGCTCAAGCCAGTCAGCCTCAGCCAGTGCTAGTCAATCAGTATCTATAAGCTCAAGCCAATCTGCATCAGTAAGCGCTAGTCAGTCTGCTTCGGTAAGTTCGAGCGAATCCGCTTCAGCCAGCTCGAGTCAATCGGCATCGGCAAGTTCGAGTCAGTCAGCCTCAGTGAGCGCTAGTCAGTCAGCATCAGTAAGCTTGAGTCAATCAGCTTCGGCAAGCTCAAGTGAGTCCGCCTCAGTAAGATCGAGTCAATCGGCTTCATTGAGTGCCAGCCAGTCAGCCTCAGTCAGCTCAAGCGAATCGGCTTCAGCCAGCGCGAGCCAGTCAGCATCTGCAAGTTCGAGTCAATCTGCCTCAGTGAGCGCAAGTGAGTCAGTTTCCGTAAGTGCCAGTCAATCAGCTTCAACAAGTACTTCAACTTCTGCAAGTATGCTAGCAGCCGAGTTAGCATTGGAAAGTGCTTCGATCTCAGCAAGTACATCAGTGAGCGAATCTACTTCAACGAGCGCATCACTCTCAGCTAGCATGTTAGCCAGCGAATCGACTCTAGCAAGTGCTTCGATTTCAGCAAGTATGTCTGTGAGCGAGTCGGTGTCGATTAGCGCTAGTCTCTCGACTTCAGATTCTATTAGTAGATCTGCGTCAGCAAGTGCTCTGGTATCTACTTCAACAAGCACCTCTCTCTCAATGGCCAGCATTGCAAGCCAAGGTCAATCCGCTTCAAGCAAGCCGAAACAAGTCTTGCCAAATACAGGAGCGTCGACTTCGGTAGCATCTGCTTTGTTGGGAGCATTGACAGCTGTGACAGGTATCGGTCTTCTTGCCAAGAAGAGTCAGAATGACGATCAAGAAAGTCATTGATAAGATATAAAAATCAATGAATAAATAGTAAAATGGAAAACCTTTGAAAACATGATTTTTCAAAGGTTTTTTCTGTATGTGAGAAGGGGAAAATCCTCTTTTGAGTTTGAAATAAACTAGGGGAAAAGGTATAATAGGAATGTGAGATAATCATCGAAAAAATCAGAACTATAGTAGTAGAAAAGTAGCCAAAAGAATGTGAAAAGAAAAGGAGACGAAATGAAAAAAGAGCTTCAAAAAGCCATTGTACTCGGTGGTGATAATGCTTATATGGACAAGATTGAGACAACAATCAAGTCAATCTGCGCCCATAACCGAGCAGTGACTTTTTATGTTTTCAATGATGATTTGCCATCAGAATGGTTTCAGCTCATGGAGAGACGTCTAGAGCCTCTAGCCTCAAAAATCATCAATGTCAAGATTAGTCATCAAGGTTTGAAAGGGTATAGTTTACCACTAGCTCACTTAAGTTATGCAACTTTCTTTCGTTATTTTATTCCTCAGTTTGTTAGCGAAGACCTAGCCTTGTACCTGGATTCGGATATCATCGTTAGATCAGACCTAGATCAACTCTTTTTAGAAGAAATGGAGGACTGGCCAGTAGCTGCTGTCGCAGATGCGCTAGTTCCTAGCACTTTTAATGCAGGTGTCTTGCTGATTAATGTGGCTCTCTGGCGTCAAGAAAAGGTGACGGAGCACTTGTTGAGTTTGACAGACCAACTGCATGACCAAGTTTTTGGTGATCAGGGCGTGTTAAATCACCTCTTTGAAAGTCGTTGGAAACCTCTGCCAGCTACCTATAATTTTATGGTTGGTATGGATACAGTGGCTCGAAATTACCAGATGGATTCTTGGTATAGGGATTCTCTTGCTACTGAGAAAACAGCCAAGATTATCCATTATACAGGGGACAAGCCTTGGTACCAAATCAACCTCAACCGTTTTAGGGAGGACTGGTGGTTTTACTACGGACTAGAGTGGTCTGATATCGTCATGAAAAAATGTGATTTCCATAAAGGATTGGCATCTTTAGTTCAAGCTCCCCAGTATGCGACCGCTATTTTTACCAATACGTGTCACATAGAGCAAATTGAACACCTGATCCAAGAATTGCCCGATGTAGAGTTCTCTATCCTAGCTCATACCAATTTTGCGCCGGAAATCATGAACTTACAATCACATCTGAATGTACGCCTCTATCCTTACTTTAATCCCATGAATGTCAAAAAGGTCTTGGAAAAGATTGACTTTTACTTGGACATCAATCATGAGGATGAAATTGCAAACATTATCCAAGAGGTACAGCAAAGAGAAATCCCTATATTTGCTTTTGAGACCACTAGTCATGACTCGAGTGGTTACAGTCACGTTTACTCACCAGCAGCCGTAGATCAAATGATCGAGTCTATCCGCACGCTTTTGGAATCAAAGAAGCAGTCGTTGTAAACTGAAGGAAACTAAATGAAAAAAACAATTGTTCTCGCAGGAGATTATGCCTATATTCGCCAGATTGAAACAGCGCTCAAGTCTCTCTGCTACCATAATAGCCATGTCAAGGTCTATATCTTTAATCAGGATATTCCTCAGGAGTGGTTCCGCGCTCTCAGACCGATAGTAGAGCAAATGGGCGGTGAATTAGTGGATGTCAAGATGCTTGGCGCCCAGTTTCAGATGAACTGGAGCAACAAACTGCCCCATATCAATCACATGACCTTTGCCCGTTACTTTATCCCTGATTTTGTCGAAGAGGACAAGGTTCTTTACTTGGACAGTGATTTGGTAGTGACAGCTGATTTGACGGCTCTCTTTGAAATGGACTTAGGAGAAAACTACCTGGCTGCCGCGCCATCTTGTTTTGGAGTTGGGGTTGGCTTTAATGCAGGTGTACTCTTGATCAATAACAAAAAATGGCGGGCAGAAGCTGTGAGACAAGAGCTAGTTGAGTTGACGGAGCGGGAACACCAACATGTCAGTGAGGGAGACCAGTCCATCCTCAATATGCTCTTTCATGACAGCTATGCTCCTCTGGATCAGAACTATAATTTCCAGATTGGTTTTGACAGTGGGGCTGCCTCACATGGACATGAATTTATCTTCCAGATTCCCCTAGAGCCTCTGCCAGCCATCTTGCATTTCCTATCCCAAGACAAACCTTGGAACACTCATTCGGTTGGGCGTTTGCGTGAGGTTTGGTGGCACTATCATCTGATGGAGTGGTCTGCCATTACTGAAAAATGGCGTCAGGCTGGAATTGACTATCCAGTCACAGTCTATCAGCCAGTTATGTCTTGTGTTAATTTGACTAACTCCTGGCATCTTGAGAAAATCGACTATCTGGTTCAAGCCTTGCCAGAGGTGCATTTCTACATTGCAGCCTATACGACGATGGCACCGGAACTCATGCTCTTGTCACGTTTTGAAAATGTGACCCTCTATCCCAACACCTTCCCCCTCTTGGTTGAGAAGCTAATCCAGCAGACAGATGTCTATCTTGATATTAACCACGATGACAAGTTGAGTGTTGTTTATGACTATATTTCACGCTTTGAGAAACCAATCTTGACTTTTGACAATACCCAGTCCCAGGAACTAGCTGAAAGTGCCTATGCGGGTATTTTCTCAGCAGAAAGACCAGAAGAAATGGTGGCTGCTCTGAAGGCTTATCTGGACGAGAAAACTCACGAAAACTGAGATAGAGGTTTGAAGATGCTAAGATAAAAAGGCTGGATTGGTCCCGTGTGACAGGACGGAAAGATAAAAAAGAAAAGGAGGAGCTAGTGAAAGAATTTCGTTCATCGATAGCAGTAAAAAAAGGGATGCACACCCTGTTTTTGCTCTTTATTTATGTGCTCGGGAGTCGTCTGGCTCTTCCCTTTGTTGACCTCAATAGCCGGAATTTTCTCGGAGGAGGCGCAGCCTATCTGGACTTTTCAGTAGCCCTGACTGGTGGAAATCTTCGCAGCCTCTCTCTCTTTTCCATCGGGCTTTCACCTTGGATGTCAGCTATGATCTTGTGGCAGATGTTTTCCTTTTCGAAGAAGCTGGGCTTAAACTCGGTTTCTTCAGAAGTCCAAGATAGACGGAAAATGTACTTGACGTTAGGGATTGCCTTGATTCAGGCCTTGGCCTTGACGACAAACCTCCCTGTCCAAGCCCCCTACAATCCCTTCTTGGTCTTTCTCCTCAATACCAGCCTTTTGGTTGCGGGGACCTTCTTCTTAGTTTGGCTGTCAGACATCAATGCGTCTATCGGAGTTGGAGGCCCGATCGTTATTTTATTGGCCAGTATGGTGATATCACTCCCACAAGATATCATCCAATCGGTTCAAGTGTACAAGGTATCCCCTTGGTTGCTTTTCCTGTTGGTAGTGCTTGGTGTCCTCTTTACCTATCTAGTCGTTCTCTTTTACCGAGCGCGATACCGCATCCCTATCAATAAAATCGGGCTCCATTCTCGCTTTAAACGCTATTCCTATCTGGAAATCATGCTCAATCCTGCTGGTGGCATGCCTTATATGTATGTGATGAGTCTCATGGGCTTGCCTTCTTATCTCTTGCTCTTACTTCAATATCTGGATAAGGGAAATCCCCTCTACCCTGCCCTACTGGAGCAGTATGCGATGGGGAAACCCTTATGGATATACGCTTATATCCTTATCCTCTTTGTCTTTAGCATTGCCTTTGCCTTTGTCAATGTGAGTGGTCAACAGATCGCAGATCGGATGAAGCAATCAGGAGATTACATCTACGGGGTCTATCCTGGTGAGGATACCAGTCGCTTTATCAATCGCTTGGTTCTTCGATTTGCTCTGATAGGTGCAGTCTTTAACGTTACCTTGGCTGGACTTCCAATCTTGTTTGTCTTGAAGGATGAGAGTCTGTTAAAAGTCAGCATGATTCCTGGACTCTTTTTAATTTTGAGTGGTATGCTGTTTACGATTCATGATGAATTGCAGGCGCTCAGATTAAATGAAAGGTATCGGCCACTATTCTAGGAGGTTTTGATGTATTACTTTATCCCAGCCTGGTATGGCAAGGAGCGTCCCTGGCATGCCGATTTGACACCTTGGTATTTTTCTCATTTTAAGCTAGAATTTGATGACACCTTCAATCAGATTCGTCTGATGCAACGCCAAGGGGTCCCTGCACAGGTCCTTCTTTTGTCCTATCAGCCTCATTTGCGCTATTTTCTCCATCGCCAAGGTATTTTAGAAGCACCAGTTTATTCCTTATTTGATGAATTGCAGGATTTTCATGAGATTCGACCACAGGTCTTGCAGCTCAGAGATATTGAGTGGGATGAGGATTGCGACTTTGTTTACAGTCCCTTTACTATTCTGGTGCTGAAGGATGGCAAGCCCTATGCTCAGGTGGAGCATGGGATAGAAGGTTTTATCAGTACGATTCAGTACTTCAAGGAAGATGGACTCTTGTCTGCCAACTACCTGATGGATGATCGGGGGCTGGTTTCCAGTGTGATTTACTACGAAGAGGGCCAGGCTCTCTACCAAGATTACCTCAATCCCAAGGGATTGTGGCAGTTTAGAGAGCATTTGCAAGATGATGGCCGTATCGAGGTCAATCCTATCTTTGCTTTTCGCTTCCAAAAAGAGGCTTACCAAGATATGGGAGAATTGATTTCGGAGTTTTTTGAGAAGAAAATAGCTCAACTCCCCGAGGAAGGAGCGACCTATTTTCTGCCTGCTTGTGACCAGCACAATGACTTCCTTTTAGAACGATTGCCTCACCAAACCACTAAGGTTCTCAGTCTTTTTATCGGACGAAATCCTCAAGAGCAATTACCTCAGTTGGCAGGTCTGCTGGATAAGGTGGATCTTGTTCTGGTCGACAGAGAGGACACCCTGCGCTTGGTTCAGTCTGTCTTTTCAAATCAAGCAACGAAATTTCGTCATTTATCACCTTTTGATACGCGCTTGGAGCTAGGAAAGAGCCAGACTCGGAAGGAGTCAATCCTCTACTATCAACTGGACTTTGAGCAGGGGATAGAGGACCAAGCGCTCTATCAGGTCTTGCATTTCCTTTCTGAAAACAAGGATACGGAGTTGGTCTTTGGAGCCTTTGCTGCTAGTCAAGAAGAAATGAAACAGCTGGAAACACGTGTTTCTGAGATGGTTGCAGAGCAGTTTCAGGACCAGGAACTGGAAAAAGAAGTTGATTACCAAGGAGCCGAAAATCCGCTTGAGGACAATCGCCATCAGGCCATGCGCTATTCGTTTGTCAATATGAAGGATGAGTCGGAGTTAATCAAGCAGTTGGAATTTGTTCGTTTGATTGTCGATTTGAACTGTCAGCCTCTTCTCTATACTCAGATAGCGGGGATTAGTGCTGGTATCCCTCAGATCAACAAGGTCAAAACAGAGTATGTTAGTCATAAAAAAAATGGCTATCTGTTGGAAAACACTGCCGATTTTGCTCAAGCGGCCCATTACTATCTCGATAGCCTGCAGGTGTGGAATGATGCTTTGATCCATTCCATCGAAAAGATAAAGGAACACACTGGAGAGCAATTCCTGATCAAGCTAGAAAAGTGGTTGGAGGAGGTGACTCATGGAAAAGAAGTATAAGATCTTGCAAATCGGTCCAGAGGATTGGCAAGATACGCTTGCCCTACCAGCTCAACTAGACTGGCATCATGTTCCTCCCAACACACCGTCTGCTATCCAGAAAATCATGGATGAGAAAGACTTGGAGCAATTTCATGCTGTCATTCTCACGGATGGGGCTTACCTAGTAGATTTGTTGCCTTTTGCATCTAGCTTGGAACCCTATACGGTTTTCTATCCCGAACAGTTTGCAAGTCAGGATAAAAACATTCAGAACCTCATCAAACAGCACTGCATGCAGGCGATGGACCTAACAGACCGACAGGGCTTTGTTCGAGACCTTTCCACCTCCCTCTTTGAAGGTGGTTATGGAGACAAGCTGAGTCCAGCTACGATACGAATTCAACCGAGTTTTCAAGGCTCTGTCTCCTATCAAGGATTTGAGCATCTGGAGTTAGAAGGAGATTTTGGAAAAAACTATACGCAACTAGCCTCTTGGGCCTATAATCAGTCTGTCCAAGCCCATTCGCCAATCGAACTCTGGCTCGAATATGAAAAGAGTGGACCAGTGGAATTGCGCCTGCGTTTGCGAAAAATCCCAGCAGGATCCGTTTCAGAGATTAGACAGGACATTCTCCTTGAGGAAGCAGACTTTGCCTCAGCAATCATAGTGGAGCAAGACTATGATGCTTATCTGAGCATTTCTCTTGAAGCGCGTGGCCAGGGAAAGGTCAACATCGGCAATCTCCACCAACGCTGGAGCCGGAAACAGTTTGGAAAGTTTGTTCTCGGAGGCAATATCCTGCATGACAAAAAACGTGAGGAAATCAACTATTTCTTTCACCCGGGGGATTTCAAACCTCCTCTAGCAGTCTATTTCTCTGGTTATCGTCCGGCGGAAGGCTTTGAGGGTTACTGGATGATGAAGAATCTCCAATGTCCCTTTCTCCTCTTTTCGGACCCTCGATTAGAAGGGGGAGCCTTTTACCTAGGAACTGAGGAATTGGAAGCCAACATACAAGCAAAAATCCAACACTATCTAGACTATCTAGGCTTGGATAGAAGTGACTTGATCCTATCTGGCCTGTCAATGGGGACCTTCCCAGCACTCTACTATGGGGCTTACTTTGAACCCAAAGGAATCGTAGTCGGAAAACCCTTGACCAATCTAGGAACCATCGCACAGCGGGGCCGACTAGAGGCGCCAGGAGTCTTTCCGACTAGCTTTGATGTCTTGCACCTTCAGACTGGAGGAGTGAGCCAGAAAGACATGAAGGACTTGGACCAACGTTTTTGGACCCGATTTAAACAAGCTGATTTTTCCCAGACGACCTTTGGTCTTTCTTACATGAAGGACGAGGATATGGATAGTGGTGCCTATGACCAGCTAGTGGAGACACTTTGCCAGACAGGAGCCAAGATCTTGTCGAAAGGGACAGCAGGTCGACACAATGATGATACAGGGACAAACGTTGCCTGGTTTATTCATTTTTACAAGATGATACTAGAAGAATACGGAAGAGGTGAGACATGATTATCATCAAGAGAGAGGATATTAGGTGGGGCGAGATGGGAGCTACTTATCTTTATGGGAGCCAGATCACCTATCATGCAGATGGTCACGTTACCCTGAAAAATCCTTTGTTGGCTTCAGGAGAAACCCTTAAAACATGGTTTTCTAGTGTCAACTATCAGGCTACTAGAAGCCAGCCGAGCCTCCCTCTTCTTAAGAAAAATCATACCTACCGCTTATCCATGAAGATGCGGGTTCAACCGGTCAATGGACTTTATCTCAAACTGACCTTTTTAAATCGTTATGAGGAAATCATAGAGGAGAAGATTGAAAGGCAATTTTCCTTTAGCTTCACCTATCCTGAAGCGGCCTACACCTATCGCCTTTCCTTAATTAGTGCAGGTTTTGAAGCTTTTGACTTTGTTTCATTTTCTATTGAGGAGGATGCTGGTGTTTAATCATTTGTATCAGGAAAGACAACTGAGAAAGGTCAAGAAGCTTCTAAGCCAAATCAATGCCCTCAAAGAAGAGATGGCGGCTCTCAGTGATGAGGAAATGGCTGCAAAGACAGAGGAGTTTCGCCAGCGTCTTGCCCAGGGAGAAACCTTGGATGAGTTATTGGTAGAAGCCTATGCCCTTGTCCGTGAGGCGGATAAACGTGTTTTGGGACTCTTTCCCTATGATGTGCAAGTCATGGGAGCCATTGTGATCCACCAAGGAAATGTGGCTGAGATGAATACGGGTGAGGGCAAGACCTTGACTGCAACCATGCCCCTCTACCTCAATGCTCTAACGGGAAAAGGCAGTATGTTAGTCACGACAAATGACTATCTGGCTAGACGGGACGCAAGTGAAATGGGCCCAGTCTACCAATTTTTAGGTCTAACTGTCGGTCTGCCTTTTTCAGAAGATCCAAAAGAGGACTTGACTACCGAAGAGAAAAGAAAGATCTACACCTCAGACATCGTCTACACGACCAATAGTGTACTGGGCTTTGACTATCTCAATGACAATCTTGCCTCCACTCGTGAGGGGAAATTCCTGCCTCCCTTTAACTATGTCATCATTGATGAGATCGATGATATTCTACTCGATAGTGCCCAAACTCCCTTGATTATCGCAGGCTCTCCCCGCGTCCAGTCTAACTATTATGGGATGATTGATACCCTAGTGACGACCTTGGTCAAGGGGGAAGACTACATCTACAAGGAAGAAAAAGACCAGGTTTGGTTAACCCGAAAGGGGGCCCAGACGGTTGAAGCTTTCTTAGGAATTGATCATCTCTACAAGGAAGAGTACGCCAGTTATGTTCGGCATCTAGTCTATGCTCTCAGAGCTCATACGCTCTTTACCAAGGACAAGGACTACCTGGTTCGAGGGCAAGAAATGGTCTTGTTAGACAAGGGAACAGGTCGCCTGATGGAAATGACCAAGCTGCAAGGAGGTCTCCATCAAGCCATCGAAGCCAAGGAACATGTGAAGCTTTCTCCTGAAACCAGAGCCATGGCTTCAATCACCTACCAGAGTCTCTTTAAGATGTTTCGTAAAATCTCAGGTATGACAGGAACGGGAAAGGTGGCAGAGAAAGAATTTTTCGAAACCTACAATATGGCCGTCATTCGTATCCCGACCAATCGCCCACTTAGGCGAATGGACCATCCGGACAATCTCTATGTGACCCTCCCTGAGAAAGTGTATGCCTCTCTCGAAGCTATCAAGACTTACCACGCCAAAGGCAATCCACTCCTGATTTTTGTCGGATCTGTAGAAATGTCCCAGCTTTATTCGTCCTTGCTCTTGCGAGAGGGGATTTCTCACAATGTCCTTAATGCCAATCATGCGGCGCGTGAAGCCCAGATCATTGCAGAGTCTGGACAGATGGGGGCAGTGACCGTTGCGACTTCTATGGCAGGTCGCGGGACAGATATCAAACTCGGTCCAGGAGTCGCAGAATTGGGCGGTTTGATTGTGATTGGTACCGAGCGGATGGAGAGCCGACGAATTGACCTGCAAATCAGAGGTCGTTCTGGCCGCCAGGGCGATCCAGGCATGTCTCAATTTTTCGTGTCGCTTGAAGATGATGTGATCAAAAAGTTCGGACCGTCTTGGGTTCACGACCTGTATCAAGACTACCAAGTGGAAGATATCAGCAAACCCATCCTACTTAAGGCTCGCAAGTACCGCAACCTCGTCAGAAAAGCCCAAGAGGCTAGTGATAGTGCCAGTCGCTCAGCGCGCAGACAAACCTTAGAGTATGCGGAAAGTGTCAATATCCAGCGCCAAATGGTCTACAAAGAAAGAGATCGTTTGCTGGATGGGAGCCGTGATTTAGAGCATATCCTTGAGGATATATTGGCAGACTATACCAAACAAATCTCAGAAAAAGCCTATAGCAGCCCCCAAGAGCTCCTTCACTTCATCGTGACCAATATTAGCTTTGGGATGAGAGAACTACCAGCTGATTTGGATTTAGCTGATGCAGATCAGATTCGGGAGTTGATAGAGGAAATAATAGCCAAGGAAATCGCGGCTAAAAAGGGACTTCTTCAATCTCACCAGCTCTATGATTCTTTTCTGAGAATATCTATGCTCAAGGCTATTGATGACAACTGGGTTGAGCAAGTCGACTATCTCCAACAGCTCAGTCTAGCAATCGGGAGCCAGTCTGCTTCTCAAAAGAACCCTATCGTAGAGTACTATCAGGAGGCCTATGCAGGCTTTGAAACCATGAAGAAACAAATCCGTACAGATATGGTACGCAATCTTCTCATGGGGATTGTGGAAGTAACGCCCAAAGGTGAGATTCTCACCCATTTTCCATAAAAAGAGGATCATATGACAATTTACAATATAAATCTAGGAATCGGTTGGGCGAGCAGTGGTGTCGAGTATGCCCAGGCCTACCGAGCAGGGATTTTTAGAAGCTTGGATTTAGCGTCTAAGTTTATCTTTACCGACTTGATTTTAGCAGACAATATCCAGCACTTAACGGCCAATATCGGTTTTGCGGATGACCAGGTAATCTGGCTTTACAATCATTTTACAGATATCAAGCTAGCACCGACCAGTGTTACAGTTGATGAGGTCTTGGCCTCTTTTGGTGGCCTTGAGAGTCATAGGGAGCAAGATGGCAAAGTCTTGCGCGTCTACTTTTCAGATGAGGATAAGTTTGTGACCTGCTACTTGGTAGACTCGGCTAAGAATCTAGTACAACATGCAGAGTATGTGTTTGGGGGGAACTTGATTCGCAAGGATTATTTCTCCTACACACGCTACTGTACAGAGTATTTCGCGCCCAAAGACCAAGTGGCTAGGCTCTATCAACGAAGCTTTTTCAATGAAGATGGCAGCACCGCTTACGATATCTTGCTGACTGAAGGACAGGAAGAGGTCTATCGATTTAAGGACCGGATTCTGTACGGAAAGCCAGCCCTTATGCGCTATTTTATGCAAAGTTTGAACTTGAGCAAGTCTGATTTGGTCATCTTGGACAGGGAAACAGGGATTGGTCAGGCTGTTTTTGAAGAAGCACAAAAGGCCCATCTAGCAGTTGTCGTTCATGCAGAGCACTATAGTGAAAATGCTAGTAACGAAGACTATCTCCTCTGGAACAACTACTATGAGTATCAATTTACAAATGCGGACAAGGTCGATTGCTTTATCGTGTCTACGGATCGGCAGAAGGAAGTTCTCGAAGGTCAATTTGCCCAGTACAGTCAGCATTGTCCACGAATCGTCACGATTCCAGTTGGGAGCATTGATCAGCTGACGGAGCCTGCTAGGGAACGCAAGCCCTTTTCTCTCATTACCGCTTCGCGTTTGGCCAAGGAAAAACACATCGACTGGCTCGTCAAGGCGGTTATCCAGGCGCATCAAGTCCTTCCAGAGCTCACCTTTGACATTTATGGCAGTGGGGGTGAGGAATCCCTTTTAAGGGAAATCATCACGGCTCACCAAGCGGAGAACTATATCCAGCTCAAGGGGCATGCAGATCTAGCTCAGATTTATCCCCAGTATGAGGTCTATCTGACAGCCTCAACCAGTGAAGGCTTTGGTCTGACCTTGATGGAGGCAGTTGGTTCAGGCTTGCCCCTGATTGGTTTTGATGTACCCTATGGCAACCAGACCTTTATCCAGGACGGTCAAAATGGCTACTTGATCCCAAGTTCGGATGACCATGTAGAAACGGCGATTAAAAGGGCCTTTGCAGAAAAGATCTGCCAGCTCTATCAGGAAAATCATTTGCCAGCTATGCGAACAGCATCTTATGACCTAGCGAGAGGATTTTTAACAGACAAAGTAAGGGACAAGTGGAAGAAAACGATAGAGGAGGTCCTGCATGATTCAACTATTTGATCGATATGGCCAGGAAAGCCGAGATTTACATGAAAGTCTAGAAGTTGCTGGTCTGTCTCATGTCACGGTTGTGATCGAGCCAGATGGCTTTCTCCCAGATGGGATTCTTTCTCCCTTTACCTACTATCTAGGTTACGAGTCGGGAAAAGCTCTTTATTTCAACCAAGTAGCCGTACCTGAGTTTTGGGAGATTGCGGGCAATAACCAGTTTGCGCATATCCTAGAGGATTCTCGGGAGAGGGGCGTGATTCACTATGTGGATGCTCCTCAGGCCCGTTTGGTCAAGCAAGTCGACTGGAAGGACCTATCCGGCCGTATCTACCAAGCAGACCACTATAACCGATACGGAGCCTGCTTTGCCAAGACCACCTATAGTGCAGATGGACAGGCTATCCTGACCAAGTACCAGGATGCAAAGGGACAGGAAATTGTACTAGAAAACCATGTGACAGGCGATATCCTCCTAACCTTGCCCGGACAAGCCCTGCGCCATTTTAAAAATCGAGTAGAATTCACGATTTTCTTTTTGCAAGACTTAGGAATCGACACTCGCCACCTTCTCTTTAACACTCTCGCAACCTCTTTCTTGGTCTCATACCATTATCCAGACAAGAGTGGACGGGACACTTTAGTCTGGCAAGAACCGCTAGATGATTGTCTTCCTGGGAATATGCAGCTGCTCTTGGAGCAAGAGGAGCTGAGAGCCAAGCAGATCCTCATACCAGATAAGGCTACCTATGAAAAGGCCTTGGCCTTGACCAACCCAGCCTATCATGACAAGTTTTTCCATCTAGGTTATCATTATCAATTTAAGAGAGAAAATTTCGTTCGACCAGATGCCTTGATCGTTACCAACTCAGATCAGATCCAGCATATCGAAACTCTGATTGAGTCCTTGCCAATGGTGACCTTCCGAATCGCGGCAGTGACTGAAATGTCGTCCAAGTTGCTGACCTTGCTTTCCTATCCCAATGTCGTTCTCTATCAAAACGCCAGTCCGCAAAAGATTCGAGAACTCTACCAGCTGTCGGATCTCTATCTAGATATCAATTACGGAAACGAGCTTTTGGATGCTGTCCGTCAAGCCTTCGAGCACAATATGCTTATCCTAGCCTTTGATCAGACAGCTCATAACAGACCTTACACAGCTCCAGAACACCTCTTTGATGTGCAGGCTGTTGGAGACATGATTGCGAAGATTCAAGAAGCTCTCAGCAGTCTTGACAAGATGGGGCAAGCCCTTGGGCATCAAGGTCGTCATGCTAACTATGTGGACTTGGCTACTTACCGAGAGAGGATGGAAAGGATAATAGGGGAAGGCCATGACTAAAAAAGATTTATTTTACAAGGATGTCGAAGGACGCATGGAAGAGTTAAAGCAAGGAGCGCTTAAGAAAGAAAAGCCTACCCGAGGAGAAAAGATCAGTAAAACCTTCTCCATTTTACTCGGCTTGCTTATCCTTCTTACCCTGATCTTTACATTATTAGGAATCTTGAGGTGAAAATGATGGAAGTTTTAATGATTGTAGGGATAGTCCTAGCCGTCGCCTTGATTGTCCTGGTTCTCATCCAACCTCGCCAAAGCCAACTCTTTTCCATGGATGCGACTAGCAATATCGGAAAACCAGGCTACTGGCAGAACAACCGCTTGGTAAAAATGGTGACCCTCTTGATTAGCCTAGCCTTGTTTGTATTGCTCCTCGTTTTTATGTTGGTGACCTATCAGCAAAGAACCTCAGAGGAATTCTCTGAGGTTCTTTGCGTTCTAGTTTCCATATTTCTGATAAAAATCGACCTTAACCTGGATAAAGGTTTCAGCTTCGCGTAATAGTTGCAGGAGGGTAGCACGGGTTTCAAACTCCTCACGTGTTTTCGGGAGATTCCGATTGCGGAAGACTTGCAGATAGCGTTCGATGTCATCAAGTAGGTCATGAGC
>ERZ773044.319-NODE-319-length-23522-cov-7.514_pt1 | contig 23522 bp, 24 predicted proteins | sample MGYA00511897_ERZ773044 | MGnify/ENA primary metagenome ERZ773044 (study PRJEB29015, sample SAMEA2738116) | human oral metagenome | biome: human oral; feature: human-associated habitat; material: saliva | place: China | collected 2170 ...
GATTTAAGAAAATTAATTATTTTAAAAAATTTGTTACAAGATAATTTGGATAAAGAATGGGCAGATATTCCGCCGAAAATATATCAAAATATTTTATTTTTAACCAAACTGGCTATTGCCAAACAGACAGGTTTATTTTTCTTTTTTTAGATAGTACGTGTATTCAGGTTCTGCCACATCACCCCGTCCGGGCGTACTGTCCGCATAGTACACGCATCCTCCCCGAATATAGACAAAACAGCGCGCCCGTAAAAATAAAAGGCCGTCTGAAAACCGTATTTCAGGCTTTCAGACGGCCTTTTGCCGCTTTGAAACGGCTTATCGGCCGTTTGTTTCCGCATATCGTTTAAGCGTTCCGGCACACCGCCGTTTCCGCTGCGGCCTATAATCGCCTTATCTTTTGAAAGATACTGTTGAAAATATAAGGAATCCGCAATGAACATCCGCATTTTTACTACCGCCGCACTGCTGGCTTTTTCTTCCGCAGCCTTTGCCGAAGGCCCATTCACGCTGCAATTCGACAATCCCGCCCAAGACGGCGGTTTCAAGCCGGAGCACCTGCTCAGCGCATCCTACGGCTTCGGCTGCTCCGGCGGCAACGCCTCGCCCGCGATTTCCTGGCAAAACCCGCCTGCGGGCACAAAGAGCTTCGTGCTCACCGTGTACGACAAAGACGCACCCACAGGCTTGGGCTGGGTACACTGGGTGGTGGCCGATATTCCCGCCAATGTCCGCCGCCTGCCTGCCGGTATCACTGCACAAGGCAGAAACCTGCCGCGCGGCGCGCTGCAAACCCGCACCGATTTCGGCCAACCGGGCTACGGCGGCGCGTGCCCGCCCGCAGGCCGCAAACACCGCTACGAATTCACGCTGACCGCGCTGAAAGTGGCACGCCTGCCGAACATCACCGCCGATGCCACCCCCGCGCTGGTGGGCTTCTTCACCAAGGCCAATAGCCTGGGCGAAGCCAAATTCACGGTCGAATACCAACGCTGACCGGCCCGGCCAGGCGGTATGCCGCCTCCTCTTCCGATTCCGCGCGCACCGCCGAAGGGGCGAAGCCGAAACGCTCCTTAAAGCGGGCGGCGAAGCGCGAAGGGCTTTCATAGCCCACCGCCCCGGCAATCTGCGCCACCGGCCACGGCGTTACCTGCAGGAGCGTGAGCGCGCGCGTCATGCGTACATCGGTGAGCAGGGTGCGGAAACCCGTGCCCTGTTTGGCCAAACGCCGCCGCAGCGTGGCTTCGCTGCAATGCAGCCGCCCGGCCAGCATGGCGGCCGACCAATCTGCCGCCGTATCGGCCGCAATAAGCTTGCGGATTTGGTGCGTGAGGTTGAGCCGCTCGTGCACTGCAAAGCCGATGCCGTAGTGCTGCAGCCAGGCCAAAAGCCCGTGTAGCGCGGATTCGGCGGCATGGCGCGGCACATCTGACCCGCCTGCCAAGGCCGAAGCGGCGTAGTCGAAGGCGGCATCCATCCGCGCCGATTGCGGCAGTGCAGCCGCATCGCGCACCGCTTCCGCCGCGCCGTATTGCGCGGCAAAACGTTCGATAACGCCCTGCCCGAAAGCAATCCACTGCGCCTGATAAAGACCGCCCTCGTCGGGCTCGTTCATCACGTCAAACGTCTGCCAACCCGCCAAGGCCGCCGCCCCGCCCGCTTCCACCACCAATTCCCGCCCCGCCCAGCGCAGCTTCTTGCGCCCGCGCCGGACAAACACCACAGTGGGCTCGTGCACGGCCAGGCTGCGGTACAGCAGGGTGTGGCTTTGCCGGACGACGGCGGTGGAGGCTAATGCTTCATCTTCGTCCGGCAAATTAATCGTAATTTTTGTTTGCATATATTTTCAGACGGCCTTCTTACCGATGGCCAGCACTATTTTCCGCACCATTCCCGTACATACCCATCCACTAGGATCCGGCCGATATACGCCTGCGCCTGCACGGACATTTTTTCCGTCAAACCGTAACAATGCAGCCGCAGCACCACGGGGGCGTAAAACGCATCGACGGCGGTAAAACGGCCGCCTGCCAAAAATCCGCCGCCGAAACGGTGCAAACCTTCCTGCCACAATGTATCGAGCCGTGAAAGTTCGGCCGATAGCACGCCGTCCGGGAAAACGGTTTCCGCCTTATCCGTGCGGAACGGGCAGCGGCTTCTCAATACAGTGAAACCCGCGTGCATTTCCGCCGCCGCCGAATACGACCATGCCCGTGCGGCAGCATCGTCCGCCCAAACTTCGGGGAAGCGTCCGCCGAGATACAAACAGATGGCAAGGCTGTCCTAAACGCATGTTTCACCGTCAATCAAAACGGGAACTTGGGCGGTCGGCGAAAACTTTCCCCACTGCCTCCTCTGTTCTTCCCTGTCGTCCAAAAAAACATGTTCTCGTTCTTCAAATACCGCGCCTGCAGCCTTCAAGGTCAACCAGGCGCGCATAGACCATGAAGAAATTTTTTTGTCTCCGATATGCAAAATCATCAAAATCCTCCTATAAACAAAAATGACATCTGCCGTTCCGAGCCTCGTATGAGGAAGGAAGCAGGGCCGCCAAGAAGGCTACACGAAAACAGGGCGGCTTGAAAAGGGAGGCGGCCGGATTGCCGCCCGATTCCGCAATATATTAGGCCGCCTGAAAGAAAAACGGCGGCGGCAAAATGCTATAATGCCGCCCGACCAAACAACCCGCAAAACCGCCATGCAGCCCGATTTTTCCCGCCCCGTGCTGGCCGTCGATACAGGCACCTTCTTTCTTTCCCTCGCCCTGCAAACCGACGGCCGCATCCTGTCGTGCCACACCGATGCCGGCAACAAACAGTCTGACCTCATCCTGCCGCAAATCGGCGGGCTGTTCGCCGAAGCAGGCATTACCGCCGCCGATTTGGGCGCGGTGGTCTACAACTGCGGGCCGGGCGCGTTTACCGGCCTGCGAATCAGCATCGGCGTGGCGCAGGGTCTGGCCGCGCCGTTCGGCACGCCGCTTATCGGCATCCCGTCGCTCGATGCGGCGGCCTACCTGGTGCAAGGGCACGGCGTACTGGCCGCCGCCGACGCACGGATGGGCGAAGTCTTCTACGCCTGGTTCGACACCGTGAACCGCCGCCGCCTCAGCCCCTACCACGTCGGCCGCGCCGCCGAAATTTCCGTGCCGGAAGGCACTGTTTTTTCAGACGGCATCGGCAACGCCTTCGCCCTGAACGACCCGCCGCCTTTCCCAGGCTCGCCCGCCATGCCGACCGCCGCCGACTACCTCGCACTGGCCGCCACGAGCCGCTATCCCGCCGCCGATGCCGCCCATGCCGAACTGCTGTATGTCCGCGACAAAATCGCCCTAACCGCCGCCGAACAGGCCGCGCGGCGGGCGGCGGGGAAACAGGCGTGAACATCCGTCCCGCGACATCCGCCGATTGCGCCGCGCTGGCCGCCATCGACCGTGCGGGCAATCCCGCGCCGTGGTCGGCCGCCCAGTTTCAGACGGCCTTAAACAGCCGTTTCGACACCGTCCTGCTGGCCGAACGCCAAAGCCGTCCGGCGGCCTTTATCGTTTGGCAGACCGTGGCGGACGAATCGGAGCTGCACCTCATCGCCACCGCACCCGAAAGCCGCCGCCTCGGCCTGGCCGCCGCCCTGATGCAGTGCTGGTTCGAGGCCGCCGCCGCGCAATCGGTACGGCGGCTGCTGTTGGAAGTACGCGCCGCCAACCTGCCCGCGCAAAATCTTTACCGACGACACGGCTTTACCGAATGCGGCCGCCGCCGCGACTACTATTCCCTGCCCGACGGCACGCGGGAAGATGCCGTATTGATGGAGAAACCATGCTAGAAAGCCGCTACCTGCACCTGCACGAAGCCCTCGGCTTGGGGCCGATGTGGCTGAAACAGGGCGCGCGCCTGCTGCCGCCTCCCGCCGAAGGGCAGGACAGCCGTTTTCAGACGGCCTCGGATACCGCCCCGACGGTTCACACGACCCCGCAGCCGGCGACCGCCGTCCACGAGGATGCAAAACAGCCGTCAGGCAACGCCCATGCCGCCACCCTGGCCGCCATCGGCGGCGCGTCCCGAAGGCAAAGCCGCGAACCGTCCGTACCGAAGCCCGCAGAGCCTGCCGCAAATGCTGCAAACACCCTTTCCGACACCCTGCAGGACGGCATCATCCCGCAAATGCAAGCCGACGCCGCCCGCCTATTGGCCGTCAGCATCTGCCCCGCCCCCGCCGACTTGGCCGCAGGCCGCCTGTTCAGCGGTGCGGACGGCGTATTGCTCGACAACATGCTTGCCGCCATCGGCCTGACCGCCGCCGACTGCCGCCGCACCAGCTGGCTGCCGTCGGTGGAATTTTCCCCCGATGCCACCCGATTGCAGGCCGCCGCCGAACGGATGCGCCACGAAGCGGCTTCCGGCCGCATCCGCGCCGTCCTGCTGCTCGGCCAGTTTTTCGAACAGCCGGAAACCGCTGAAGCCGTCGCCGCGACCTTCGGCAACCTGCCCGTATTCACCGTCCCCCATCCCGCGCGTATGTTGCGCCAGCCGCAGCTGAAAGCCCGTGCATGGACTGAATTGAAACGTCTGCGGCAATATTTGGAGGCCGTCTGAAAGCATAAAGGCCGTCCGAACAATTTTCAGACGGCCTTTATCATGCTGCCGACACTGTCGCCCGCCCGTTTTTCGGCGTACCATTCCCTCTGCCGGAACATACCGGCCATTATTCGACAAACCAGGAGAACCTGATGAAAAAAGCCTTATTCCTTGCCCTGTGCGGCCTGTTTGCCGCCGCTGCCCACGCGGGTTGCACCGAAAGCGGCCAGCAGTGCGTGCACTACAAAAACGGCAACGTCGCTGGAGAAGGGGCGTGCTCGGTGAAAAAATGCCAAACCCCGACCGGCAGCAGCCTGAGCTGGAAACAGAAAAACGGCCCGGCCGTTTCGGTGGAAACCGACGCGAAAAGCGGCAAAACGCTGGTGAATAAAAAACCGGGCGGACAAGTGAAAAACGGCAACGCCGCCAGCATGGGGCTGACCTGCTACGCCGCAGATGCCAATAAAAACGAACAGTTCTGCGCCACCAGTTATTAACAAGCCGCAGTTTGACGACAGGCCGTCTGAAAGCCGCCAAACGGGTTCTCCCCCGTTCAGGCCGCGCTTTCAGACGGCCTTATCTTTCGGCTGCCCGCAATAATTCCGCCACCAGTGCCGGCACGCCCCGAACCGCCGTTTGAGCCAGGATTTCCACGCCCGTAACATCGGCGTTCGGCTTGGGGTCGATCAGGTACACGGGCACGCCGAAACGGGCATAGTGCAGCAGGGATGCGGCGGGATAAACCTTCAGCGACGTCCCGACCACGATAACGATGTCGGCGGCTTCGACCAAACGAACGGCTTCTTCTATCAGCGGCACGGCTTCGCCGAACCAGACGATGTGCGGCCGCAACGGTCGGTCTCGGCTGTCGCGGTCGGACAGCGTTTGGTCGCCCTGCCACGGCAGGATTTCGTTTTCATCAACCGTGCTTCTGAGCTTGTTCAGTTCGCCGTGCAGGTGCAGGACTTTGCCGCTGCCCGCGCGTTCGTGCAGGTCGTCTACGTTTTGAGTGATGATTTGTACGTCGTAAGCGCGTTCCAAATCGGCCAGCGCGAAATGGGCGGCGTTCGGTTCGGCTGCCGCAGCGGCACGGCGGCGGGCGTTGTAGAAGTCGATGACGGTTTGCGGGCTGCGGGCGAACGCTTCGGGCGTGCAGACATCCTCCACGCGGTAGCCTTCCCACAGACCGCCGCTGTCGCGGAAGGTTTGCAGGCCGCTTTCCGCACTGATGCCCGCACCGGTGAGGACGACGCATTTTTTCATGGTTTGTTCCTTATTGATTTACCTGTCGGCTGCCGCTTATGTGTCCGACAGTTCGGTTCTGTACGCCACCTTATTTATCGCATCTTCGCCTCATCCGAACAGCCTTCGTAAAAATCTGCGGACATGCGGGTTTCAGGCGCAGGACGGGTTTGGCCGTTGCGGGCGGGCGTAATGGCTGCGGCAGGGAATTGGCGGCATGCGGTATATATTCGATTAGAGGCCGTCTGAAAAACGGGAAACGGGGTTTCAGACGGCCTGCCCGGTTTTATTTGACGGGGCAGTCGAAATAAAGTTCGTAGGCCAGTTTGCTTTCGCGGACGCACACTGTGCCGCCTTGGCGAATGCGGTTCGAATAGCTGATTTGCCAGTAACCTTCAAACATTCCGTAGCCGGCCGGCATGCAGACGGGCACTTCTTTGCATCCCGTGCCGCAGTCATGCACAGAACCTAAACGTGCCTGTTCCACTGTTTCAAATTTGCTGCCGATCAGGCTGGCCGGGCCAAGGATGGAAGCCAGCGACCATGTTGATATAAAACCGATGGCCAGTATGATTAAACTGATTTTGGTCATCATGATGATGGCTGCGGTTATCCGCCCGACAACGGAGCGGCGGCGGTAGTGATGGGCGGGCAGGCCCAAAACAGTTTCGTGCATCCATACTTTGCGAACCATCCAAGCAGACGGCAGTAAGATAAGAAGAGTAATAAGCAAGGCAAGCTGCCAGGCGGCAGCAGTCAGTTTGAAGGGATGAACGAAGAAGTACGAGACAAAGGCCAGCACTGTAATGATGTAGAATCCCACGGATATGGTTTTCAAAAACCTTACACCCAGCGGGTTCATGGTGGCAAATAGGCGGCGGTATTCGGCGGACAAGGCTCTTTGAAAAACTGCTTCGCTGCTTTGTGCCTGCAAGGCTTTCAAAAGGGTATCTTCGTCGCGGCACAAGTCCAATCGAAAACGGTAGACGTGACAATCGGGGGAGATGGCACGCAGGTAAACGTAATATGGCAAACCTCGTGGATCTATCACACGGTATTCAAACGTCCAATCAGTAGGGCAGCTGAAGCGTTCGCGCCCGAATGCGCCGTATAACACCAGCCGATCGTTGGTCAGGATTGCAAAACGGCTGCAGGTCAGGCCGAACCACATGCCTTCGGAGTAAATGATGCCGAATAGGAAGATAAACAGGCTGACGGCAATGGCCGCCCAATCGGGCAGGATGCCATAGATGATGAAGGCAATGGCGGTAATGACGGCAATCAGCGTCATCAGTATCAGCAGGAGCAGGAACATGATGACGGCGCGTATCCGGGAAGCCGGGAAAACCTGCCCGCTTGTGTTTTGGACGGAAACAGGTATAGACGAATATTGTTGGTTGTTTTTCCGGTTCATCATTTTTCCTTCCCGTAGTGTGTGATGTGCGGCCATGCGGTGCGAATGAGGATAAAGGCCGTCTGAAACATCAAACCGGGGTTTCAGACGGCCTTTTGCCTTATTCGGCGCGGTTGCGCAAGAATTGCAGCAAGAGCGGCACGGGGCGGCCGGTCGCGCCTTTTTCCTTACCCGACTTCCACGCCGTGCCGGCGATGTCCAGATGCGCCCACGGGTAGTTTTCCGTGAAGTGCGACAGGAAGGCGGCGGCGGTGATGGTGCCGGCGGGGCGGCCGCCTATGTTTTGCAGGTCGGCAAAATTGGATTTGAGTTGTTCGCGGTATTCGGCAAACAGGGGCAGCTGCCATGCCTTGTCGCCGCTTTGGCGCGATGCGGTCAGGATTTCGTCGGCCAGCTCCTGCGTGTTGGTCAAAAGGCCGCTGGCAACGTGGCCGAGTGCGATGATGCATGCGCCGGTGAGTGTGGCGACATCGACTACGGCGGCGGGTTTGAACCGTTCGGCATGGCTCAGCGCGTCGCACAGTATCAGGCGGCCTTCGGCATCGGTGTTCAGGATTTCGATGGTGGTGCCGTTCATGGCCGTTACCACGTCGCCGGGTTTGCTGGCGGCCGCGTCGGGCATATTTTCGCAGGTGGGGACGATGGCGGTCAGGTTGATGGGCAGTTTGGCTTTGGCGGCGGCTGCGAATGCGCCGATGACGCTTGCCGCACCGCACATGTCGTATTTCATTTCGTCCATCGCTTCGCCCGGCTTGAGCGAGATGCCGCCGCTGTCGAAGGTGATGCCTTTGCCGACGAGTACGACAGGGGCGGCGTTTTTGTCGGCCGCGCCGCGCCAGTGCAGTTCGATGAGGTAAGGGTCTTGCGCGCTGCCTTTGGCCACCGACCAGAACGAACCCATGTGTTCGCGGATATGGTCTTTATCGTGGATTTTGGCGGCCGCACCGAATTTTTCGGCTTCGGCACGGGCGGTGTCGGCCAGATATTTCGGGGTGCAGACGTTGGGGGCGGTGTTGCCCAGGTCTTTGCACAGGTTGATGCCGTAGAGTTGGGCTTCGGCCCAATTCAGGGCGGTTTGCACGGCGTCGGCGTGTTCGGTGTGGAAGGTCGCGCCGTCGAGTTTGGCGGCTTTCGCGTCTTTTTTGAAACGGTTGAATCGGTAAGCGGCCTGTCCGAAGGCGAGCGCGAAGATTTCGGCGGCTTCGGCGGTTTGGTTTTGGCCGAAGCCGTTCAGGCCGATGTGCAGGTTTTCCTGTTTTTGCGCCCATGCGGCGGCTTCGGCGGCGGCTTTTTCAAGCGCGTCGCGGCCGTCGTTTTCCGGCAGTGCGACCGCCACGGCTTTCAGTTTGCCCGATTCGGCGGTTTGGGCGGCGGCAAAACGTTCGCCTTCGGCCAGCGATTCGAGCAGCAGGCGGGCGGTTTCGTTATCGGGTGCGTTTTCACGATTGCGGCAGATATAAAGCAATGCGCCTTCCTGATGCGGCTGCAAGGCGGCGGCTTTTGTGCTAAATTGCATTTTTGTTCCTTTCGGTTGGCCGTCTGAAAAACGGCGGAAGCGTTATTTTACCGCGAAACGGCCGCACAGGCTGTCCGAAACAACAATGCCTTGCTCCCGATACCCTGTTCCTTGGGACTTACAGGCGGTCGGCGTTTGAAATATTTTTGAAAATGGCATATGTTTGCCAATTGAAGAAATCTTCCACAAAGGAGTTTGTTATGCACAAGACGTTTGTTTGTTTGCCTGTTTTGGCGGTTGCCCTGTTGGCTGCTGGCTGCAGGGGAGGGGCTAGCGCCCAGCAGAAACAGGATCTTTCCCACATGAATGCCCGCCAACGCGACAAGGTGGGGTACGAAGCAGCCGCCAATCTACGCCGCACGGAATTGAAGGAAGATGCGGATACGCGAGTGACGAATATCCGCTACCGCGCTTCGGACGATACTTTAGTGTATACGCTGATGCTGAAGAAAATCTCCAGTCCGGAAGTGTTTAATGCCGTGCAACGGCGCAAACTTGATGTGACGCTCCACAAGGAAGGCAGGAAAGAAGTCTGCCGTAACCGCAATATGCGTGATTTGATGATTCACGGGCGTTATTCCGTGGAATACCGCGTGCTCGCGCGCAACGGTAAAGCGTTGTCTTCCCCGATACGAATCAGTGCGAAGGATTGTTGAAGTTTGGGTTGAGCAAGGCCGTCTGAAAATGCCTTTTCGGGTTTTAATTTCGTTAAAGCCGTGCTTTCAGACGGCCTTTAAAATGGTTTCCGCTGCCGACTAAAAAAGAAAACACATGATATACCGACAAAACTTCGTCAAAGAACTCACTTTTACCGCCATCGGCATCTTCGTCGTCATCCTGGCCGTGCTCGTTTCCACGCAGGCCATCAACCTGCTCGGCCGTGCCGCCGACGGGCGCGTGGCGGTGGATGCCGTGGCCGCGCTCATCGGCTTTTGGACATTGGGCATGACCCCGCTGCTGCTCGTTTTAACCGCCTACATCTCCACACTCACCGTCCTGACCCGCTTCTGGCGCGACAGCGAAATGGCCGTCTGGCTTTCCTGCGGCCTGTCGCTGCGGCAGTGGGTGCGTCCCGTATTGTCATTCGCCCTGCCGTTTGCCGCACTGGTGGCCGCCATGCAGCTTTCCGTATTGCCGTGGGCCGAACTGCGAAGCCGCGAATTTGCCGAAATCCTAAAACAAAAACAAGAACTCTCGATGGTTGAAGCAGGCGAATTCCGTACCTTGGGCAAGAAAAACGGCCGCGTTTACTTCGTGGAAACCTTCGATACCGGCTCCGGCATCATGAAAAACCTGTTTTTACGCGAACAAGACGACAAAGGCCGCGAAAACATCATCTTCGCCAAAGAAGGCCGCTTCTCGCTCACCGACAACAAGCGCACGCTCGAACTGACCCAAGGCTACCGCTACGGCGGCATCCCGGGCGAAGCCGACTACAACCAAGTCTCCTTCGAGCGTCTCAACCTAATCATCAGCACCACGCCGAAAATCATCAATCCGATAGACCACCGCCGCACCATCCCGACCGCCAAACTCATCGGCAGCGGCAACCCGCAGCACCGCGCCGAACTCATGTGGCGGCTGAGCCTGCCCATAGCCGCACTTATATTGAGCATATTGGCCGTCCCCCTGTCCTACTTCAACCCGCGAACCGGCCACACCTACAACATCCTGTTTGCCATCGGCTTCTTCCTGATTTACCAAAACGGCCTAACCTTCCTGCGTAATGCCATAGAAAACGGCAAGCTGGGCTTTTGGACGGGCTTTTTGCCCATACACATCATCATGCTGGCCATAGCCGTCATCCTGCTGCGCGTGCGCTCCATGCCCGCCCAACCCTTCGCCCAAGCCCTGAAAGCCGCATTGAAAGGCCGCGCATCATGACACTCATCGCCCGCTACCTCATCAAACAGCTCAGCATCACCACCCTGTATGCCATGTTTGCCCTGCTCGCCCTATACAGCTTCTTCGACATCGTGGCCGAAGTGGGCGGCGTGGGCGAAGGCGGCTACACGGGCATCAAAATGATGCAGTACGTCCTGCTGCAAATCCCCGACCACGCCTACCAAATGATGCCCTTGGCCGTACTCATCGGCGGCTTGATTGCCCTAAGCCAGCTTGCCTCCAACAGCGAAATGACCGTCATCAAAACCAGCGGCATGAGTACCAAAAACATCATCGCCATCCTGCTCGGGTTCGGCCTGATATTCGCCATCGCCACCGCCCTTCTGGGCGAAAGCGTCGCCCCCGCCGCCAACCGCTACGCTCAAAACCTGAAAACCACGGCCAAAAACGGCAAAATCAGCACCGGCGCGGAAGGGCTGTGGATTAAAGAGCAAAACAACATCATCAACGTGCGCGAAATGCTGCCCGACCAAAGCCTGCGCGGCATCAAAGTCTTCCGCCACGACCAAAACTTCAAACTGGCCGAAAGCTGGCAGGCAGAATCCGCCGTCATCGCTGCCGACGGCGGCTGGAAACTGGCAAACGTCCGCCGCAGCATCTTGGACGGCGACCGCGTCCGTACTGAAAAACACGATAGCGAATACTGGCAGGCGGGCATACGCGGCAGCCTGCTCGACGTACTGCTGGTCAATCCCAACCAAATGTCGCTCACCGCGCTGACCGCATACATCAAGCATCTTGAAGACAACAAGCAGCAGGCAGACAACTATAAAATCGAATGGTGGCGCAAGCTCATGTACCCCGTCGCCACCGTCGTCATGGCCTTGGTCGCACTCGCCTTCACCCCGCAATCCACCCGCCACGGCAACATGGGCTTGAAACTTTTCGCCGGCATCTGCCTCGGACTGGCCTTCCATTTCGCCGGACGGCTGTTCGGCTTCACCAGCCAGCTCTACGGCGTACCTGCCTTTGCCGCCGCCATGCTGCCCACCGCAGCCTTCGCCGCATGGGCGGTATGGCTGATACGGAAGCAGGAAAGGCGTTAAACGCAAATATAAAAACAGGCCGTCTGAAAACCGTATTTCAGGTTTTCAGACGGCCTTATTTCCATCCGGTTTAGTCGTCGCGGCGGACTGAAACCACGCGACCGGTACGGGCATCGACCTTCACGTTGTATTCGCGCCCGCGTTTGATAATTTCCACATCATAATGCGGATAACCGTCATCACGGTCGAAATCAATGTCTTTTACACGCCCGCCGATACGGGAGAGTGCGGCGCGTCTCGCCTGTGCATAGCTGATGTAGCGGCCATGTGCATACTTGGATCTTTTCGCCTTATAGCTTTGGCTGTAACGCGGACGGTAGTCATCATCATCGTACCAATCGTCATCGTCGGCGAAGGCGGGCGCGGCGGCCAGCAGGGCAAAGGCGGAAAGGGCGGCAATCAGAGTATGTTTGAATTTCATCGTTCTTCCTTTTCGGTTGCGCCTTGTGTCGGCGTGATGTTATCAGCCGTTGTGTACGGCAAGGGGCATGATACGCCCAATGGATTAGCGTAAGATTAGCATCTGCCCAAAGCAGCTGTTTGACGACAAAAGGCCGTCTGAAAGCTCTGTTTCAGACGGCCTCTCCTATTTAAAGCACTAAGCTTCGCGCCCTGCCTTCAACACCAGTCGGGCAAAGAGTGCGACACCGGCTGCGAAAAAGCCCAAGCCCAGCCATTTTGCCGCCGTATCCCAGTTTTCCAAATCAAGCGCGAGCGGCGCATCCGAACCGCCGTTGGTCACGGAAACGGCGATGATGAAGGCCATTACCACGCCGATCAGGCTTTCGCCGACAATCAGGCCTGCCGAAAACAGCGTGCCGATGCGTTCGGCGTTTTTCAGACGGCCTTCGCGGTTTTCCGCCTTTTTGCCGACGGCATACTTCAACATTGCCGCCAACAGCGCACCCGCCACAATCGGCATAGTCACCGACGGCGGCAGATAAATACCCATGCCCACCGCCAATACGGGCAGCGCAAGCTTGCCGCCGGACGATTTTTTCAACACCAAATCAACCACAATCAGCACAACGCCGATACCGACGCCGATAAAAATATAATCCCATTGCAGATTGTGCGAGAAGATACCTGTCGCAATCGTCGTCATCAAAGTCGCCTGCGGGGCGGCCAGGGCCTGCGTCGCGTCCATGCCTTCGCGCGGCATCGCGCCGGTAAAGCCGTAGGCTTCATACAGCAACTCCAACACCGGCGAAATCACAAATGCGCCGACGATACAGCCGATAATCAACGCCACCTGCTGCCGCCAAGGCGTCGCCTTCATCAGATAACCCGTTTTCAAGTCTTGCAGGTTGTCATTCGAAATCGAAGCCACCGCAATAACGGACGAACCGCAAAACAGCGTCAGCGCGAGCAGGAACTTACGGTTGGCCTCGTCCGCCATCAAACCGTTCGACTCGCCCACCAGCAGCAACACCAGCGAAATCGCCACAATCGACACAATCCCCACGCCCGAAATCGGGCTGGAAGACGAACCGACCAAGCCTGCCATATAACCGCAGGCGGCGGCAACCAAAAAGCCGATGACAGAAGCCAAAAGCGTACACACAATCACCAGTAACCAAGCCATGCCGCCGGAAATGTGCGAATCGCCGATAAAGTGATAGAAAGATACGCCCAAAATCAGCATCATGGACAACACCCAGAAAATCATAGCCTTAGGCGATAAATCCTGCTCCACGCGTTCCGCTGCGGGCGCACCGCCGCCGAAGCTTTTGAACGACATTTTCATGCCTTCTATCATCGGCTTGAGCAGCATCAAAAGCGTCCAAACCGCGGCAATACCGATGGTACCCGCGCCGATAAAGCGTACTTTTTCCTTCCACAGCTTCATCGCAAACGCCGCCATTTCCATATCGGCAGGCTGCGGAATGTGCGATGAAAAATACGGCACGGCAATACCCCAAGCAATCGAAATGCCCAACAGGATGGCGATACCGCCCGTCAGTCCGACCAGATAGCCCGCGCCCAACAATGCCAGCGAAAAGCCCATCGGCAGTTGAAAAATCGCCGTGCCGCTTTTAAACCAATAACTCGCACTGTCGGCAATCACGCGCAAACCGTTGGAACAAAAGCTCATAAAGCCCGCCAGCGCGCCGCCTGCCGCCAACTCTTTAATGCCGCTGCCGCCCTGACGGCCTTCCTCTTCCTCGTGGCTGCCGACTTTCAAAATCTCCGCAGCCGCCACGCCTTCGGGATAAGGCAACTCGCTTTTCACCACCATTGCGTAACGCAGCGGAATGGTGAAAATCACCCCCAAAATCCCGCCGGCAATACATAAAAGTGTCGTCTGCCAAAACGGGAAACCGCTCCAGTAGCCCGCCATCAGCAAACCGGGCAGAACGAAGATGATGGTCGAAAGCGTACCCGCCGCCGAAGCCTGCGTCTGCACCATATTGTTTTCCAAAATATTGCTGCCTTTGAAAAACTTCAAAACCGCCATCGAAATGACCGCCGCCGGAATCGACGAAGCGAAAGTCAGGCCGACTTTCAGGCCGAGGTAAACGTTGGACGCGGTAAACACGACGGTAATCAGCGCGCCGAGTATCATGCCCCGCAGCGTCAGCTCGCGGTAGTCGGCATAAGGATCGTGGGAAGATTGGGTCATGGTCGTAAAGCCTTTTTACAATGTATTTTTCAAGATACGGGCCGCATCCTCAGGGCAAAAAAGCACGGACGTTGCGGCGGCATGCGCGGCATAGTGTTGCGATTGCAAGGAAATGTCAAGTTTTATCCAAAAATGCAAAGGCCGGATCGGCGGTTTCAGGCCGTCTGAAACCGCCCCGCAGGCCGAAACGCCGCCCGCCAAATGCCTTCAAACGGGTAAAAAGAGAGATAAGTCGGGTAAACGTCATATAAATCGGCTACAATACATCATTCATTTGTTATTGCTTTTTCAGACGGAGAAACCAGTGTTTGCCTTCAAACCCCTGCTTGAGATGCCGCGCAAAGAAGCTTTCGCCGTTGCGGCGGCAGTCGTGGCCGCCATGGGCTATACCATTATCGCCCTCGGCTGGCTGCCCCATATGACCATCATCGCCGCCATTACCGCCCTCTTGGTGTACGGCCTGCTGCGCGGTTTGAAATATGAAGACATGCAGCGCGGCATGGTGGCCTCGCTCAGCCAGAGCATGGGCGCGGTTTACCTGTTTTTCTTCATCGGCCTGATGGTGAGCGCGCTGATGATGTCCGGCTCGATTCCCACGCTGATGTATTACGGCTTCGGCTTCATTTCGCCCGAATATTTCTATCTTTCCGCCTTCGTCCTCAGCTCGCTGATCGGCGTCAGCATCGGCAGCAGCCTGACCACCTGCGCCACCGTCGGCGTGGCCTTCATCGGCATGGGCGAAGCCTTCCACGCCGATTTGGCGATGACGGCGGGCGCAATCGTTTCCGGTGCGTTTTTCGGCGACAAAATGTCGCCCCTGTCGGACACCACCGGCATTTCCGCCTCCATTGTCGGCATCGATTTGTTCGAACACATTAAAAACATGGCCTACACCACCGTTCCAGCCTGGATACTGACTGCCCTGTTTACCGGCTGGCTGCTGCCCGCCGCCGCGGCCAACGACTTGAACAGCACCGCCGTTTTCCGCCAACAGCTCGAAGCCTCGGGCTTGGTGCATGCCTATTCGCTGATACCGTTCGCCCTGCTGGTGGTACTGGCCGTCCGCCGCGTCAATGCCGTCGTGGCCATGATTGCCACCATCGCCGTTTCCGTCGCCATCACCTACCTGCACAGCACGCCCGATTTGGCCAAACTCGGCGGCTGGTTTTACAGCGGCTTCTCACTGGAAGGCGAATTCGACAAAATCGGCAAACTGGTATCGCGCGGCGGTTTGGAAAGCATGTTTTTCACCCAAACCATCGTCATCCTCGGCCTGAGCCTCGGCGGACTGATGTTCTCGCTGGGCATCATCCCCAGCCTGCTTGAAGGCATGCGCCGCTTCCTCACCACCGCCGGACGCGCCACCGCCAGCGTGGCAGCCACCTCCGTGGGCGTAAACGTCTTAATCGGCGAACAATACCTCAGCATCCTGCTGTCAGGCGAAACCTTCAAACCCGTTTACGACAAACTCGGCCTGCATCCGCGCAACCTCTCGCGCACACTGGAAGACGCGGGCACCGTCATCAACCCCCTCGTTCCCTGGAGCGTCTGCGGCGTATTCATCGCCAACGCCTTGGGCGTTCCCGTATTGAACTACCTGCCCTACGCCTTCTTCTGCTACCTCAGCCTGATACTGACCCTGCTGTTCGGCTGGACAGGCCTGACCCTGAGCAAAAAATAAAGGCGGGACAAAAAGGCCGTCTGAAACCGTATTTCAGGTTTTCAGACGGCCTTTCCCACTGATAAACGCATCCGATACGCCCCGCAGGCAACCACGGCGGGCCGCATCCCGTATAGGGCCGTCTGAAAAGGCAAGGGCGGCCGAATTTTGCTATACTGGCCGCCTGTCAAAACAACACACTTGGAAAAACCGTCATGAACATCAAATTTGCCGCCCTGCTGGCTGCCGCCGCCCTTTCCGTAGCCGCCTGCGAACAGCAAGCCGCCACACCGCAGCAAGCCTCGACAGTCCCGGCCGCCGACACCGCTTCCGCCACTCCGGCCGACGCTCCGTCCGCACCGGCCACCGCCGCACCGCAAACCCTGACCAGTAGCGACAACGCCGTCAGCATCTCCGTAACCGGCAATTTCCAAGACCAACTCGGCGGCAACGCCCTGCCCGAAGGCGCGGAAGCCGGCACCATCCTTCAGCAATACGACGAAAACACCGACATCACCCTCACCGTCGTCGATGCCGGCAAACCCGTCAAACCCGCCAAAGAATACTACGCCAACCTGAAAACCGCATTGGAACAGGCCGGTTTTGCCAGTCTGAAAGCCGGTGCCGCCACAGAAAACCGCATGGACTATTCCTTCACCGATGCCGAAGGCAACAACCACAACTGCATCAACATCTACAGCCCCAACAACCTCTACGCCGTCTGCGCCTTCAGCAGCAGTGCCGACAACGCAACACTGGCCGAAACGCTCAAAGACGTCAAACTGCTGAAAAAAGCGATGTAAAACACACATACGCAACACGAGGCCGTCTGAAAGCACCTGCTCCAACAAAGCAACCGCCTTTCAGACGGCCTTTCCGCCAACAAAACCACCCGCACCGACCGCCATGTCCCGACCACCATCCCCCGCCGCACCCTCCGCCCCCGTTTTCAGCGACACCGACCGCGACATGATGCGCCGCGCCCTGACCCTCGCCGCTGAAGGCCGCTTCTCCACCTCGCCCAACCCGCGCGTCGGCTGCATCATCGCACACGGCGGCCAAATCGTCGGCCAAGGCTTCCACCTCAAAGCGGGCAGACCCCATGCCGAAGTCCACGCCCTCCGTCAGGCGGGCGAAAGCGCGCGCGGCGCGACCGCCTACGTTACCCTCGAACCATGCAGCCACTACGGTCGCACCCCGCCCTGCGCCGAAGCCCTGATACAGGCGGGCGTATCGCGCGTCGTCGCCGCCATCGCCGACCCCAACCCGCAAGTGGCGGGCAAAGGCCTGGCCATGCTCTCCGCCGCCGGCATCCGAACCGAAAGCGGCCTGCTCGAAACCGAAGCGCGCGAACTCAACCGCGGCTTCCTGTCGCGCATCGAACGCGGCCGCCCCTTCGTCCGCCTCAAATGCGCCGCCTCCCTCGACGGCAAAACCGCCCTTTCAGACGGCCTCAGCCAATGGATTACCGGCGAAGCCGCCCGACACGACGTACAAATCCTGCGCGCCGAAAGCTGCGCCGTCCTCACCGGCATCGGCACCGTACTGGCCGACGACCCCCAACTCAACGTCCGCGCCTTCCCCACCCTGCGCCAACCCCTCCGCATCGTCCTCGACAGCCACCTGCGCCTGCCGCCGACGGCCAAACTGCTGGCCGACCCCGCATCGCCCGTCCTGCTCCTGACCGCCGTCCCGCCCGAAAAATACCCCGCCGCCCTCGCCGCCGTCCCGCATCTTGACATCCTGACCGTCCCAGCCGCCGACGGCCGCATCAGCCTGCCCGCCGCTCTAATCCTGCTGGCGGAACGCGGCATCGGCGAACTCCTGGTCGAAGCAGGCGCAACGCTGTGCGGCGCATTCCTGCAATCAGGCTTGGCAGACGAAATCGTCCTCTACCAAGCGGGCAAAATCCTCGGCGGCGATGCCCGCAGCCTGTTCGACCTGCCCGAAAACCCCGCCGCCCTGCAACAACCCGCATCATGGCAAACCCGTTCCGTAACAATCCTCGACGATGGCGACCTCAAACAAGTGCTGCGCAAAAAAGAGGCCGTCTGAAAACGGGTTTTGCACCTTTCAGACGGCCTCTTGCCCCATAAACAACCGCACACATCGCAAACACTCTGGCGGCTGAAGCGGCTTTCCCTCAACCGCCGCACCCAACTCCGAACAACCCGCCCGACAAAATGCTGCACGCCGCTTGCAAGCCGCCCCAAGGAGCCGCCCATGAACTTCGCCAACCTCCACCAAAACTTCATCCTCCTCTCCCCGCTCACCCTCAACCAACACCTCGACAGCCACGGCTTCTGGCCCGCATTCATCGCCGAAGCCACCCCCTTCGCCCGCAACATCAAAGGCACACCCCGCATCAACGCCGGCCAATTTGACGGCGGCAAGGCAATCAAACACGGCCGCCTGTCGTGGCGCGACGAAACCCTGCAAAAACTCGCCGACAACTACCACCGCAGCACCCGCCCGGACATCTTCCATTTCGACTTCTTCTCCGCCGAATTCCCCTCCCCCGCCGCCTGCGCCAAACAAAACACCACCCCGCCCTGACCCTGAAGCTGACCGGCATCTACGGCTGCAGCCACAGCGGCCTGCTGCTCAGCTTCCGCCAAGACCATTTCGATGAACTGGGCGAAACCGCCGTCAACGCATCCCTCAACCGCCTCACCACCCTGCTGCAAACCACCCTGCGGCTAAAAAAACAACGGCAATACGCCTACCCCTGCAACGGCAGCACCCACGGCGCATGGACAAACTGCATCATGGACTTATTCCCCGCCGATGCCGCCGAACCGAACGGCGGAGGCTGGACAATCAACGAAGAATTTGCCGACTGGGCAAAATTTTAAACATCAGCCGATAAAAACAAATCAACCGCAAACCTTATCCGCCATAACGGTCTGCAAATGGAAGAGGCCGTCTGAAAAAACGTTTCAGACGGCCTCTAAGCAACACAAGGCGCGGTCAGCTAAGCATGATTCTCTCTTCCCATTCATTAAAGATATATATCCCTGTTTCACAAAAAAATTTTTTCATGGCAGCCATTCTTTCAATTTCTGTCAATGTTTCCCATCCGGAATCGGTTTCTGCTTTCCATTCGGGATAAAATTTGTCTGTAAAATCATATATAGTAATTTTAGAACCAGTAAGACTGACATCATTTACTTTTTCTAGTTGCGCCCATGAAAGGGCACATCTCCTTAAACTAGCATTTTGCAGTTTGGCTCCATTTAATTTTGCACCTTGCAGTTTGGCTCCATTTAATTTTGCACCTTGCAAATTGGCTCCATTCAATTTTGCACCTTGCAAATTGGCTCCATCTAATTTTGCACCTTGCAAATTGGCTTTGAATAAATCCGCATTTTGCAGTTCGGCTCTATCTAATTCTGCACCTTGCAGTTCGGCTCTATCTAATTCTGCACCTTGCAGTTCGGCTCTATTTAATTCTGCATCTTGCAAATTGACTTTAAATAAATCCGCATTTTGCAGATTCGCACCATCCAATTGACTTTTTTCAAACTGAACTTCTTTTAGATGGGCTCCCCGAAAATCAATCCCGCTCAAATTCAAACCCGACCAATTCCTGGCCTTTTCATCAATCCCGCTCAAATGAAAATTCATCCCGGCCAGGCAAAGATTCGGCAGCATTTCAGGAAAATCGCGCAGATTCAGTTGCGTATTTTTCTGATCTAAGCTGAGCAGCACATTGGTTAAAGCCACGCCCATAGGGCTTTCTGCCTTCAGCCTTAATTCCTCAATAATTGCTTTTCGCTTACAGGGTAAGTTTGCCGTTTCCCATTTCTTCAAACTGTCCTGCTGCATTGCCTGCCAGGCGGATTTCAACAGATTGAATGACGGCCTGCGGAAACTTTCGCCATAATCACCCCTGAAAAACGGCAGCAGGTTGTAGACGGCGGAAATCTGCAAGGCAACCGCGCCCTCACGCTTGCCAAAAGTATCGAAACCCTCGGCATGCGGTTTTTTGCCGTATTCTTCCGTTTTCTCCGTCGTACGCTCGATAAGCTGAAATTCCCCATCAGTTTCGCCCTTGTCTTTTAAACCTTCCTTTTGCGTGGTTTTATCCACCGTTTTGATTTCCGGCAAATGTGCGCCGCTCACCCATTCGGACAGCTTTTGAAACTCCTTCAGATTGATGTCTTTCCGTTGGTTTTCGATTTGCTGCCTGTTGTTTTCGTCGCGGAAATGCCAGATGGCGAAGGCGACAGGCGCGGAAACGACCAAAATAATAAAATTCCAAAGCCCGGCGGATTTTTCCAGAAGCTCCGGGAAACAATTTTGAAAAAAGACAAACAAAATGACAAAAATAACAAGGGACACTATTCCTGAACAAAAAACTTTCCCTACATTAGTGAATTTCATCCATTTTTCAGTCAATATTTTCTTCTTTAGAATTAGCTTTTCCCATTTTTTATCAGCGGTTTTTTCCCACCCAGCAATCAATTTTTTGCAAGAAGCAACCAAGTTCTCTCTTTCCATACTGCCCAACCTATCACAACAATCCAATAAACCATCAATGAAACAGCAAACCAAACACTGATTTACTCCCAAATGTAATTCGCATTTTCCATTGCTCATCCTTTTATCAATCAGCCTCGTCATTTTCCATGCCACTCCTGCCGGAGACAAGCCGCTGTCTGCATAAACCTCCGCGCCACAGGCAATGTGCGGCATATCCGCACAAAATTTCGGTTCCCCCGAAACCGGCCGAAAGGCAATCCGCCGTTTCGGTATCTTCCTTTCAGACGGCCTTTCCCTTTCAGGCCGTCTGAAAAACTAAAGCCGGGCATCGATACCCGGCTTTCATTGTACTGCCCGCGCTGTTTTTCAGACGGCCTATTTCTTCCCGCCCGTGCTGCTCGGCTGAATCACGATATTAACCCGTTTGCCCGGCTTGCCGCCGGCCGCCTTGCTGCCGCTGACGGTATAGACTTCGGTGCGGGTGTTGTAGGTGATGACCGCGCCCTCGGCCTTGTCGCCGCCGCGCGTTACTTTGGCGTTGCCGCTCAGTTTGACAACGTTGCTGGCCGAGGAGTATTCGACCTGGTTGGCCTCGCCGTTTACCGTTCCTTTGCCGCCGTCTAGCGTTTGTCCGAAACGGACGGGGCTGCCGCTGGCTTTCATGGTCTGCTGGCCGTCCGCGCTGCGCACGACATTGACGCTGGCAGCGCGGATGTTGAGCGTGCCTTGTTTGATGACGACGTTGCCGCTGAAGGTGGTGGATTGGTTTTTCTGGTCCAATTCGCCTTGGTCGGCTTCGATTTCAATCGGCTGCTTGCGGTCGCTTTCCAGCGCGTGCGCCTGGAGGGAAACGGCGAGCAGGCCGCAGCACAGGCCTTTAAGAAGGATTTTTCGGGTCATAGATGGTTGCTTTCACTCGTGAGGGCAGCAGGAGCAGCCCTTGTTCTTCGTTATAACTGAAACCGCCCGCCGAGCCGTGCGACAGGCCGTAGCTGAATTGTACGGGGCGGTCGGAAGCGGCGGTTTTCTTGACGGTATCGACGGTTATCCTTTCGGCGGTCAGCTTGCCGGCCGGCCGGCCGTCGCCCGCCTCTTTGTGCAGCACGACCTGCTGTTCGAACAATGCCTGCCGCGTTTCGGTGTCGTAACGCGCCTCGTTGCCGTTTATTTGGTAAGTTTTCACACCTTGGTGGTACATCTTCATTTCAGGCCGTCTGAAAACCACTTCCGTGCTTTTCGGCAACTGCCAGGCCGCTTCGGCATCCAATTGTTCCCGCAACAGGCCTTCGTTGTCGAAACGCCGTCCGGCAATGCCCGACATCGAATATTGCGGCTCTTTCGGATTCAGCGCCACTTCTTCCACCGTTACCTCGCTGATGCGGTCGAGCCAGGCGGAAAGCCCGCCCAACACTGCGGCCAACACCAGCGGGAACAGCAAACCGTATCGCCACTTCTGCATCATTTTACATATTCTTCCAAAGCGGGAGCCAAAGTGCCCTGCGCCTGCATAATCAAATCGCACAGCTCGCGCACCGCGCCGCAGCCGGCATGGTTCAGAGTGATGTGGGCGGCATATTGTTTGACAAACCAATGCGCTTCGGGCACGGCCACCGGCAGGCCGCAGCGCACCATAACCGGCAAATCAACCACGTCGTCGCCGATAAAGGCGCACTCGTCTTCCGCCACACCCGCCAGCCCGCGCAATTCGGCATAAGCCGCGCGTTTATCGTGTATCCCCTTGAAATAATGGTTGATACCGAGCTGTTTGACGCGCAGGCCGACAGACGGTGCATCGCGACCGGTGATAATCGCGGTTTGAACGCCGCTGTTTTGCAGCATCTTCAAACCATGCCCGTCCAGCGTGTGGAAAGATTTGATTTCCTCGCCGTTGTCGCGGATGAAAATCCGCCCGTCGGTCAGCACGCCGTCCACATCCATAATCAACAGCCTGATTTTGGCGGCGCGTGCCTGCAATTCGGAAGAAAGGGTTTGCATTATGATTCTTTCAGACGGCCTAAAAAGGTTATTTTAGCATTGAACGTACCTGCCGTCCGCCGATACCTTGACCTGACCACAAACAGATTTTACAATTATTCTCATTATGATTTAATATTCAAACCTCCGCACCGTAATCACGAAAGGAAACACTAATGAGCAAAAAAGTCAGCATCTTGGTCGGCAGCCTGCGCAAAGGCTCGTTCGCCCGCAAAATAGCGCAAAACGTCATCCCGATGTTCCCGGAAGGATACGAAGCCCGAATCGTCGAAATCGGCCACCTGCCGCTCTACAACTTCGACTACGACGACCCCGCCGAAACCGATTTTCCGACGCCCGAAAGCTATACCGCCTTCCGCGAAACCATCAAAGCTTCAGACGGCGTTTTGTTCGTTACCTCCGAAAACAACCGCACCGTACCCGCCTGCCTGAAAAACGCAGTGGACATCGGCTCCAAACCGAACGCCGACGTCGCATGGAAAAACACGCCCGCCGGCATCATCAGCCATTCCGTCGGCAAAATGGGCGGCTACAGCTCGCAGAAAAACCTGCGCCTGGCCTTGTCCTATTTCAATATGCCGTTGACCGGACAACCCGAAGTCTTCCTCGGCAACTCTCCCACCCTGTTTGACGACAACGGCAAACTCATCGAATCGGCACGTGGCTTCGTGCAAGGCTACATCGACCAACTGGTCGCCCTGATTGAAAAAAATCCGAAATAAGGCAACTCCCGACGGCAGGCCGTCTGAAACATACAGCCAGACGGGCAAACCGGTTTCAGACGGCCTCTTTAAAATTTAATTTATATAAATATCAGCCTGATAAATCCGTCAGCTTAAATTCCGCTTGCTTAGATGTGCGTAACATGATTTAATGCGCGCTTCAAACAAATGTGGCCAGATAGCTCAGTCGGTAGAGCAACGGATTGAAAATCCGTGTGTCGGCAGTTCGATCCTGCCTCTGGCCACCAGTTTTAAAACCCGAACGTTGTTTAGGCGTTCGGGTTTTTCCGTTTCAGCCTTCTTCGGCGCGGATTTTGGCCAGCTCTTCCAAAGCAGCCTG
>ERZ773044.326-NODE-326-length-23252-cov-66.6942_pt1 | contig 23252 bp, 23 predicted proteins | sample MGYA00511897_ERZ773044 | MGnify/ENA primary metagenome ERZ773044 (study PRJEB29015, sample SAMEA2738116) | human oral metagenome | biome: human oral; feature: human-associated habitat; material: saliva | place: China | collected 2170 ...
TTATCAGACTAACTTCCACTTCTACTAGCGGTGGAACTTAGTTTGGGAATTTACCAATTTTTTTGAATGACTTCCTAGTGGGTACGGATGTCAAACTCTTTAAACACAATACGTAAGTCTCTTAATACTCTTTGACGACCTCGAAAGCGTTCATTGCTTAAGACGCGTTCTAACTCTTCTTGTTTTTCTTTATTTTGTTTGTTTCTATAATCTCTTAGGGTTTCATGAAAGAGATAATAATCATCTAGCCACAGACCTCCCTCACTTATACGATGACTTATCTCACCCACTTCTTCATAGGGTTCTTTATCATATCTTCGTTTTTGACTTTCTTGCTTACGGATATAATCTAAAATCCGATTCCGGAACTTGGTTTTGAAGTATTTACGTAAGCGTGGTATATCTTCTACAAGTCCTTCTTCTTTACTAAGCAATTCATGTAAGCAGATCATCCCCTCTTGGTCCCAATCCGATAGCTCCCATAAATGGAGATGATATTCATTTCTACACTTGTATACAATTCCCTGAACTTCTTCATACAATTTTTTAAGCATATTGTTCCCCTTTCTAGATACAGTCTAACAAATAATGAAGCTAATTTGATTCATTTCATCCATTCTGTTCTCTACACCGCTTCAACTGCACAAAAAAAGAGAGGACTTGCCTCTCTCAGGGTTATTTTTCGTCATTCATTTTTGACTTTACTTCATCATAGGATAATACATGTGATTCCTCTTCAACTGTTTCAGGCATCTTTCCTGTTTCGTAAAGAGATTTAATTTGTGTACTATCCAATGTTTCGTATTTCAATAATGCTTCTGCAATCAACTTGTGAGTTTCACGATTTGACTGAATAATTTCCGCAGCTTTATTTCGTGCTTCATTTAATAATGAACGAACCTCTTCGTCAATTTCATAAGCTGTTTGTTCTGAAATTGATTTTTGAGGGGTCTGTGCACCAAACATAGCATGGTTTCCTTCATATTGTACTGGGCCAAGTTTTTCACTCATACCGTACTCTGTAACCATTGCACGCGCCATCTGAGTAGCTTGTTCAAAGTCATTTGAAGCTCCTGTCGTTTGTACATTAAAGATGATTTCTTCAGCAACACGACCACCCATCAAACCTGCCAATTGCTCTTTCATATCTTCTTTAGAAAGAAGCATTTGATCTTCTTTAGGAAGTGCAATCATGTATCCGCCTGCACGTCCGCGTGGTACGATAGTAACTTTATGAACAACACGGGCATTCGACAAGACTAGACCAACAATGGTATGTCCTGCCTCATGATAGGCAACCAATTCACGTTCTTTTTGTGAAACTGTCTTATCTTTCTTAGAAGGTCCAGCAATAACTCTATCTTCTGCTTCATCAATATCTGAGGCATCAATAATTGATTTATTGCGACGAGCAGCAACTAAAGCTGCTTCATTCAAGACATTCTCTAAATCAGCACCAACAAAACCTGGAGTTTGTTGAGCCACTAATTTCAAATCAACATCTTCTGCTAAAGGCTTGTTCTTAGCATGAACTTTCAAGATTGCTTCACGACCCTTAACATCAGGACGGCCAACCAATACTTTTCTATCGAAACGTCCTGGACGCAGAAGGGCAGGGTCAAGTACATCTGAACGGTTTGTAGCAGCGATGACGATAATCCCTTCATTTCCCTCAAAACCATCCATCTCAATCAAGAGTTGGTTCAAGGTTTGTTCACGTTCATCATTTCCTCCGCCAAGACCAACTCCACGTTGACGTCCAACAGCATCAATTTCATCGATAAAGATGATAGCTGGTGCTGCTTTTTTTGCATCTTCAAAAAGAGAACGAACACGACTAGCTCCAACTCCGACAAACATTTCTACAAAATCAGAACCTGAGATACTAAAGAATGGAACACCTGCTTCTCCGGCAACTGCTTTAGCAAGCAAAGTCTTACCTGTTCCCGGAGGTCCCTCCAGAAGGACACCTGCTGGAATACGAGCTCCAAGTTTTGTAAATCGTTTTGGATCTTTTAAGAATTCAACAACTTCAACTAGTTCTTGTTTTTCTTCCTCAGCTCCAGCAACATCTGAAAATCTTACTTTAATATCTTCTTTATTTGCAGCTTTAGCCTTACTACGTCCAAAACTCATTGGGTTACGGCTATTATTTCCTCCCATATTTCCCATCATAGAAAATAGGAAGAAGAAAAGAATACCGAATGGCACAATGGATACAAGAATATTAATCCACATACCACTTGAACTTTCATGCTTAACAGTTACTTCCGCTTTATGGTCAGAAGCAAGCTTTTGTAATTCTGATACTGTAGTATCTGAAGGAAGAATGATGCTTGAAAATTTCTCTACTGTTGTAGCAGAAGGAGAAAAGAACTGAATGCCTGTTTCTTCTTTACTTGTTTTAGCATTTTTATAAACACCTGAAACTTCGATAACACTACCATTTGGCTGGTAAGTCAATTCTTTTACATTGTCATCGGTAATTTCTTTTACCAGTTCTGTATAATTAATTTGCTCACTTTTCCCTGCAACACTACCTGTACTAAAATACTGGTAACCTGTAACTAGGAAAAAAATAAGTAATAACCATAGAAAAGGATTTTTAATTAAACCATTATTTTGTTTTTTCATTAAAAATTGTTCTTTCTAATTTGAATATACTTCTTCTTTCAATACTCCAACATAAGGAAGGTTACGATAATTTTCTTTGTAGTCTAAACCATAACCTACTACAAACTCATTTGGGATAGTAAAGCAGGTATAGTCTGCCTCAATTTCTACAACACGTCCTTCTGGTTTATCCAACAAGGTTGCAATTTTAACAGAAGCTGCTTCTCTTGCTTTAAACATATCTCGCAAACTCTTCAAAGTTTGACCCGTATCAATGATATCTTCTACAAACAGAACATGTCTTCCTTTGATGTCTTGAGTTACATCTTGCTTGATATTGATGACACCACTACTTGCTGTTCCACCATGGTAACTAGAAACCATCATGAAGTCCATTTCAATATGTGTGTCGATATGTTTAACCAATTCAGCCATAAAAGGAATAGATCCTTTTAAAATCCCAACTAAGATTGGATTTTTTCCTGCATAGTCCTTAGTTAATTGAGCACCTAATTTTTTAGCAGCTTCTGTAATTTCATCGTGTGAAACGAGGATTTTTTTAATATCGTTTTCTAACATTTTTTTACCTATCTATTTTTTCTATATAAAGTACAGTGTTCATTATATCATTTTTCGTGTTTTTACTCAAATTACTGGTCGTAATTCCCAAAATTGAAACAATTTCACCAAATTGCTCAATAATCAGAGCAGATTTTCGCTTTTCCATAGGGATTTTCAAATCAATAAATAGACGTCTGAGTTTTTTTCTATGCCCATTTAGAATCAAAACATCTCCTGTTTTTCGATGACGAATATGTATTGATGTTTCCCGTGAAACAAGTATTTGTTGAATTGATTCACCTTCTAAAGGAAGTCCAAAGGAAAATTTATATCCTTGATAAGATACCTGATTTTGATAGTGTAACACAAGTCCATCTTCCTTTTCATCAGCCTGAGGACTGATTTTACAAATCTGAAACTGTTGATACTCTTTTATCAATTCATAGCCATTTTTAAGTGGATGACGATACTGGCTTTTAGTTTTTAAAATTTGTCTAACTTCTTTAAACTGAGCTTTTGTAAGATTCAAGTCTGGAAAACGATTCAGATAAGTTTGAAGTAAAACTCTTTGTGTAGATTCAGAGTAAGACAAGAGCTGCTCTAAATTTTCTACATCAATATTCTTTGATAATTCAGCTATGGCTAGGTCATAATCTAAAATCTCACGTCCAATATTTAATATTGCATCTCTAAATCGAGGATTTTCTTTTTCTAATTCTGGTAAGTATGAGTTTCGAATACGATTGCGAAAATAATGATTTTCCTGATTTGATGTATCTTCAAAGTGAAAAATTGGTGAAAAGTCTTTTTTATGGAAATGCAAGAAGGGTCGAATAAGTTCTATCTCTCCGACTACTTGCTTCTCCTTAATTCCTGATAGATAGCGCAAACGAGTACCTCGAATCAAACGCATTAAAATCGTTTCCACCTGGTCATCAGCATGGTGGGCAGTGACTAAGGCTGTCGCACCTGTCTTTTTCATGACCTTTTTAAAAAATTCATAACGAAAATCTCGAGCACGCGCTTCCGAAAATTCTCCTGAAAAATTACTGATATAAATAGGAAGCTCTGCTTCAGCAGCCAACTTCCTTAATTCCTTTTCTTCCCAATCTGATTCTACTCTCTGCTTATGATTCACATGAGCTAGAATCAATTCAATTTCTAACTCTTTTTTATAGGTAGACAATACCTTAAATAGAAACATAGAATCTAATCCACCAGAAAGAGCTAGCACCACCTTAGCATGTTTTTTGAAATATCCCTTATTGAGAAAATGATTTAAAAAATCTTGTTCCCTCATTTTAGAACCTCATAAACATCTTTGGCTATCTTAGAAATCGTATCATAATCAGAATTCTTTGTGAAAATAGAAAGAATAAATGGAGAATCTGCATAGACAACACCTGTATCATGTTTAAATTCATCCGCATCTCCAATTTTATGAGCTACTTTAACATAAACACCTTTGGCAATTCGCTCATTATCAAAATCTGTTTTAGTTAAAGACTCCAATACAAATCCATTTTGATTATAAATGGCTTCCATGACCTTCCCGGACATCTTGGAAGAAATCAATTTTTCTTTTGGATCCCAATCATCTCCCATAATGGCAGACATCTTGGATTTGAATGTGGTATCAGATTGGTTTGAAATGTAATAACCCAATATATTATGAGCTACATTGTCCGATTCTTTTGATACTTTCGTAATTAAATCCTTTAGAGAGTATTCTTTATTATCCTCTTTTTTAGGAAGACTACCACTTCCCTCTGGTTTATAAGAACCTGGAAAATCATTGACTGCAGACACATATTTTACAGTCGTGTCTAACTGATAAAGACCTTCATTTATTTTTTCTTGCGTATAATAAAGATAAGGGAGTTTTAAAACACTAGCTGCATACATCTTTTCATCTTGATTTATACCAGCTTCTTTTCCAGTAGTTAGTTGCTTAACATAAATAGAGAAAGAATCTTTTTGATATTTTTCAGATAACATTTCTTGGACTTTACTCATCCGATTATCTTCTTCAGAAGTTGATTCTTTAGCTACCCATCCAGCCTGATCAATATGTAGAAATTCTCTTCCTTCTACAAACATGGTCTTATCGATTGATACCTGAGAATAAGCTGATAAGGATGATTTCACTTCTTTTAAGTCATAAGGACTATTGTACAGTTTAAAATCAGATTCTAACCATACTTTTTTTATTGTTGTAGTTACCTCTGATTGATCATATAAAAATCGTTTGTCCGCAGCTATAAATTGATGATTTGATAGCTTAAATACCGGAATTCCTTGTTTATTTAAACGCCACTCGGTTATTTGAAAACTTGTTTTTGGAGTTAACTTTCCAGATTCTACAACTAAATCTTCATTCGCATAAACAGGAACTTCTCCATAAACCATAGGAGAATTTAGCTTTTCTCTAAAATAAATACCAAAGTCAGATTGTGAAAGGTAATAAATTTCTTTCGAAGTATAGACAACTTCTTTTTCTGTGCTAACGACTTTTGAAATGGTCAAAAAACTCGGTAGCAACAAAATAATTAAGAACTTACGCATTCTTCCTTTCCTTTTCTTCTTGTAAACGCAATAATTGATTTTTTTCAGCCAAGTCTTCCAGCTTTTCATCCGATAGACTCAAAAATTGCTCTATTACATCTAATAAATTTTCCATTTTATCACCTTGGAAGCAAGTCAGGAATCGTATAAACGGCTTCCCGATTCTTAGAATAATAATATTTTGCACGCATGTATTTAGCAGCGTAATCTTCATCTTTCAACTTTGTGGCAAAAGCTGTTTCCTTCTCCTTTTCCTCACTCAAGGTTTGATACTGAGTTTGCAAGTCTGATAACTGTTGACGTCTTTGGAGTAATTGGTGATAGCTTTGAGCAAGGTTATAAGTTGGTAAAATGAACAATAAAATCATCAAAATAAGAACCCAACCCATGAAACGATTCCGTTTTTGTCGTTCCTTCATCAGATAACGACGACGTTGGTGTTCATTTTGAATAAAGGAATTATTCAATTGTACGATATTTTTAGACATTTTCTTCTACCCGTGTTTCACTGATAATTTCATACATGCCTGCTGCATCTTCTTTTTTTGTACTATCTTTCATCTCTAGTACTTTTACAAGTAGCAACTTATTGCCAAAGCGAATTTCAACTTGGTCATTAACTTTCAAATCCGTTGAACTTTTTGCCAAAATTCCATTTACCTTGATTCTGCCTTTATCTGCTACTTCTTTTGCGACTGTACGACGCTTGATAATTCGTGATACTTTTAAATATTTGTCTAATCTCATTTTTATTACCTCAAATTATTATTGTACCATTTTTATCCATTTTATAGAAGAAAAATGTTAAAGAGAATTGCCTTCTTTTGACTCTTTTATCTCTAATAAACTTTCTCCAAAAATGAGCAGATCTTCTAAAATTTCATAGTCCTTCTTGTTTCGGACATCAAATACAACTTCCATTAATCCCTTATTCTCAGCTATGGCTGCTTTTAAGTTCGTTTCAGATAAGGCTTTAAAATAATCTTGAGCCAAGAATAGTCGTTGAGTGACTTTTTCAAATTGAACTGTAATCTTATTTTCTTTTCTTTCCACACGTTCTACAAATACCTTGTCAAAATATGACTTGACCAAACCAATCTCTAAAAGGTATGCTACTACGTCTGGGTATTCTCCAAAGCGGTCCATCAACTCTTCCTGTAACTCTTCATAATTGACACGGTTGTCAATTTGACGAATTTTCTTGTAAATTTCAATCTTATGTCGTTGGTCAGAAATATAAGTATCAGGAAGATAAGCATCAATTTGTAAAATCAATTCGGCATTCCCTCTGGTTCTTGTGTTAGTATTCCCGTTTCGTTTAGCAATAGCTTCCTCTAATAACTGCGAATACAATTCAAAACCAACAGAATCAATGAAACCAGACTGGGATTTTCCTAGGAGATTTCCTGCTCCACGAATCGAAAGATCTCGCATCGCAATCTTAAATCCGGAGCCCAATTCTGTAAATCCTTTGATTGCTTCTAATCTCTTTTCAGAGACTTCACTGATTGATTTTTCTGGACGATACATAAGATAGGCATAAGCAATACGATTACTACGACCGACCCTTCCTCTTAACTGATACAAGGTTGACAAGCCCATATGGTCCGCATTTTCAATAAATAAGGTATTGGCATTTGGAATGTCCACCCCTGTCTCAATAATGGTAGTTGTCACCAAAATATCATATTGTCCTTCAATAAAGTCCAACAGAGTATTTTCTAACTGAATTTCACTCATTTGTCCATGGACATACCCAATCGAAGCTTCTGGAATCAACTCCTGTAATTCTGAAACCTTCTGGTCAATAGTGTCAACTTTATTATAAAGATAGTAAACTTGACCTCCACGCTCCATTTCACGCAAGACAGAATCACGAATGACACTATCATTCTTCTCCAATACATAGGTTTGAACAGGATAGCGATTAGTTGGAGGAGTTTCAATAACAGACAAATCTCGGATTCCCAGCATAGACATGTGAAGGGTACGAGGAATTGGCGTTGCTGTCAAGGTCAGGACATCTACTTGTTTTTTCAGTTCTTTCAAGGTTTCCTTATGCTTGACACCAAATCGTTGTTCCTCATCAATAATCATCAAGCCCAAATCAGCAAACACAACATCTTTTGACAAAACACGATGGGTTCCAATCAAAATATCAACTTGACCGTTTTTCAATTTTTCAAGTGTTTCAGTCTGCTCTTTTTTACTTCTAAAGCGACTCAACACATCAATATTAACTGCAAAATTTTGGAATCGTTCCTTAAAATTCGTATAGTGCTGTTGCGCTAAAACCGTCGTCGGAACTAGAACGACCACCTGTTTGTTATCATTGACTGCCTTAAAGGCTGCACGCATTGCAACTTCAGTCTTTCCAAAACCAACATCCCCAACCAATAGCCTATCCATTGGCTGAGAATCTTGCATATCTCTCTTGATTTCCTCGATACTACGAAGTTGATCATCCGTTTCAACATAAGGAAAAGCATCATCAAAAGCATCTTGCTCTTCATCATCAGCTGAGAAAGCAAAGCCCTTCAACTGACTACGCTCAGAATAGAGTTTGATTAAATCGTCAGCTATATCCTCTACCTGATTCTTAACTTTTTGCTTAGCCTTTTTAAAATGACCATCATTTAACTTATTGAGTTTAGGAGCTTTCCCGTCACTTGAAACGTATTTGGAAAGTAGATGAATCTGTTCTACTGGGATAGAGATTTGATCACCATTTTGGTATTGGACACTGACATAATCGCGGTGTATCCCTTTGATTTCAATTGTTTCAATCCCTAGATATTGACCAATTCCATGGATATGGTGAACAACGTAGTCCCCTTTCTCAAGTTCATTATAATCTTTTAATCTCTCTGCATTTGAAACATGTTGTCTTCGAAAACGACGTTTTAATTTCTTTTGAAAAATCTCATGTTCAGTAATCACCAGAATTTTTTCATCTACAAAATGAAAACCATGTCTGAGATTGCCCTCGATTAAGTTTACAGATTCTTTACAGATACTTGACTTATCTCTAGAGTCCAATTTAATCTGGTATTCCTCTAAAACATCCTCCAATGTTTTACTTCCCATTGAATTGCTAGATTGCAGAATAATAGTGTAGTCCATTTTTTTGTATCGTTCAATTTCTTCTTTTAGAAAAGAAAACTGATTGAAAAACTCTTGCATGGGGTATTGATTAAATTGATAAATGTGATCAAATTTGAGATTTCCTAATCCTTTTTGGAGATTGGAGAAAAAGGTAACTGGAATTTGTTTTTTATAGGTTTGCTCTGTATCTGCAAAATACTGCATCTCAGAAAATGATTTACCATTCTGTAAATCTTCTGTAAAGTATTGCGCTAATTCTCTTTCAAAGGCTTCATACTGATTCATCAATTTTTGATAGTCATCAAAGAATACTGGTGTATCTTTTTCAATATAATCAAATACAGTCCATGTTTTATCGTAACATAAGGACAAAAACTTTCGACTATCTGAATGTACTTGTTTTTGATGAAAACTTGACAAAATCTCTTCCAAATATGATTTTAAAATTGGTGATAGAGTCTTTGAAATTTGCTTTTCTAAAGCTGACTGTCCTCGTTGATAATCTTTTTCTCTCAAAAGTATGTCGCTAGCTGGAAAGATAGTGAGGTTTGTCTGATTTTCTTTCGATAATTGTGTTTCGACTTCAAAAGTACGAATACCATCTACTTCATCGCCAAAAAACTCGATTCGGAAAGGTTCTAACTGAGACATCTCAAAAATATCTAAAATGTCTCCTCGAATACTAAACTCACCTTGTGTCTGTACTTGAGTAACTTTTCGATATCCTATTTCCTTTAACCGGAGAAGTAGCTCGTGTTGGTCATATTCTTCACCAACTGCAATTTTTATAGTACTTTCTTTAAATCTAGTCGGAGAGGGTAGAATCAATCGACTAGCTGCAATATTACAAACTAAAATCCCTTTCTTAGACGGATCACTCAAAAAACGCAAGGCCTCAACCCGCGAAATGATTTTTTCTTGCGAAGACATCAAAAACTCCACCATAGGAGAGTCATCTACTAAAAATGGATAGACAAATTCCTCTCCTAAGAGAGAAAGAAGATCACTGATAATTCGTTCTGCTTCTCCATAAGTCGAGGTCAGTAACACAACCTTATTTTCTTTTTCTAGACTGCTTGCAATTGCAAGAGCCTTGGTAGACGTTGATAAACCAAGTATTAGTTGTCTTTTCTTATCTATCAGATTTTGATGCCATTTTTTTATCTGATCATTTTCTGAGAATAAATCTAATAAGGTCAACATTTATCCGTTATACCTCTGCATCGTTTTTTCAAAATTTTTCTCTTGTAAATAGTGATTTACAGCATCGTCAACCTTGTCAATAGACTGTAAAATACCAATATAATCATCCTTGTCAAAGGTACTCAAAACATGGTTAACAACTGACATGCCATTTTTAGGTCTTCCAATTCCAATTTTAACACGATTAAAAGCCTGGGTTCCAATATGTTGAATAATAGACTTGATACCATTATGTCCACCTGCTGAGCCCTTTGCTCTTAAACGAATCTTTCCAACTTCCATGTCAAGATCATCGTAAATGATGAGTAAATCTTCAATATCCAAACCATAGTAAGTCAATAAAGCATGAACAGCTTTCCCGCTTTCATTCATAAATGTCGTTGGTTTCACAAGATAAATTTTTTCACCATTGAGGAAAAAAGATGCTAGATCAGCTTGAAATATCTTATCGTGTGTAAAAGTGAGATTCTGTTTCTTCGCTAGTTGGTCAATCAACATAAAACCAACATTGTGTTTTGTTTCAAAATATTTATCTCCTGAATTTCCCAAGCCTACAAGTAATTTGGTCATTTATTTTTCCTTTCAAAAGCCAAAAGGGTTGGAATTTTTTTCCAACCTAATTGATACTATTCATTAAATTTTTTAGACATTAAAGCGGAATTCCATGATATCGCCATCTTGAACGATATATTCTTTTCCTTCTTCACGCAAGCGTCCAGCTTCTTTTACGGCCTTTTCAGATCCGTATTTCACTAGATCCTCATATGACATGGTTACTGCACGAATAAATCCTTTTTCAAAGTCTGAGTGGATAATACCAGCTGCTTGAGGAGCCTTCATACCACGTTTGAAGGTCCAAGCGCGAACTTCTTTTTCACCAGCTGTGAAGTAAGTTCCCAGTCCAAGCAAGTGGTAAGCTGCACGAGTCAATTTGTCAACGCCTGATTCTGTCAAACCAAGTGCTTCAAGAAACTCTTGCTTATCTTCATCATCTAACTCAGAAATTTCTTCCTCAGCACGCGCAGAAATAACGACTACTTCAGCATTTTCTGTCGCTGCAAATTCACGAATTTGTTTAACATAGTCGATAGAGTCAGGTTCTGAAACCACATCCTCGTCCACATTAGCAACATAGAGCACTGGTTTAGTCGTCAACAAGAAGAGACCTTTGACAACCTTTTGTTCTTCATCTGTAAATTCGATTGTACGAGCTGATTTCCCATCTTCAAGGACTGGTTTAATCTTTTGAAGAACATTAAATTCTGCTACAGATTCTTTATCTTTTTGAGTGCGTGCCATCTTTTCTACACGCGCATAGCGTTTATTGACTGACTCTAAGTCAGCAAGAATCAATTCCAGATTAATTGTATCAATATCTGCAAGTGGATCTACAAAGGCGTCTTCACGTCCTTGCTCGCGCATCACATTTTCATCATCAAAAGCACGAACTACGTGAACAATCGCGTCTACTTCACGGATATTAGCCAAGAATTTATTCCCTAGCCCTTCTCCTTTTGAAGCTCCTTTTACAATTCCTGCGATATCTGTAAATTCAAATGTTGTTGGAACTGTCTTTTTAGGAGTAATCATTTCAGTTAGTTTTTGTAGGCGTTCATCTGGAACTTCTACCATTCCAACGTTTGGATCAATCGTCGCAAATGGGTAGTTTGCTGCCTCTGCTCCTGCTTTTGTAATTGCATTAAATAGTGTTGATTTACCAACGTTTGGCAACCCAACGATACCTGCTGTTAAAGCCATATTTTCTCATTCTCCGTTTTCATTTCAATCCCTAATATTATAACACAAAAAGGGATAAAGTGCTAAAATTCCTTGATATAGCTATTTCCCATAACTGAAATAATAATTTTATGGACTTTTTTAGGAACTTTTTAATTTTTCAATAGCTTTTTCATAAAATGAAGTAGCATTTTTCTGATTGTCTTTGGATAGGTGGCTATAAATATCCATGGTCATAGAAAGTTTCGCATGGCCGAGCCGTGTTTGTATCTCTTTGTAAGGTAGTCCAGCATTGAGCAAGATACTAGCGTGAGTGTGGCGGAAGGCGTGGAACGTAAAACGAGGACATCCAGCACGTTCCAAATGTTTTACTAACCTAAAACTAAGCATTCTAGCGTCTATATGCTTATCAAAGCTATTAGAGAATACTTTCTCATAGGTCAACCCCATTTCTTTTCCTATTTGGGATTGTCTTGCTTTATAGAGCCGTAGCATGAGCACCGTCTTATTATCCAAGTCAATTACCCTAATACTTGATTTAGTCTTAGGGCTAGTGATTTCTTTGATAATATTTAACGTTTTATTGACGTCTAGTGTACCATTTTTTAGGTCAATATCAGACCACTCTAAGGCTAGACACTCACGAATGCGCAAACCAGTAGCTAAAAGCGTCTTATATAGCACCGTATCAAAGAAATTTTTGTAAGTGTTTGGCAACTGATCCATATAAGCTAAGAACTTTTTCAAATTCTCATCATCCAGATATTTCAGTTTTTGCCCTTCTTTGAGTTTACGCCGTGGAATAATGACATCACGGGCAGGGTTGAAGGGGATAGCTTGCAAAGATACGGCATATTTAAGTATGCGTTTGTTTAGAGAGTGAAGGAGCGGATATTCTTGGAATCCTTCGCCTAATTGATTGTAGTCTTTTGCCCACTGGTTAACTTGACTTTGAATGATTGGGGGCGTCAGTTTATCCAGCCTATAGTTTCCGAAAGCTGGAAGTAGATATTTATCTATTTTGAATTTGGTACCCATTAAGGTAGATTTTTTAACCGTATGGCAGTATGTTTCTAGCCAATTCTCCACCAGTTCGGCATAGGTATTGATTTGAACCGCTTTAAATACTGTTGACCCGTCTTTTTCAAACTCTATTTGAGCCTGTAGTGCTTTGGCTTTGAGTTCCTTCTTGTTTCGGCCTGATATAGTTGTCTTGACTTTCTTACCAGTGATTGAATCTGTACCCAGATAGATACTGGAGCGGTAGACTATTGACCCGTCTTTCTTTTTGTATTCTGTTATTTTCATGATGATAAACCTTTCTAAAATACATCAGCAGGCAAGCCATTATCAAAAAGGTTTTATATCATGCTAGGAGCTACGAGAACCCCCTTATTTTCGATTTTAAAGAGTCAGTCGGTAAACAATACCAGAGCAGGAAATAAGGTGGATATGGGGCTAATATAGGCTTGAAGCTCGAACGAACCACGAGAATCCACGCGCTTCAGGATTGTTGAACGTTGTGGCGCGTGGTATGCTATAGGTCGAATTTTCGGCACTTTCGGCTACCCTAAAAGAAAAATATTAGTGCTAAGGTTTGCTATTGGCGAATATGGGGTTAATTCTCTCTATATATGCCCACGACTTCGCCGATGGTGCGAATATCGTTGCTTTCGTCTAGTTGAATATCAGCACATTCAGGGTTAAGGCTTTCTAAATACCCTTGACGCAGTTTCTTGACATAGTTAGCGCCGTCTACTTGGAAGATCCCGATAGTATTAAAATCAACCTGAGGTGTATTCTTGATAAAAAGATAGTCGCCGTTTTTTATCTTTGGCTCCATAGAATTGCCGACGACATAAGCGATAGCGTCGTAGTCGTCTGGTATTTCATCAGTATAAAAGCATTTTTCCATGTTTAGGTTATCGTCTTGGGTTATTCCGTTTCCAGCGGTTACAACTCCGATAACAGGGAGCGACTTTCTTTCTCTATAGTCATCCAGTCTGATAATATTTTCCGATACTTCGTTTTTCTTCGTTTCTTCTTCGTTCTGCTCATTCAGTTGCTTTTCAAGATAAGTCAAGGCTTTTGCTTGTCTTGGTGGAGTTAGCTGGTCATAGATGGCTTGAACTGGGGAAGTGGTAGCAATTGCTTCGTTTTTATTTTCTACTAAGTCAGACTTTGAAACGTTGAAAAAATTAGCCAGCATTTCGATTTTATCTATACGTGGGTAAGTTTTAGCATTTACCCAATCGTTGACGGTTGTATACTTAAAATCTAATGCAATAGCTAACTGACGAGGGTTTAAACCTTTTGCACTTAAAAGTCTTTTGATATTGTCCGCCATTATTTGCTTATTTCCTAATGACATGGTGCAACCGCCTTTCTGTAATTCATAATTTAATTATACGGTTAAAACGTAGAAAAAGCAAGGGAAACGAAAAAAAAGAAAATAAAATCAAAAAAAGTGTTGACAAGTTATCGGTTTTACCGTATACTGTCATTGTGTCCGATTTAAACGGATATCCAAAAGAAAGGAGTGAGGGCTATTTGCGTCTTACATTGAAAGCGTTGCGTGCTAATAGCAACATGAAACAATCAGAGGTGGCACAAAAATTAGGAATTTCTGCAACTACTTGGAGTAAGTGGGAAAATGGAAAAAGTTTTCCTGATGTTGCCCAAGTAAAAGAGATTGAAAAACTCTTCGGTGTTGCTTATGACGACATTATTTTTTTAAGCTAATATCCGATTTAAACGGATATCCAAAAGAAAGGAGTAACCCAATCGCAATACTATATTACATTTACAAGATACTCCACTGGTGCTTTACCACTGGAGATTGACCAGTGACGAGCTGGAGCAATACCAGGCATTTGAGGACATGGTAATAGCCATGATCGGCTTGAATATGAGTTATCAGAAAATCAAAGCTATTGCATTCAGAAATAAAAAAACACGCCAAAGAAGCGCGTGAGAGCAACAAAAAAGGCTTAGCAATAACCACACCGCAGAGCCTTTCACACTAACACTAAAACGAATTTAACAAAAAGCAGGCAAGCTATTATCAAAGAGGTTTTAGTAAAGATTTATAACTAGATTATAGCATATTTAGGGCAATTTGACCATACGGAGAGCGCCAACTCTTAAAACTGGTACTTTCTCACGCTTTCAATTTGGCGAGTCTGAGCGTGAGGCAATCGGTGTAGTAAGAGGCATTAAAAAGCCCCATGCTCAGAAATTTGGCGACCGAGAGCATGAGGCTGTAGGCAAGAAAAACTGTATAAGAAACAACCATTCAAAATCCCCACACTCGCCATCGCAAAACTTTGAGTGTGAGGATATCCTGGATAGTAAACGACAATTAAAAGGCCAACGGAGGAAAAACATGATAGCAGAACAATTAGAAGCTATTTCAACAAATTTAGAAGAAATACAAGAAATTCTTGTAGGAGATGGAACTGCATTAGCTAAAAGAGAAATCAGCAGGGTATTGAACGACTTGGATGATGTCTACAATGAACTAACTAGCACAGAATACCGTGAACAACAGGAAACACTTAAGGAACAGACGGAAAGGATGAAACAGAGAGTAGTTGCTGAAGTAATAGGAGAACTAGAAGAACGAGAAGAGTCTTATTACAGAAATTATTGGGGTGATACTAAGTTTATAAAGCTACTTTCCAACTTTGATGGATTTCTTTTCTTAAACACTTACCTAGCTGAAATAACTAAAGAAAATACCTACCCAATGGAACAAAGCCAATTATTGAATTATGTATGGGAAGTCATAGCGGTCGATATCGCAAAGAAAAAACGAGGGAAAAAGAACGTTTTGGATTCATGGACAGACTCATCCTTATATACTCGTGGAATGATGATTGATTAGGAGGTAATGCAATGACGCTAGACCTAGACAACATGACACAAGCAGAATTTGATGAACAAATGGCTGAAATCAAGGAGAGAAATCCGAACCTCTTTATTTAAACCACCGAGACCGCAAAAAAAGCGCCCAATTTGAGCGAGAAAACCAACAGACGATAGAAACACCTAGCGAGGATTTAAACCCTGATTATGGGCGATATATCCAGCTTGCAGGGGTAAGAGTTTACGGAGGGATGAAATGAGTTACATAGTGAAGATATACCTTGATAGTGAAAAAATACCAGATGAACCTTATTTTACTAAAGAGATTTTTCTAGCTACGTGTATGGACAATGCAACAAAGTTAGCTGTAACTATGAGCTTGTTGACAAAACAAGCGTTTGATTTAGAGACTAAGACAGCTATTTTGAAAACCTTGGATACAATCATAGAAACTCAAAAAGATATTTTGCAAGGGGTAGCGAGCGGACAAATAACCTTTGTGAATAAAAAGCAAAGGAGAGGAGGAACTGAATGAGCCTATCAGAGAATGATAAGAAAGTATTAAGACTAATCAAAGTAGGGGCTGAGAACTCCATAACAGGGGCAGAAATCAGCCTGATCACTAAGCTGGCAGAAAGAACCGTGCAAGATATTATCAGCCGTCTAATCACGCGCAATAGCATTCCTATTGTTGGGGTTCGACACGGGACATTTAGAGGATATTTTATCCCAGCTAACAAAGAGGAGCTATTGGACAGTGCAAAAACCTTTTACAATCAGATACGAGAAGAAGAAAAGCGCCTAGCGGTGTTGATGAACAGCGACCTAGAAAGCTACAAAGAAACCTTGAAGGAGGTGGGCGGATATGTTTAGCCTAAGCCGAGAAAGCGAGCAAGACCTAGCGCAAGGCATTCTGGAGGTAGTGGAAAGATACCTGGAAGCGCGTGATACAGTCAAACCACGACTGACTAAGCTTATAAATAGGGTTGAACTCAAAGAGGAATTGAAAATTAGTGATAATACGCTAAATAAGTGGGAAAGTCAGGGTTTAAGACGCTATCAACCGCCTGACGATGGTTCAAGAATGATTTACTATTTAGTTCCTGACATCTGGAAGTTTCTGGGGGTGGAGAATGGGTAGATATAACACACACCCAGCACAAGGCGGAGGCCATTATCATGACATTAAATTGTATAAGCACCGTGGCAGATCTTTGGAACAGTTCCAAGAACAAAAGCTACTGAAGAAGTTAAAAAAGAAACGCAAAAAGGGGCGATAGTATGACAATTTACGAGGCTAAAGGCTTTCAGAGTAATCTTGTCTATCCATTTGATAAGATTGAGCCGTTCCAGTACATTGAACGCTTTAAGCCTTTGGTAGTCCCTGAAGGGGCAAACATTGAAGAATTTAAACGTACACAAGCGCCTTACTGTATCAGTGGGAAAGTGACACCAGAAAAGAATGGCAGTTACAAGCGAAACAACTCCAGTCTAATCTATCGGGATTTGATTTTCCTTGATTATGATGATATACAGGGGACGACTGAGGGCTTTATAAAGGCCGTTTCTAGCGCTTTATTTGGCTACTCCTATATCTTATACCCGACTATCAAACATAGCTTAGAAAAGCCCCGTTTTCGCCTTGTAGTGAAGCCTGACAACGTGATGAATGAGGCAACCTATAAGCAGGTAGTGAAGGAGATAGCGGACAAGATAGGGCTACCCTTTGACATGGCCAGTCTGACCTGGTCACAACTCCAAGGACTACCAGTAACAACAGGCAACCCAGCAGACTATCAAAAAATTGTAGAGCATGGCCTAGATTATCCAGTCCCAAAGATTGAACCAAGAGCGAAGCAAGAAACTACTGAGCGTTACAAGCCTAGAGCAAGTGGCCAGAGGTCAATGACTATGAGGATCATTGACACGCTTTTTAACGGATTTGGAGACGAGGGAGGGCGCAACGTAGCACTGACACGATTTGTAGGCTTACTCTTTAATAAGTGGGTTGATTGTGACCTAGAGACCGCCTATGAACTTACTAAGATAGCCAATAGCGTGACAGTTGAGCCATTGCCTATTGAGGAGCTAGACCGCACTTTTAGCAGTATAGCACGGGCTGAATATAGAAAGAGAGGTTAGAACCATAGAACTAGAAGAATTAGCAAACCTAAAAAGTGAAATCATGGAGGTCAGAGAGCAAGAACAACCTCCTAGAACGATGAAGGAGCTTGAAAATCGTATCTTTAAAGCTGGAGAAGAATGGCGGGCAGAACATACCGAAACTAAGGTAAATGAGACCACAGGGGACGTTACCGAAAAGGTGGCCATGCCTCAGACATTCACAGTAGCTAAAATACTGAGCGAGATTGTCACATTTACTTTTATCAGCAAGAGCAATATACCTGATTATAGCCTGCTCTATATCTATGATTTAGACGAGGGTATTTATACCGCTAGTAATGATCTATTTAATCTTTTGTGTAAGACCTTTGACGTTAGAATTAAACCCAGAGAGTGGCCACAGATTAAGTTAATGGTTAGAACATTGGCCAAGATACGAAAACCTTTAGAAAGTGCTAACCTTATTCCCGTACAGAATGGCATTATAAACTTAGAAACTAAGGAACTACTCCCCTTTAGTCCTAAGTATGTAATTACAAGTAAGATAAGCACGGCCTACCACGCGCCTAAACGAGTCCCAACAGATAGAGAGGGCAAAACTTTTGATGATTGGCTAAACTCAATCGCTTGTAATGATAGTGAACTGGTAACACTGTTTTGGCAGATTATCCTTGAAGCTATTAACCCTAACCATACCCGAAATAAGTTTGCCATCTTCTACGGGGACGGTAACAACGGTAAGGGAACATTTCAGCGCTTTCTTATCAATCTGATAGGGGAAAGCAATATATCAGCCTTAAAACCTGCACAGTTTGCTGAAAAGCATAACTTAGAAACCCTGGTAGGTAAAGTTTGTAATATCGGAGATGAAGCCCCAAACGAATACTTGAAAAATCCGTCTGATTTAATGAGTATTACTAGTGGCGACACTGTTCTAGTCAACCCCAAAGGTCGCCCAGCCTTTGAAGCTACTTTCAAGTTATTCAATATCTTTTCAGGGAATTATATCCCCAATGGTGGCAACAAGACAAAAGGCTGGTATCGTAGAATTATGATCGTCCCTTTTAATGCTGACTTTAACGGGGAGAAGGAAAAACCTTGGATAAAAAATGAATTTTTGGCCAATGATGAAGTATTAGAGTATGCACTTTACAAAGCTATCAATCAAGAGCCATTTACTCACTTTATCGAACCTAAAGCAGTTAAAGGACTCCTAGAAGAATACCAGGAGGATAATGACTACTTACTTTCATGGGTTAAGCATGAATACATGGAAAAAGGTTGGCATGAGCTGGACGTAGTACCTGTTTTTATACTAACTAGGTCGCTGAAACATTATGCTGAAGATATGGGAATACCCAAGCCCAATGTTTACGGGGCAGGAAAAGAAACGATAAGACACTTACAACAGTTAACGCCCAATCATTACAAACTTAAAAGAGCGAGGGTCAAAGTTGAAGATTATGACAAACTAGATCCGCTAGAGTTTGAAAGAACCAAACTATCCAAAACTAATCACGCTGTCGTTAAAGACTAAAATGTTACCTTCTTTTTATGCCCTAAACCCTTGGTATATCTAGGTTTTTACCCAAAAATGTTACCTTCTTGTTACCTTGTTTAGAAAGAAGGTAACGTTGTTAAACCCTTGATACTACTGACTTTTTTGGGAAAATGTTACCTTGTTACCTTGTTTTTAACTCTCTATATAGGGAAAAAATAGTATTTTTATATATAAGGGCTATGACTTCAAAAGAAGGTAACATGGTAACAAAATGGTCTAAACCCTTGGGGGTGTAAGGCTGAACTATGTTACCTAGAAGGTAACAAAATCACTAAAGAAGGTAACAAAATGGGGTAGATAGTACCGACCCCCTTGCAATGGTGTAACTAGTAGTGACACCCTTAAAAACAGAAAGAGGAAAAACAACATGACATTAAAAACATTTTCGGATAAAGCAAAAACATTTACTTTCACTTACTATTTTTGTGATCAGGCGACCGCTCAAGTAGCAGGTCACGCGCTACTGGGATATATGACTGGGACATATTGCCAGCCTGTAATCTCATTGACCTACAAGGATAAAGGCACGCTAGTAGCTGAGTATGTGGAAGATCACAAGCTAAACAAGACCTTTAAGCGTATTTGTGCCAGTTTTAAAGACTACCACAAACAACTAGGAGAGGCTGAAGCATTTGAAGAACGTTACAAACGGGAGCGCGTGCTTCAACTCAAAGAGTCAGAGGACTTTGAGAGTTTACTGAATAAGGTCACAGATTATGAGCTGGAACTATTAGACTATGCTGATCGCTTGCTTTCTGATAAGCCTATCCCTATGGACTCTATGACTGCTTTTGGTACGTTGGAAATGCTGGGCGATGAAAGTATTAGCCTACTCCAAAAGTTGGACGTAGAGGGCGAATATAAAGGCCTTGCTGATTATACAGAGCATTTGAAGTAGAACACAGGGGAGCAATCCCCTTTTTGTTATCAAGTCAATAGTTTTGGGTTTTTCCATATAGGGGGAAATAATGAGGCGGTTAGCAATAGAAACAATCACTAAACCAATGAAGCTGAGAGGAGTATCTAAGGGTATAGCCGAGTTGGACGGTCAACGTTTAGAGATTGATTTGGATAATTTAGTGATTGATTTTGGTGGAGAGTCATTTGAATTAGACAGAATAGCAGGAACTAAGGGAGGTAATCGATATTTTTTTCTTTGCCCTGATTGTGGTAGACGGTGCAGGTTGCTTTATAAACGGTATTTGTATTTTAGTTGCGGTACTTGTCTAGATATCCACAAGCACACCCTGAACCGCAGTAAAACGGATTGCCAATACTACTGGGAGCTTGCACTAAAAGAAGCCAGAAAGGTAGAACCAGGGTGGAGTCCTAGACGTGGCGGATATATGTTTGATAGTTTCCCTGAAAGACCAAAGTATATGAAGCGTGACAGGTATCATAAGCACTATATGAAGTTTTTGAAGTATACTAAAAAAGGGGATAGATTTTGGCTAAATGGTTTGAGATTGTAGGACAATATGAAGTAGTGTGTAATTTACAAAACGAACAAATACTACATATTAGACGGTTTGAATGTTAAAAAAGCTAGATATATCAAGGGTTTAAGTAAGCAGAGCGTTCCAAAAAAAGGGTGAGGTAAGGGTGAGGTTACATATATAAAAAGTACAAGGTTAGTACAAGGTTGTGTATTTAAAAATATTAAAAATAGGCTAAGATTAGGCTAAGGTCACATACTTCAAAATACTAAGGTTTTACAAAGGTACAGGGCTTTTTCCAGTGATAGAACCCTAAGATTACCCTAAGGTATAGCTACTTTTTTAGAACCATAGAACGGTAAGGTTTTGGTAAGGTATCGAAGTTTTTCAATGGTGAGGTTTTGGTGAGGTAAGAGCAAAAAATGTAAAGGTTTTGTCAAGGTTGCGTATTTAAAAGCCCCAAGGTTACCACAAGGTAGAGAGGTTTACCGAGGGTTAGAAAAGGTGAGGTTTTTGTGAAGTAGTGGCAAAAAAATACCAAACGAACACCGTAGAAAGGATGCAATATGGAACGTGATAGCCGAGGGAGATTTTTACCAGGCAACCAAGTAGCAAAAGGCAACAGGGGCAACAGAAAGCCAAAATATGGCAATAGCAACGCTTTGAAGCATGGACTGCGTAGAGGATATACTGGACTGTTACCAAGCCGAAAAGGTGGGGTGTCTATATATAAAAATGGTGCATATCTTGGAGCGCTATCAGGCAAGTATTTCCACCATTCTGAAGATGGAGCGCTTTGGGTAGATTATAGTGCTTGTCAGTATTTGATTTCAGCTTGTGGCTTTCCTGAATCTATGTTTAGCGAACCAGAAGAATGGTAAGGGTGTACATACTTGAACTCCGAGCGAACGCCGAGAAAGTGGCCATATCCCCCTATCATTTATCAAGCAGATAAGAGCAATAATAACCCTCCTTAACTCCCTGAGAAACGACAAGCAGATAAGCGGAGTTTTTACCCCTCTTATTTCGGATTTACTCCTTGCAGAATGACAAGCAGATAAGGATGACAATAAGCCTTCTTAATTGCTTACAAAACGCTAGGGAGTTAAGACGAATTTAAAAGCCCCTTATTTTCGTTTTTCTCCTTGTCAAACGGTAAGGAAATAAGACAGGAAATAACATCGCTTATTTTGATTTTGCTCCCTGAAAAACTGTAAGGAGATAAGGAGACTTTTTAGCTTCCTTAATTTGGATTTTCTCCTTACAAAATGATAGGGAAATAAGAACTAAAATAACTCCCCTTATTTTCCTACCAAATGATAAGGAGATAAGCAAAGAAATAACTTGCCTTAATTGCTTGCAGAATGACAAGGAAATAAGAGAAATAAAAACATCCCTTAATTGCTTATCAAACCATAAGGAGATATGGGGGCTATCTCCCTCCCCACGCGCTTCTATGAGCTTCACCCGTCATTGTACATTTTTTCTCACGGGAAAGCATTTGAAGCTAGAGCGAACATAGAGAAATAGCAAAAAAAGCCAAGGCGCTCCGCCTCAGCTATAATCTCAATAATATTATATCATGAAGGAGCGAACTAATGGAGCTGGATAAGTTTAAAACGATGATGAACGTCAGAGAGCGAATGACTTACTTTCTACGTTTCCAGAGGATGGCAGGAAGTGAAAACCAAGTTACGATAGATGAAGAGGATTGGAAATTTGTCTTACCTGATCAGTGGAATTTGAGCGGTGAGCATGAAAAAGCAATCCGTGAGGGGTTGGAGATATTCGCCCACGACATCAACAGCATAGAGAACAAACGAGCCAGAAAATACTTTATTATCCATTATTGCTACATGAGGAAGAAAACAGTAAGCGAATGTTTAGAAATTGCTGGGACAAAATCCACTAGCTACCACCGATATAAACAGATAGCCGTCTTAAACTTTGCGAGAATCCACCAGAACGGAGAGCTAGAAGCATATAAGTAGGCGAATGTAGGCTGAAGCTTCATATTCGCCCCCTATTTCGCTTTGTTTCGTACTGGACGATTAAAACACCACGGATAAACTAAAAGCCCTTAGAAACAAATCTGGGGGCTTTTGTGAGGTCATAATTTTATAAACCACGCGCTTCATGGTATAATATACCTATCAGCAACTAGCAATAAAAAAAGCACGTTTGACCGTGCTAGTTTCTTGCCTGCTGAACTCGTCAAATCCTAGCCCTTTTGTGGGGCTTTTTTTGTGTACTTTTTGAGAATTTTTAGGAACTTTTAATGATTTCTAATCAAATGAGATTCTTTAAAAACTCAACAATATCAAGCTTTTGGGCGCTCTAAACAAGTTTAAAAGTGTGTGGATTATAATCTAACACAAAAAGGGAAAACTTGCTAACCCTCTAACTAAGGGTTCTCATACTCTTCGAAAATCAAATTCAAACCACGTCAACGTCGCCTTGCCGTACTCAAGTACAGCCTG
>ERZ773044.331-NODE-331-length-22921-cov-118.076_pt1 | contig 22921 bp, 18 predicted proteins | sample MGYA00511897_ERZ773044 | MGnify/ENA primary metagenome ERZ773044 (study PRJEB29015, sample SAMEA2738116) | human oral metagenome | biome: human oral; feature: human-associated habitat; material: saliva | place: China | collected 2170 ...
CCGGCCTCCTGCCCGGCGGTCGCCCCGTGGCCGACCCCGAGGCCCGCGCCCAGGTCGAGCAGGCCTGGAACCTGGGCCCCAAGAACCTCCTGCCTGCAACGCCGGGCCGTGACGCCACCGCCATCCTCTCGGCCCTCCTGGAGGGGAGCCTGGGCGGCGCGGTCGTCGGCGGCATCGACCTGCGCGACTTCCCCGACCCGGGTCTGGCCCGAGCGGCCCTGGCCGCCAGCGGCTTCACCGTCCAGCTCGAGGTGCGCCGCAGCGAGGTCAGCGAGCACGCCGACGTCGTCCTGCCCGTGGCCCCGGCCGTGGAGAAGAACGGCACCTTCGTCAACTGGGAGGGGCGCGTGCGCCCCTTCGGCCAGGCCCACGTCTCACGCTCCCGCACCGACCGCCAGGTCCTGGGCATGCTCGCCGACGAGATGGGAGTCGATCTGCAGGTCGACGACCTCGTCGTCCTGCACGAGCAGCTCGCCGACCTGGGCCTGTGGCGCGGGCAGCGCCCGTCGGTCGCCTTCGGGCCCGCCCCGGCGGTCTGCGCCGGCTCCCCCGTCCCCGCCGACGACGGCGTGGAGGCCCGCCTGACCACTCACAAGCCCATGCTCGACGCCGGGCGCCTCCAGGACGGTGAGCCCTTCCTGGCCGCCACCGCCCTGCGCCCCATCGCCCGGGTGGGCACCGACCTCGCCCAGCGCCTGTCGCTGGCAGCCGGTCAGGAGGTGACCGTGGCGACCGCCGCCGGATCGATCACCCTGCCGGCCGTCATCGGCGGCGTCAGCGACGGCACCGTGTGGCTGCCCGAGTGCTCGGCCGGCTCCACCGTCCACCAGACCCTGGGCGCCGGGCACGGCTCCCAGGTCACCGTGACCCATGCAGCGGAGGTACTGAGGTGAACCCGATCTACGCGGCTCAGGCCGCTGCCGACGACGCCCTCCCCAACGGGGGAGTGACCGCCGACTTCTCCGCCGAGACCTGGTGGCTGACCCTCATCAAGGCCGTCTTCATCGTCGCCTTCCTCATCGTCAGCGTCATGATGGCGCTGTGGGTGGAGCGGCGCGGCCTGGCCCGCATGCAGACCCGCCTGGGCCCCAACGTCAACGGCCCCCTCGGCCTGCTCCAGGCGGTCGCAGACGCCGGCAAGCTCATCATGAAGGAGGACTTCTGGCTCAAGGGGGCCGAGAAGGTCATCTACCTCCTGGCGCCGCTCATCGCCGCCTTCAGCGCCTTCATGGTCTACGCGGTCATCCCCTTCGGGCCGCAGGTGAGCATCTTCGGCCACTCCACGCCCCTGCAGCTGACCGACTTCCCAGTGGCGGTCCTCTACATCCTGGCCATCACCGCCTTCGGCGTCTACGGGATCATCCTGGGCGGCTGGTCCACGCACTCCACCTACCCGCTCTTCGGCGCCGTGCGCAGCGCCGCTCAGGTCATCTCCTACGAGTTGAGCATGAGCCTGTCCATCCTCACGGTCTTCCTGGCCTCGGGGACCATGTCCACCTCCGGGATCGTGACCGCCCAGGAGCGCATCTGGTGGGCCGTGGCGATGGTGCCCAGCTTCATCATCTACGTCATCTCCATGGTCGGTGAGGTCAACCGCCTCCCCTTCGACCTGCCCGAGGCCGAGGGAGAGCTCGTCGCCGGCCACATGGTCGAGTACTCCTCGATGAAGTTCGCCTGGTACTTCCTGGCCGAGTACATCAACATGTTCAACGTCTCGGCCGTGTGCGTCACCCTGTTCCTGGGCGGCTGGCGCTCGGCGATCCTCAGCCTGTTCTGGGAGGGCGCCAACTCCGGCTGGTGGCCGATGCTGTGGTTCGTCGCCAAGGTCTGGGCCGTCATGTTCTTCATGATCTGGACCCGCGGAACCCTCGTGCGCATCCGCTACGACCACTTCATGAAGCTGGGCTGGAAGGTCCTCATCCCGATCTCCCTGGTCTGGTTCGTGCTGGTGGCGGTGGTGCGCGCCTTCCGCACCTTCTCGGGGGCCTCCGTGCAGGCCCTGCTGCTGCCGATGGCCGTCGTCTTCTGCGTCATCATGTTCATCCTCTTCCTCATTCCCGACAAGGAGGAAGAGGAGGAGCTCTACGAGGACTATGAGGACGACGACGAGGAGGACGCCGACGACGAGGACGTCGAGATCCTGGACGCCGAGGACGACCACGTCGCCTTCCTCGAGGGCTTCCCGGTCCCGCCGCCTCCGGGCACGTCCCTGCCGCCCTCACCGCGCGCCCGCCGCACCGCCCTGGCAGCGCAGGCGACCGACGCGGCCGGTGACTCCGAGACCGGGGCGGCCACCGCCGTCGGCCTCCTGGAGGACGCCGACGTCGAGGACGACGACGCGACCGGTTCCGCAGACTCCGCCGAGTCCCCCGACTCGGCAGGTGTGGCCGGCACGGCAGCTCCTGCCGGTAAGGACGCAGCCACCGCCCTGCCCACCTTCACCCTTGACCTCAAGGCCGACCCGGCCGGCGGCAAGGACACAGACACGGCCGCTGAGGCACCCCAGGAGGGAAAAGATGACTGATCGCCCCCACCGTTCCCGGGGCTCGCAGCACGATAAGTGGCTGCGTGACGCTCCCTCCGCCCTGGCCCGCGCCTTCGCGCCCGTGGCCGGCTACGGGGTCACCATCTCCTCGATGTTCCGCCCGGTGGTCACCGAGCAGTACCCCTTCGAGCCGCCGCAGGTGATGCCCCGCTACCACGGCCGCCACCAGCTCAACCGCTACGACGACGGCCTGGAGAAGTGCATCGGCTGCGAGCTGTGCGCCTGGGCCTGCCCCGCCGACGCGATCTACGTCGAGGCCGCCTCCAACGAGCCCGGCGCCCAGTACTCGCCCGGCGAGCGCTACGGGCGCGTCTACCAGATCAACTACCTGCGCTGCATCTTCTGCGGCATGTGCATCGAGGCCTGCCCCACTCGGGCCCTGACCATGTCCACCGACTTCGATGAGCTCGTCGGCCCCGGCCGCGAGGGCCTCATCTACGAGAAGGAGGACCTGCTGGCCCCCGTGCCCGAGGGCGCCGTGTCCGCGCCCCACCCCATGGTCGAGGGCACCGAGGACGGCGACTACTACCGCGGGAAGGTCGTCGGCTCCACCCAGGCCCAGATCGACTGGGTGCGGAGCCACCGGCCCGAGGACCCCAGCCTGGAGTCCGCCCGCGCCAAGGCCGCCCCCACCGCCTCCGGCCGGGGCAACCGCCACACCGTGAAGGGAGCCCTGCGATGAGCACCCTGCTGATGACCGGCGCCCCCGCCGTCGCCCCGACCGCCCTGACTCAGGACGGTCACCTGGGACTGGGCGAGGCCATCGTCTTCGGCGTCGTCGCCCTGGTCACCGTGGCCTGCGGCATCGGCGTCCTGACCGCCAAGCGAGCCGTGAACGCCGCCATCAACATGATCGGCATCATGATCTCGCTGGCCGTCCTCTACATCGTCAACGAGTCGCCCTTCATGGGCATCACCCAGGTCGTGGTCTACACCGGTGCCGTCATGACCCTCGTCCTGTTCGTCATCATGCTGGTGGGTGTCGGCGGTGACGAGCCGGTGGGTGCCGCCGGTACCGTCATGAGGCGCCCGGTCCTCATCCTCCTGGGACTGGGACTGGCAGGAGCCCTGACCGCCGTCGTATGGCGCTCCACCCTGCCGACGCCGGCCGGGCTCAAGGACAGCGCCAAGGCCGCCCCCGACCTGCTGGCCGTCACGCTCTACCACGACCACGTCGTCACCATGGAGCTGACCGCCATCCTGCTCATCGTCGCCGCCGTCGGCGCCCTGACCCTCACCCACCGCCAGCGCATCCGGGCCCGGCTCAGCCAGCGGGCGGTGGCCGCGGGCAAGATGCAGGACTACGCCGCCAAGGGCGCCCACCCGGGCCAGAAGCCCATGCCCGGCGTCTACGCCTCCACCAACTCCGCCGCCGCCCCGGCTCTGGACGCCCAGGGCGAGGTCGTCGAGGAGTCGGTGCCCCGGGTCCTACGGGCCCGTGGCCAGGGCCTGGAGCTGTCCGACGTCTCCCCGGAGATGGGACTGGCCCAGCGCTCGGGCACGATCGTCTCCCGCCTGGCCGGGGCCAGCCAGACCGGTCAGGCCGACGGCCATCGGGACGCCCGCCGCTCCGGAATGCCCTCCATGCCCGGCGCCGCCGCCCCCACCGTCAAGCAGCCCGTCCTCAGCGATGACGGGGCAGTCGACTCGGCCGCCCCGGAGCAGAAGGAGGAGAAGTGAGTCTCCCCATCACCGTCTACCTCATCCTGGCCGGGGTGCTGTTCACCCTGGGGGCACTCACGGTGCTGCTGCGCCGCAACGCCATCATCGAGCTCATGGGGGTTGAGCTCATGCTCAACTCCGTCAACCTCGTCCTGGTCACCTTCTCCCGGATCCACGGCAACCTCACCGGCCAGGTCTTCGCCTTCTTCGTCATGGTGGTGGCCGCCGCCGAGGTTGTGGTGGGTCTGAGCATCGTCGTATCCATCTTCCGCACCCGCAGGTCCACGTCGGTCGACGACGAGAACCTGCTCAAGAACTGAGGGGAGAGACCACCGACATGCTTCCCGCTCCTGTCACCGCCGTCGTGACGCCCCTGACCGAGGCCACCGGCCTGGCCTCCTGGGCCTGGCTGCTCATCGCCGTCCCCGCGGCCTCCGCCGCCTTCCTGCTGCTGGCCGGCCGCCGCTCCAACGCCTGGGGCCACTGGCTGGGCCTGGCCGCCTCGTTCGCCTCCGCCTGCCTGGGCGTGGGCATCCTCGTGCAGGTCCTGGGCCTGCCCGCTGAGGAACGCGTCATCGGCCTGCCCCTCTACCACTGGTTCTCCGCCGGGAACCTCAGCGTCGACGTCGGACTGCGCCTGGACCCGCTGTCGCTGACCTTCGTCACCCTGGTCACCTGCGTCGGCTTCCTCATCCACCTGTACTCGGTGGCCTACATGGCCCACGACCGCGACCGGCGCCGCTTCTTCGCCTACCTCAACCTCTTCATCGCCGCGATGCTCACCCTGGTCCTGGGCGACTCCTACATCGTGCTCTTCGTCGGCTGGGAGGGCGTGGGCCTGGCCTCCTACCTGCTCATCGGCTTCTGGAACACCGCCGACGCCGACGCCCCCCAGGGCGAGCAGGCCACCAGCCGTGAGAACGCCGCCGCCGCCAAGAAGGCCTTCATCATGAACCGCGTGGGCGACGTCGGCCTCCTGCTGGCCATGATGACGATGGTCGGCCAGATCGGCTCGGTCTCCTTCGACGCCGTCTCCGCCGCCTCCCTCGACGGCTCGGTGAGCACCGGCTGGCTCACCGCCATCGGCTTCTTCCTGCTCCTGGCGGCCTGTGGTAAGTCCGCACAGTTCCCCCTCCAGGCCTGGCTGGGTGACGCCATGGCCGGCCCCACGCCGGTCTCGGCCCTCATCCACGCCGCCACCATGGTCACCGCGGGTGTGTACCTCATGGTCCGCTCCGCCGCCGTCTTCGAGGGCGCCCCGAGCGCCCAGACGGCCGTGGCCGTCATCGGCGCCATCACCCTGCTGCTGGGTGCCGTTATCGGAAGCGCGAAGGACGACATGAAGAAGGTCCTGGCCGCCTCCACCATGAGCCAGATCGGCTACATGATGCTGGGCGCGGGCCTGGGCCCGGTCGGCTACGCCTTCGCCATCTTCCACCTGCTCACCCACGGCTTCTTCAAGGCCCAGCTCTTCCTGGGGGCCGGCTCGGTCATGCACGCCATGGGCGACCAGGTCAACATGCGCCGCTTCGGCGGCCTGCGCGGAGCCATGGCGATCACCTGGGCCACCATGGGCATCGGCTGGCTCGCCATCCTGGGGGTGCCGCCCTTCTCCGGCTTCTGGTCCAAGGACCGCCTCATCGAGGCCGCCTTCGTCGGTGAGGGCGCCAAGCCCTGGATCCTGGGCACCATCGCCCTGCTGGGCGCGGGCCTGACCGCCTTCTACATGTCCCGCCTGTTCTTCATGATCTTCCACGGCAAGCAGCGCTGGACCACCAAGGACGACCTGGAGGGCGAGGTCCACCCCCACGAGTCCGGCTGGCTCATGACCCTGCCGCTGATCGTCCTGTCCGTGTTCTCCGCCGGCTTGGGCGGGCTGCTGACCTACAACAACATGTTCGTCACCTGGCTGGAGCCGGTCACCGGTCACGCCGAGCACGGCGAGCCGGTCCTGCCGGCCACCGTCATCATGGGCGCCACCCTCGCCCTGGTCGTCGTCGGGGTTCTCGTGGCCTGGTGGATGTATGTGCGCCGCCCGGTGCCCGTCGTCCTCCAGCCGGCCAACCCCCTGGTGGAGGCCGCCCGCAAGGACATGTACCAGGACGCCATCAACGAGGCCCTGGCCATGCGCACCGGCCAGGGACTGGTCCTGGCCACTGACGCCGTCGAGCGCTACGTCGTCGACGGCGCCATCGAGGGTGCCGCCGCGGGCACCGGTGCCCTGGGGCGCCTGACCCGCCGCACCGAGTCCGGGTACGTGCGCTCCTACGCCGGCTACATGCTGGCCGGAACGGTCCTCGTACTCATCGCCGTCCTGGCCGCCAGGTTCTGAGAGGACACGACACATGCCGACTCTTCCCGCATCGCTGCCCGTCCTGACCGTCATGGCGGTCACGCCGCTGGCCGGGGCGCTCCTGCTGTGGCTGGTCCCGCCGCTGCGCCGGCTCCACGCCCGCGCCGTGGGCCTCGTGTTCTCCCTGGCGGTCCTCGCCCTGGGCCTGTGGGCGCTGAGCGCCTTCGACCTGGCTCAAGCCAGCACCGTCCAGCTGACCGACACCCACTCCTGGATCCCCGCCATCGGCGCCTCCTGGGCCCTGGGCGTCAACGGCCTGGGCCTGTCCATGGTGCTGCTGGGCGCCTTCGTCACGCCCCTGGTGCTGCTCGCCTCCTGGGGTGAGGTCCCCGCCGACCGGCAGGGCCTGTTCACCGGGCTCGTCCTGACGCTGGAGTTCTTCGTCGTCGTCATCTTCTCGGCCCGGGACCTGCTGCTGTTCTACCTGTGCTTCGAGGCGATGCTCATCCCGGTGTACTTCCTCATCGGCTGCTTCGGCGGGCGGAATCGCCAGCGCGCCGCCCTGAAGTTCCTCCTGTACTCCCTGGCAGGCGGGCTCATCATGCTCATCGGCGTCATCGCCGTCTACCTGCACTCCGGCAAGAACGGCACCCCCAGCTTCCTCATCGACTCGGTGGCCGCCAACCTGCACGTGTCCACCTCCGCCGGTCACTGGATCTTCCTGACCTTCTTCATCGCCTTCGCCATCAAGGCACCGCTGGTCCCGGTCCACACCTGGCTGCCCGACACCGCCGAGCAGGCCACCCCGGGCACCTCGGTGCTGCTCATCGGCATCCTGGACAAGATCGGCACCTTCGGGATGATTACCCTGGTCCTGCCGATCTTCCCGGAGGCCTCCCGCTGGGCCGCCCCGGTGATCCTGGTCCTGGCGGTCGTCTCCATCATCTACGGCGGCCTGGCGGCTATCGCCCAGGACAACCTCTACCGCCTCATCTCCTACACCTCCGTGAGCCACTTCGGCTTCATGGTCCTGGGGATCTTCATCGGCAACCAGGTGGCCGCCAACGGCGCCATGGTCTACATGGTGGCTCACGGGCTGTCCATCGCCGGCCTCTACCTGGTCACCGGCTTCATGGCCCGGCGCACCGGGACGGTCGCCATCAGCGAGCTCGGCGGCATCGCCCGGGTCATGCCGCTGGTGGCCGGCACCTTCCTGGTCAGCGGGCTGGCCTCCATCGCCCTGCCGGGCCTGAGCGGGTTCGTGCCCGAGTGGATGGTGCTCACCGGCACCTTCTCGGTCTCGCTGGCCCTGGGCGGTGCGGCCGTCGTCGGCGTCGTCATCGCCGCCGTCTACATGCTGCTGCCCTACCAGCGGGTCTTCACCGGGGCGCCCGCCCCCGAGCGCGTGGGCAGCCCCGACCTCGACGGGCGCGAGCGCCTCGTCGTCGTCCCCGTCATCGCCGCGATGCTCGCGCTCGGACTGGCCCCGGGCGTCTTGACGCCCGCCTTCGACGACGTCGCCCGGCAGGTCGCGCTCACGGTGACCACCTCCTCGCAGGCTGAGGCCTCAGCCCGCGGCGCCGGCGACAGCCCCGATGCCGGCGGCGCGACTGACGCTCCCGCCGCCTCCACCGCTACGGAAGGGAACACCAAGTGAGCCCCTCAGCCACTGCCCCGATCGTCAACTGGGACGCCCTGACGCCGGTCCTCATCATCCTGGGCGCCGGTGTCCTGGGTGTCCTCGTGGAGGCCTTCATCGCCCGTCCTGCGCGTCTGGCCATCCAGTCCACGCTGAGCTTCCTGGCCATCCTGGCCTCCGGGGTCGCCCTGTTCCTGCGCTGGGGCGAAGTCAAGGCCGCCGGGGCCGCCGCCGCGGCTCTGCCCCAGTTCCAGCTCCCCAAGGGCTTCCTGCCGGGCGCCCGTATGTCCGCGGGCCTGACCGAGGACCCCTTCTCCATCGCCGCCCAGGGAATCCTCCTGGTCATCGGGCTGCTGGCCGTCCTGGTGATGGCCGACCGCACCTCTGTCGGCGACGGGGCCTTCGCGGCCCAGGCCGCCGACCGGCCCGGCAGCGCGGAGGAGAGCGAGTCCATCCTGGCCGGGTGGACCACGACCGAGATCTTCCCCCTGACCCTGTTCTCACTGGGCGGCATGATGCTCTTCGGGGCCAGCAGCGACCTCATCACGCTGTTCGTCATCCTGGAGATGATCTCCCTGCCGCTGTACATCCTGGCGGCCACCGCCCGCCACCGCCGGCTCCTCAGCCAGGAGGCGGCGCTGAAGTACTTCGTGCTGGGGGCCTTCGCCTCCGCCTTCCTCCTCATGGGCTCGGCCCTGCTCTACGGGGTGGCCGGCGCCGTCGACTACAAGTCCCTGGGCGAGGCCGTGAGCAGCGCGGCGGGGCAGGACTGGCTCATCCTGGCCGGCCTCATGCTGGTGATCGTCGGCCTGCTGTTCAAGGTGGCGGCCGTGCCCTTCCACGCCTGGAGCCCGGACGTCTACCAGGGCGCCCCCACCCCGGTCACCGGGTTCATGGCCGCCGGGGTCAAGGCCGCCGCCTTCCTGGCCCTGGTGCGCTTCTACTACCTGATCGCCGGCGCCATGGGCTGGGACCTGGCCCCCGCCCTGTGGGCCGTAGCGGCACTGACCATGCTCCTGGGCACCGTCGTCGGGGTGGTCCAGCGCGACGTCAAGCGCATGCTCGCCTACTCGGCCATCGCCCACGCCGGCTTCATGCTCATCGGGATCGGGGCCTACTCCAAGGCGGCGATCTCCGCGCTCAGCTTCTACGCCCTGACCTACGGGATCGCCACCGTGGGAGCCTTCGGCATCATCACCCTGGTGCGCTCCCACCGCGACGGCTCCGTGGGCGGCGAGGACGGCGACCTGGATGCCTTTAAGGGCCTGGGACGCCGCAGCCCCTGGGCGGCCGGTGCCATGACCGTCTTCCTGCTGTCCTTCGCCGGAGTGCCCCTGACGGCCGGCTTCATGGCCAAGTTCCGGCTCTTCGCCACCGGCCTGAGCGGCAGCGGGATGCCCTTCGTCATTCTCGCCGTCGTCTGCTCGGCCGTGACCGCCTTCTTCTACATGAGGCTCATCGTGCTCATGTTCTTTGATGAGCCCGACGGCGAGCGCGCCGTGGTCGTGGGCAGCCGCGGCCCGATCATCCTGGCGGTCAGCGTTGCGGTGATGGCCACAATCGGGCTGGGCATTTTGCCGCAGACCGCCTTCGACCTGTTCGACCAGACGGCTATGCTCCTTCCGTGATCGGATCACTGCCGCTGAGCGCCCCCGAGCTGGAGTCGCGCATCATCCCCGCCCTCCAGACCATTGAGGACCGCCTCATGGAGGTGGTCACCAGCGCCGACGAGACCATCAACCCGCCGACCTCGCACCTGGCCGAGGCCGGGGGCAAGCGCCTGCGCCCGGTCCTGGCCCTGCTGACCGCCCAGCTCGGCGACCCGGCCCTGGCCACCGGGGAGGAGATCCGCGACGCCGGGGTGGCCGTGGAACTGACCCACATCGCCACCCTCTATCACGACGACGTCATGGATGAGGCCCCGCTGCGCCGTGGCGCCCCGAGCGCCCAGACCGTGTGGGGCAACTCCGCCGCCATCCTCACCGGCGACGTCCTCGTGGCCCGGGCTTCCCAGCTGGTGGCGGCCCTCGGCCCGGAGGCCGTCATGGCCCACGCCAAGACCTTCGAGCGCCTGTGCATGGGCCAGCTCCACGAGACCCTGCCACGCCCGGCAGGCACCGATCCGGTCGACCACTACATCCAGGTCCTGGCGGACAAGACCGGCTCCCTCATCGCAGTGTCCGCACGCTACGGGGCGATGCTCACCGGTGCCGGGACGCGCACCGAGCAGATCGTGGAGGAGTTCGGCGAGCGGATCGGTGTGGCCTTCCAGCTGGCCGATGACGTCATCGACCTCATGAGCGACTCGGCCACAACCGGTAAGACCCCCGGCACCGACCTGCGCGAGGGCGTGGACACCATGCCGGTCCTCCTTCTGCGCAAGGCCCTGGCGGCCGGCGAGCTCGACGCCGCCGGCCAGGCCATCCTCTCGCGCCTGTCCACTGGTGACCTCTCCGATGACGCCTTCCTGGCCGACGTCGTTGCTCGCCTGCGCGAGCACCCCGTCCTGGCCCGTACCCGCGAGATGGCCATGGACTGGGCCGCTCAGGCAGTGGAGGGTCTGGAGGGCCTGGAGGAGGCCGTTCTCGACGGAACCCGGCAGCGCCTGGCCCGGGCCGGCATTGAGGGTGAGGCCGCCACGGCGGCTGTGGCCGACGCCGGTGAGCGGGTGAGACAGGTGCGTGCGGCCATGGAGGACTTCGCCCGCATTCTCGTGGACCGGGCCGCCTGAGCAGTCGGCCTGGGGGCTGACGAGGCCTCCCAACTCCCCATGACTCCCCATGGGTTGATGGGGAGTCGATGGGGAGTGATGGGTCGTTCCCCATCGTGGGTAGTGGAATGCGGTGCATAGGGTGCCAAGTACGTGTTCCCAATGCGCTGAAAGGTCCCCGACATGCCGTCCTCCACGCCGATGTCTTCTGAAGCCTGTGCCCGACTGTCTCGACGTGGTGTCCTGGCACTGCCCGCCCTGGCCGGTGCGGGGGCCGTCCTATCGGGGTGCGGGGTGCTCAAGAAGGGCGGTTCTGCCTCCTCGGGGAGGAGCTCGGGGGCTGCGTCCCCACGTGCTGTTGCGACCGCGACTGGTCCTCATGGCGGGGTGATGATAGAGGCGGAGTGGAAAGGGGCTCCGCTCTCGGTTGAGGTGGGGCCCGCCGCAGTCGACGGCAAGTACGCTGTCGTGCGCATGGAGTTCACAACGACCTCTGATGACAAAGTAAGCCTGTATCAGGCATTCGGCTCCACGTATCGTCCGGGGACGATGGTTGCGATCAGGATGCTCTCTCTGGATAAGGGTCTGGTCTATCGTGAGCTGGATGAGGAAGCGCGTCATTTATATGATGACGTCGAAAATGATAAGCCTCTGGAAGTATTTCCAGTGTTTCATGCGCCGCCCGAGGATGTTAGCGCCGTGGACCTGTTCCTTCCTTATGTGGGTGTCGCTACAGGCGTTCCGGTTTTGAAGGATACCGAGGCCGATTTCTCGGTGAATGATGTGGTGTCGAAGGCTAAGCTCGATGAGTCGGAGGCAGGGCCGTTCAAGATTGAGACCATGTCGCTGGCTGCTGATGATTCTTCGGATACGAAGCAGGATGAGAAGTCGACGACGGTGACGGTGGCTGGGGATGTCACGTTCGCGACCGACTCCGATCAGCTCTCGGCTCAGGCTGACAGTGTGCTGGCGACTGTGGTGGAGCAGATCAAGAAGTTTCCCTCTGGTGGGGATCTGACGATCACGGGTCATACCGATGATGTGGCTGATGATGCACACAACCAGGATCTGTCGGAGCGGCGGGCCAAGGCGGTGTCGGAGCGGCTCAAGAAGCTGACGGACTTGTCTGCGTGGAAGGAGTCGGTCTCAGGTAAGGGGGAGTCCTCGCCGCGGGTTGCGAATGACACTGATGAGCACAGGCAGATCAACCGTCGTGTTGAGATTGCGCTAACGCCCTCGAAACCCGCCGAGGCCAACGCGGCGCCGAGCGCGAGTACGGCACCGCCGTCGTCCGCGATGCCGAAAGCCGCAGGGCCTGTGGGTAAAGGACCTGAGGGTGTCGATGTGAAGGTCAACGGTAAAACTGTGCGCATGGTCATCGACCACGTGGTTCGAGCCGGTAGCTACTTGGCGGGAACGGTGGTGCTTACGTCTAGCGAGACAGTTAGTATGCCGGTTGCTCCCTTCGCGTTGCCAGGCAAAATGATGGATATGCGTGGCCTGTCTGGAGTGTTCTATGTAAGTAGCTTGACCATCCTGAGCGGAGGGTTGAGGTATCTGGAGGCCGACTATACTTATTCCGATGGAAGTAGATATCCTTTGGCGAATAGCTTTGTGTACAATCTTGAGCCTGGAGCTTCCCAGTCCCTTCCGGTCGTGTGGCCAGATGTCGGTGGGGACAGTGTCACAATCGATATGCCCGCAGGTGAGTACCTTTATACGAAAGAGCGAGTTGTCGCCCGCCTTACCGACATCCCGGTCGTCAACGCGTAGTGGCCCGGTCCCTTAGAAGGGCGGGGCCGCGTCTATGAGGGGTGTGAGTTGGAGGGTGTGGGCGGCTTTGGGGTAGGGGGTGGTCTCAAAGGCTCCGGGTTTGTGGCCGGGTTGGGGGCCAAGGCCCAACCCATCCTTCTCAACCAGCCCGCCCGAACCCGCTCACCCAACCCCACCCCTCCCCGACGTGACGTGGCTCAAAGCCGCGATGTTGCCCGCGCCCTGGGGGAGTCCCCGTCTTCCTCCATAGACTGTGGCGCGGTACCCCGTCGCCGTCGCCCCGGACCGGAACAACCGGTTCTCCCGGCAGCGGGAACGCGGGTGCCACGTCCACGTCCCCTGAAACAGGAACGAAGAACAGTGAACGCACGTCCTCTCAATGTCGCCGTCATCGGAGCAGGCCCCGCAGGCATCTACGCCTCGGACATCCTCTCGAAGTCGGGCATGGAGGTCTGTATCGACCTGTTCGAGCGGCTTCCTGCGCCATATGGGCTGGTGCGCTACGGCGTCGCCCCCGACCACCCGCGCATCAAGCAGATCATCGTGGCCCTCTACAAGATCCTCCAGCGCGGGGACATCCGGCTCATCGGCAACGTCGAGGTCGGCCGTGACATCTCGGTGGCCGAGCTCCAGGAGCACTATGACGCCATCATCTTCTCCACCGGAGCCGACACCGACGCCCCCCTCGACATCCCCGGCGTCGACGCCCCCGAGTGCTACGGCGGCGCCGACTTCGTCTCGTGGTACGACGGTCACCCCGACCACCCGCGTACCTGGGACCTGAGTGCCAAGGAGGTCGCCGTCATCGGCGTCGGCAATGTCGCGCTGGACATCGCCCGCGTCCTGGCCAAGCACGCCGACGACCTCATGACCACCGAGATCCCCGCGAACGTGGCCGCCACCCTTCAGCAGTCCCCGGTCACCGACGTGCACGTCTTCGGTCGCCGCGGTCCGGCTCAGGTGAAGTTCACCCCGCTGGAGCTGCGCGAGCTCGGTAAGCAGGCCGACGTCGACGTCCTCGTCGACGAGGAGGACTTCGAGTACGACGAGGGCTCGCAGGCGGCCCTGGCCTCCTCCAACCAGCAGCGACAGGTCGTCAAGGCCCTTGAGGGATACGCGATGCAGGAGCCGGAGGATCTCACCGCCTCCCACCGCATCCACATCCACCTCTTCTCGGCGCCCCACGAGGTCCTCACCGACGACGACGGCCATGTCGTCGGTCTGCGCACCGAGCGCACCCGCCTGACCGGCGACGGCAACGTCACCGGCACCGGCGAGTTCCGTGACTGGCCCGTCCAGGCCGTCTACCGCGCCGTCGGATACGCCTCCAGCGCCATCGAGGGCCTGCCCTTCGATGCCGAGCGGCACGTCGTCCCCAACGAGGGCGGCCGCGTCCTCGGTGAGGACGGCAAGCCCCTGACCGGCCTGTACGCCACCGGCTGGATCCGCCGCGGCCCCGTAGGCCTCATCGGCTCCACCAAGTCCGACGCGCAGGAGACCATCACCAACCTCGTGGCCGACGCCAACGCCGGCCTGCTGCACGCCGAGACCAGCGACGAGGCCCAGGTCGGTCATGACGCCATCATCGCCCTGCTGGAGTCCCGTGGCATCCCCTTCACCAACTGGGAGGGCTGGGAGCTGCTGGACGCCTACGAGCGCGAGCTCGGTGAGGGCTACGGCGAGGTCGTCGTCACCGGAGGGGCCTCCAAGCCGCGTGAGCGCGTCAAGGTCGTCTCCCGTGACGCCATGACCGCGATCTCCCGCTCCGCCGAGGTTCCCGAGGACCTCATCGGCCAGCCCGAGGCGGGGCGCGTCCCCGAGCGCGTCGCCCACCGCCTGGCCGACTGAACCGAGCGCTGTCTCAGGCTCAAGCACAGCCGACATCGCATCACCCGTCCGGCACCGGTCCCCGCGGCCGGTGCCGGACGGGCGTCGTCACCGACACGGAGAGGAAGAAGCCCGATGAGAACCCGTCGCGTCCGCTTCGCCAGCGGAACCGACCGCTGGGCGCATGACCTCTACCTGCGTGCCTTCCCCGAGGAGGAGCGCCTTTCCTGGGCACTCATCCGCCTGCTCAGTCTGCGGCGCGGCGTCGACCTCGTCGCCTGGTGGGACCAGCCCGCCGGACCGACCCGTGCGGCCCGCCCGGATCCCATCGCCCTGACCTGGACCGTGCGCCGCCCCGGCTCCCGTCTGCTCTACCTCTTCTACCTCGCCGTCGACGACGATGCCCGCGGCCGCGGCGTGGGCACCCGCCTCCTGGCCGAGCTCGAGCGCCGTCACCCCGGCTGCACCATCGTCCTGGACATCGAGCCCGTCATTGCCGAGGCCGACAACGCCGAGCAACGACGCCGTCGGTTCTCCTTCTACGAGCGCTCCGGCTTCCGCGACACCGGGTACTCGGTCCTGGACTCGACGGAGGAGTACTGGACCCTCGTACGTGAGGCGCAGGGAACCACCTTCGACCCCGATGACTTCCGCGATACCCTGCACTGGCTGGACTGGGGCCTCATCACCGCGCGAGTGGTCCCGCGCGACTGAGCCGTGCGGAGCCGTCCCGTTATTCCTCGATCCGTCAATGGCTGCACGTGCCGCTGGACATAGGTCAGACACAGGTTCATCCCATAGTCTCCAGCCATGACAAGGACTCACCACTACAACGGTCTCAAGACCGCCGTCCTCCTGGGCGGCATGTGGAGCCTGCTTCTTCTGCTTGGCTACGTGCTGGCCCGGGGGACCGGCTCCGCCATCTGGCTGGTCATCGCGCCGGTCATCGGCCTGGTGCAGACCGCCTATGGCTTCTGGAACTCCGACAAGATCGCCGTGCGCTCCATGGGCGCCATCGAGGTCACCGAGGCCCAGCAGCCCCAGATGTACGCCATCGTGCGTGAGCTCTCCGCCGCTGCCGGCCAGCCCATGCCGCGCCTCTACGTGGCCCCCACGATGAGCCCCAACGCCTTCGCCACCGGCCGCAGCCCCTCGCACGCCGCCGTGTGCTGCACGCAGGGCATCCTCCAGCTCCTCAACGAGCGCGAGCTGCGCGGCGTCCTGGGCCACGAGCTCTCCCACGTCTACAACCGCGACATCCTCACCTCCTCGGTGGCCGCGGGCATCGCCGGCGTCATCTCCTCCATGGTCACCATGGCCATGTGGTTCGGCGGCGGCAACCGGCGCGACCGGGACGGCGGCAACATCATCGCCGTCCTGCTGCTGGCCCTCCTGGCACCCCTGGCCGCCGCCATCACCCAGTTCGCCATCTCCCGGACCCGCGAGTACGACGCCGACCACGACGGCGCCGAGCTCACCCAGGACCCGCTCGCCCTGGCCAGCGCGCTCAGCAAGCTCGAGTCCGGCATCTCACGCGTGCCCATGGGACAGGACCCGCGCCTCGAACCGGTCTCCTCCATGATGATCGCCAACCCCTTTGGGAGCCTGCGCAACCTCTTCTCCACCCACCCGCCGATGGACAAGCGCATCGCCCGCCTCGAGCAGATGGCCGGGTACTGACGGGATGCCCCTGACCGTCGTCGGCGGACTACCAGCAGTCGGCAAGACCTCCGTCTGCCGGGAGATCCTGCGCCTGCAGGCCGAGGTGCAGCCGCAGAGCCAGCCGCCGACCTGGCTGCGCATTGACACAATTGAGCAGGCCCTGAGGGGCAGCGGCGAAATGCTCCCTGGCATGCCCGGAGGTGCTGGCTACTACGTGGCTGCCGCTGTGGTCCGGGACGTCCTGACCTCGGGCGGGGAGGTCCTGGTCGAGTGCGTCAACCCGCTGCCCCTCACCCGCCGCCTGTGGGAGGAGACGGCCTCAGCCGCGGGCGCCCGGTTGCTCTCCGTCGAGCTCATCTGCTCCAATGCGGCCGAGCACCGGCGCCGCGCCCAGCAGCGGGTCAGCGACATCAAGGGACTCGAGCTTCCAGGGTGGCAGGAGATTACCCGCCGCGACTACGCCCCCTGGCCCGAGGCCGACCTCCGCCTCGACACCGCCCGTCTCACCGCCACGGAGGCCGCCCGGGCCATCATCGGCCTGCACCTCGCGGATGGAACCCGATGACGGTGGATAGGGGAATGGACACTCCACCTCCCACTGGAACCGACGACGACATCGCCCCACGCATCAGGGCCGCCGTCGACGCCGGTGAGCTGGGCGGCGTGACGGGTGGGCCGGTCGAGCGGCTGGGGGCCGGCGAGAGCTACACCGCCTGGAGAATCGGCTCGGGGGAGCAGGCCCGGGTCCTGCGCCTTCCGCGACTCCCGCCCCATGACCTGCCCCGCCCCATGGAGACCGAGTACGAGGTCCTCAGGCGCGTCCCGCCCGGGCTGGGAACCAGCGCCGTTGCTCTGGAGTCCAGTAGCGATAACCCGCTGGGCACCCCCTACATGGTGACCACCCACGTCCCCGGTCGGGCCCTGCGCGCCACCGACTGGAACCCACGGCTCGCCACCGCCCTCGCCCACCAGATCGCCCGCCTGCACGAGGCTCTCGCCACCGCCACCGCCACCGCCCCCGCCGCCGCGCTGTCGACCGCCTTTGTGCCGAGCGCCCGAGAGCAGGGGGAGGAGCTGGCGACCTGGTGGGGAGAGCACCATCCGCAGGCCCTCACCGACCCCCGCGTCCGCGCGCTCCTGCCCGCCTGGCGCCGCGAGCTTGACCGCCTCGCCCCGGCCTTCGAGGCGGTCCCCACCCACCGGCTCATCCACGGCGACGCCGTCGCCCCCAATGTCATCCTCGGCCCCGACGGCCTGCCACGACTCATCGACTTCGAGTGGTCCGGGCCCGGCGACACCGCCAAGGACCTGGCCCTCATCGGGGGCCGGGTGACCGGCGGGCCCTGGTACCTGCCCATGACCCCCGACGACGTCACCGTCTTCGTCACTGAGTACGCGCGGTACTCGCGGCGCTCGCGGCTCGCGCAGGACACCGGTACCACCGACCCGCAACGGCTGCTGGAGCGCCGCGACGCCTACGAGCTCCTCGACCGCCTGGGCAACCTCCTGTACTGCCTCAGCCGCCCCGGCGAGGCCCACTACGGCAGATGGGCCGACGAGCTCGCCCGCAGCCTGACCGCCCGACTCGGTGGCTGAGCCGTCCGCTGCAAGTCAGTGTCGGGCTAGCCCCACCACGGCTCCGCCAGGTGGCAGGATTGGGCGTGATTCCGGCCCTGAGGAGGATATGAGGCATGAACCGATCAGCATGGGCCGCGCGCTACCGCCAGCTTGGCAGGGACGCCGCCTTCCTCCTCCTCAGCGGGCCACTGAGCCTGCTCGCCTTCTACCTGCTTGTGCCACTGACCGCCCTCGGTGTGGTCACCACCATCATCTGGGTGGGGCTGCTGCTGCTCATCATCGACCTGAGCATCGCCGGGGGCTTCGCCAACTTCGCCCGCCTCGCCGTAGCGCGCGTGGACGGGCGCGAGCCGGTACCCGGCGGCTACCTCGAGCCCGAGCCGGGAGCCTCCGCGCGCCGTCGGCTCTTCCGGCGCTTGCGCGACCCCCAGCGCTGGATGGACCTGCTGTGGGCCGTCATCTACTTCCCGGTCTCCCTCATCACCTGGATCATCAGCGTCGTGTGGCTGGCCCTGGCCGTGGCAGGTCTCCTCGCCCCCATCGCCGATATCATCCTTGACCTGGTCCTCGATCCGGCCGTGGGGCAGCGCCAGGGGCTGGCTCATCTTCTGGGCCTGCAGCCGGAGCTGCTCTGGGACATCGGTTTCAACCTCACCTGCGGTATTGTCTTCTCCCTGACCGCCCCCGCCGTCCTGCGGGGCCTGGCCGCCATGCAGACGGGTCTCACCCGAGCCATGCTCTCCTGGCGCAGCGAGGTCAGCCGCCTCCAGACCTCCCGGGCCGCCGTTCAGCGCGCCGAGGCCGACACTCGCCGCCGCTTGGAGCGCGACATCCACGACGGCCCCCAGCAGCGCCTCGTGCGCCTGCGCATGGACCTGGCCCGTGCCCACCGGCAGGCCGAGAAGGACCCGGCGGCCGCGTCGGCCATCATCCAGGGTGCCATGGAGCAGACACAGCAGACCCTCGACGAGCTGCGTCAGCTCTCCCGCGGTATCGCCCCACCCGTCCTCATCGACCGCGGCCTGGCGGCCGCCATCACCGAGGCCGCCACCCGCTCCTCCGTCCCCGTCACCGTGAGCACTGAGCTGCCCGACCTGCCCGACCACGTCTCCCAGGCCGCCTACTTCGTGGTCAGCGAGGCGCTGGCCAACCTCAACAAGCACTCCGGGGCCACGGCCGCCGGCGTCGATGCCCGTATCGTTGACGGCGCCCTGCTCGTGAGGATCAGTGACAACGGCATCGGTGGGGCCTCGACCGCCAAGGGACACGGCCTGGCCGGCCTGGTCGAGCGCCTCAACGGGGTCGACGGTAGGCTCTTCATCACGTCCCCGGCCGGCGGACCGACCACACTGGAGGCGAGAATCCCGTGCGCGTTCTAATCGCTGATGACTCCGTCCTCCTGCGCGAGGGGCTGGCACTCATCCTGGCCGACGGCGGCCACGAGGTCGTCGGGGGAGTGGGAGACGGCGAGGCCCTCGTGAGCGATGCCCTGCGGCTGCGGCCCGACGTCGTCGTCGCTGACATCCGCATGCCGCCCTCCCACACCGACGAGGGACTGCGGGCCACCACCCGTATCCGCGCCCAGTGGCCGGAGGCTCCCATCCTGCTGCTGAGCCAGTACGTCGTCGCCGGCTACCTGCCCGAGCTCCTGGCCGACGGCGGCGGCGCCCTGGGCTACCTCCTCAAGGACCGGGTCGGCGACATCGACGCCTTCCTCGGCGCGGTCGAGCGGGTGGCGCGCGGCGAGCTCGTCCTGGACCCCGACGTCGTCTCCCAGGTCCTCCAGCGAGGCCGGCGCGACGACCCGCTCACCGAGCTCACGCCCCGCGAGCGGGAGGTCCTGGCCCTCATGGCCGAGGGCCACACCAACGCCGGCATCGCCACGATCATGGTGGTCACCGAAGGGGCCGTGGAGAAGCACACCCAGCGGATCTTCGCCAAGCTCGGCCTGCTGCCCGACGCCGCCGTCCACCGCCGCGTCAAGGCCGTCCTGACACTGCTGTCGGCTTAGCCGCCGGTGAGAGCTCCGGACGTTACTGGGGATCCTTGCCCGCCATGATGAGCTTCACCTCGTCGTCGGTGAGGCTGTAGTTGAGATAGGTCTTGTAGAAGGTCTTCACCTTCTCCTCGATCTTGAGGTCGGGGAAGAGAGCCGGGTGGAGGAGGGCAGAGACCCACTGCACCTGCAGAAGCTCCTCCACACCGTAACGGTCCCAGCCGAAGACGCCCTTGGGGTTGACGTAGACCTTCTGGTCCTGAACGGCCTTGATGCTCGCCCAGTTGGGGTCATTGAGGATCTTCTCAGCCTCTCCGGCCTTGCCCGTGATGATGACATCGGGGTTCCACGTGAGTATCTGCTCCATCGTGAACTGGGCCTGGGCGTTGCCCTTCGTCGAGGTGTCGACCGCGTTCCGTGCGCCAGCCGTCTTGATCCACTCGTCGATGATGGTGCCGGTACCGTCGAGGTTGAGGGTGTAGACGCTGTTGCCGTGCATCACCGTGGGGCGCTGCTCATCGCTCAGGCCGTCGGTCTTCGCCTTGACGTCCTTGACCGTCTGATCCAGCTCGGCGTTGTACTTCTCGGCGATCTTAGGGGCGTCCCCGCCGAAGACCTGTGCCGTCATCGTGATGGACTTCTTCATGTCCTCATAGGTCTGGAACATGCAGTTGACCACCGGGATGCCGACCTCCTTGGCCTTGTCCCGCAGCGTCTCCTTGGAGTCGAAGATGACTTGGGGATTCAGCGCCGCCAGGTCCTCGAAGTTGAAGTCGTCCCCGAAAGTCGAGGTCGCCTTCGACATGTTCGGACAGACCTTGTACATCCAGGGGAACTTCTTGGGATCACAGTGCGTGGCGACAAGCCCCTTGGCCCCGGTGAGCATGATCGTCACCTCGTTGTGGGCGTACCAGCCGTCAGCGTAGGCGGTCGGATTCGTGGGCACCTCGACCTGCTTGCCTGCCATGTCGGTGATGGTCTGGGTGCCGGCAGAGGCGCTGCTGCTCCCTGTCGCCTTGGAGGATGTGGAGGACTTGGAGCCGCAGGCCGCCAGCAGGCTCAGCCCGACGGCGCTCCCGGCCCCGGCGCCGGCGAGCTTGAGCAGGTCTCGGCGGGAGGGCGATGAGAAGGTGGTTGAGGGGGTGGATGATGAACGCAGCGAAGTCATGAATGCTCCTAAGAAGTGGAAGGCTGCGGTGATTGATGGAGTTGTTCATCAACCTTCTATAAGGATAGAATATGAAGTATGAGATTCGTGGTCGCGACGATGCGAGGTCTCAGGTGAGCTCGAGTGTCGGGATGCAGGTACGGACGGCCTCACCGTCGGGACTCGTGGTTTCCAGGACCTGCACTCGTGTGCCGTACGCGGCCTGGAGATTCGCCTCGGTGAGCACCTCGTTGACCGGTCCGGAGAGAATCTCCCGGTTCCGGGTGATGAGGACCGCCCGAGTCGCTACCAGAAAGGCATGATCCGGGCTGTGTGAGGTCATGATGACCCCGTGATTCTCGTCGGCCAGATCCCGTATGCAACGGAGCACCGTCGCCTGATTGCGCAGATCGAGGGCGGCGGCCGGCTCATCCATCACCAGGATCCTCCCGTCCTGGACCAGCGCCCGGGCAATGAGGGTCATCTGCTGCTCGCCCCCGGAGAGCTCGGTGAAGGGGCGCGCGGACAGGTGGGCGATTCCCAGTCTCCTCAGCACCTCCTCGGTGCGCTCGCGGTCCTCCCGGGAGGGGGAGTCGAGCAGACCCAGACGTGAGACGCAGCCCGTCAGGGCGACGTCGAACACGGTGAAGGCGAACGGTGGCTCGTGCAGCTGGGGGACGTAGGCGATGTAGCGGGCCATCTGACGACGCGAGAGTGAGGAGCGCTCACGACCACCGATCTCTACCCGCCCCGCCACAGGTGACAAGTGGCCTAGCAGGGTCCGGAAGAGGGTCGTCTTCCCAACGCCGTTGGGCCCCAGGAGGCAGAGCACTTCGCCAGTGCTGACCTTCAGGTCGACTCCGGTCAGGATGGCGTGTCGGTGGTAGCCGCAGGACAGATTGCGCGCAGTGATGGTGGGGTGCTCGGAGGGTTCAGGATCTCCCGTGTTTCGTGCCCGGTCCTCGGGACGCCTCACTGTCGGCCTCCTTGCTGGGTGCGCAGAAGGATGAGGAAGAACAGTGGGGCTCCAATGATGCTGGTGAGGATTCCCAGTGGGATCTCAGAGGGCATCAGTGAGCGACAGGCGGTGTCAACTGCGATGAGGAAGGCTCCGCCCAGGATGACGGACAGGGGGACGACGATCCGGTTGTCCGGGCCTGCGATGAAGCGCACCACGTGCGGCATGATGAGACCGACCCAGCCGATAACACCTGAGATCGCCACGCAGGAAGCGGTCAGCAGGGTCGCACACACGATGCTGACCAGCCGCAGCGCAGCGGCGTTGACCCCCAGTGACTCCGCCTCCTCATCGCCGAAGGCCAGGATATTGAAGCGCCACCTCAGGGCCAGGAGCGGGACGACTCCCAGGACGAAGGGGATGGCGAAGAGCCTCAAATCGCTCCATGTCACCTTGGCGATGGAGCCCATGAGCCAGTAGGTGATCTCCGGGAGCTTGGAATCAGGATCCGCCGTGTATTTGATCGCCGAGACGAAGGCCTGGAAGAGGGCCGAGACGATCATGCCGCACAGGACCAGCAACAGAACCTGGCTGCTCCCGCGTCCGATGTATCGGGCCGCTGCGTAGGTGATGAAGACCGCCGCGAGTCCTCCGGCAAAGGCTGCTGCTCGAACCGGCATGTTCCCCAGGGAGAGCAGCAGCGCGAGGGCCGCGCCGAAGGAGGCGCCGGTGCTCGCCCCCAGGATGTCGGGAGAGACCATGGGGTTGCGGAACAGGCCCTGGTAGGCGGTCCCGGAGATCGCGAGAGCACCCCCGATCATGGCGGCTGCCACCACGCGGGGCAGGCGGACGTTGAGCACGATGTTGCGAGCGACAAGGGGGGTGTCGCCGTCGCCGGTGACCAGCTGCCACAGGGCGTCGATGACGGTGCCGGGTGAGAGCATCGCCCGGCCCACCGCCATGGCTCCCACCGCGACGACGATGAGCAGGGCGAGAGCGACGACGATGAGCGTCAGGTGCTTGAGAAGGTGGCCGCTGGCCGTGGGTGGGGCGGACCGCACCGGCATTGGCCCGATTCAGCGGTAGTTGACGAACTGGAGGGCGGCGTCGACGTCGAGGTTCTTCAGCAGA
>ERZ773044.338-NODE-338-length-22739-cov-149.991_pt1 | contig 22739 bp, 14 predicted proteins | sample MGYA00511897_ERZ773044 | MGnify/ENA primary metagenome ERZ773044 (study PRJEB29015, sample SAMEA2738116) | human oral metagenome | biome: human oral; feature: human-associated habitat; material: saliva | place: China | collected 2170 ...
CCACCCCGTGCTCGCCGAGCAGCCGCAGCCGCACCGCACCACGCGGCTCGGGAGGCTCCCACTCCTCGGGGGCGGGCCCGTGCGCGGCAGTGTCCCGGTCACCGGGTTCGAGGCTCCCGCCGTTCAGCCCGGTCAGGGCCGACCCTCCCCCACCTTTGAGGGCGTGCTCGCCGCGCTCCCCGACGCGCCGACGCGGCGCCCCGATGGCGTGGGGCGCCGTGAACTCACGGTCGCCGTCGAAGGTCCATGCCCCATACAGGCCCAGGTGGATCCGCAGCCAGGTGACGGAGGCGTCGTCGAGGGACATGTCGGCGCTGGGGCCGAAGGGCAGGAAGAGGTGCTTGCCGTGGGCCTGGCTGCCCAGGAGGACCTGACCGTCAAGACGGCTCGCCCCGTCGGCGAAACGCCCCTGCGGCGAGCGCACGCGCAGGCTCTGACCACCGTAGAGCTCGTCAAGGGCGGCGGCGAGCCGGTGGATGGTGTGCCCCTCCGGCATGCTCAGGCCCCGGTGGGGGCGCCGGTGGGATCAGCCGCTGGGGCTGGGGCGTCATGAACGCGGTTCTCGTAGTCGGTGAGTTGGGCGATGCGACGCACGTGGCGCTCATCGCCACTGAAGGGCTCGGCGAGAAAAGCATCGATGATCGCCAGGCCCGCCCCCAGATCGTGCATACGACCGCCCAGCGCGACAACGTTGGCGTTGTTGTGCTGGCGGGCAAGCCTGGCGGTCTCGATCGACCAGGCCAGGGCGGCACGCACCCCGTCCACCTTGTTGGCGGCGATCTGCTCCCCGTTGCCACTGCCTCCGAGAACAATGCCGAGGCTCCCGGCGTCGGCCACGACGGCCTCCCCGCAGGCCAGGCAGAAGGCGGGGTAGTCGTCATCCGGGTCGTAGGAGTGGGCTCCATGGTCGATGACGGTGTGCCCCTGCTCCCTCAAGTGCGCGCTCACGGCGCTCTTGAGCTCATAACCGGCGTGGTCGGAGGCGATATGGATGCGCATGGGCAGAATTGTGCCTCACGCGAACAGCGCTTCGCACCATGAGGCAATGGGCGCCGTCGGAGCGCCTGAGAGCAGCGGAGCGGGTTAGCGTGTCCGCTATGACTGACGCCTGCGCGACCTCACCGACTCCCACCGGCCCTGCATCGGACTCACCGGCCCAGCACTCTCAGCCGGCGAGCAGCTCCCCTGCCGCCGACGCGGTCCTCGCCGGCGTGCTGGAGACGGCGCACACCGACACCTCGGTGCGCCCCCAGGACGACCTGTTCCGTTTCGTCAACGGCCAGTGGCTCGCGACTGCCGAGATCCCGGCGGATCGTCCCAGCAGCGGCGCCTTCACTACTTTGCGCGACGAGGCCGAGGCCGCCTGCCGCCAGATCGTCGAGGAGCTCGCCGAGCAGTTCTCCTCCGTGGCGCCCGAGGGGGCCTCGGAGGTCCTGGCCACCAACCGGGGCCGAGTCGGTGCCCTCTACGAGGCCTTCATGGACGAGGCCCACCTGGAGGAGCTCGGGGCCGAGCCTTTGGCTGAGGAACTGGCGCCGGTGCTGGGCGCCTCCTCCAAGGAGGAGCTGGCCCGAGCGCTGGGAGAGATGACGCCCGTCGGCTTCATGGGCGTGGTCGGCGCGGATGTCGAGGTGGACATCAATGACCCGGAGCGCTACACGAGCTGGGTGGGGCAGTCGGGGCTGGGGCTGCCGGACGAGTCCTACTACCGGGAGGAGGCTCAGGCCCCGCTGCGCCAGGCCTACGTTGAGCACGTGGCCAGGATGATGGCGCTGGCGGGTCTGACGGACTCCTTCGGCGCCTCGGGTGAGGACCTCGCCGAACGGGTCATGGCCGTGGAGACCGCCCTGGCCAAGGGCCACTGGGACCGCGTCACCTGCCGTGACGTGGAGAAGATGAACAACCCGATGTCCTGGCGGCAGATCGTGGACTCGGCCCCGAACCTGCCCTGGGACGAGTGGCGCGAGGGGATCCGTGCGGCCGCCCGGGGCGCCGGCGTCGAGCAGACCGCCTTCCTCGAGGAGGCCATCGTCACCCAGCCCGACTATCTTCCCCACGCGGCCGGCGTCTGGCAGGAGACCGACCTGGAGGATCTCCAGGCCTGGGCCGCCTGGCACGTCGTTCACGGACGGGCCTCCCTGCTGTCGGCGGCCTTCGTGGAGGAGAACTTCGACTTCTACGGCCGCACACTCCAGGGGACAGACGAGCTGCGGCCCCGCTGGAAGCGCGGCGTCGGTCTGGTGGAGTCCTGCCTGGGTGAGGCACTGGGTGAGATCTACGTGGAGCGGCACTTCCCGCCGTCGCACAAGTCGGCGATGGAGGCCCTGGTGGGCCGGCTCATCGAGGCCTACCACCAGTCCATCTCCTCGTTGGAGTGGATGAGTCCGGCCACACGGGAGCGGGCCCTGGAGAAGCTGGCGCTGTTCACCCCGAAGATCGGCTACCCGGTGCGCTGGCGCGACTACTCCGCCGTCGAGGTCGTCCCCGGGGACGTCCTGGCCTCGGTGCGCAGCGTGGAGCGGGCCGATATGGCCTACTCGCTGAACAAGCTGACCAAGCCGGTGGACCGCGACGAGTGGCACATGACCCCCCAGACGGTCAACGCCTACTACAACCCCACCATGAATGAGATCGTCTTCCCCGCAGCGATCCTTCAGCCCCCCTTCTTCGACCCGCAGGCCGACGACGCCGTGAACTACGCGGGGATCGGCGCCGTCATCGGCCACGAGATCGGCCACGGCTTCGATGACCAGGGCTCGACCTTCGACGGCACCGGGAAGGTCAGCGACTGGTGGACCCAGGAGGACCGGGAGGCCTTCACCGAGCGCACGAGCGCGCTCATCAGCCAGTACGACGCCTACACGCCCGAGGTCGTCATCGCCAAGCACCGGGACGCGGGCACGGCGCAGGAGGAGATCCCGCACGTCAACGGTGCTTTGACCATCGGGGAGAACATTGGCGACCTGGGTGGCCTGGGCATCGCCCTCAAGGCCTACTCCCTGGCCCTGGCCGACGCCGGCATCCCCTCAGTGGATGAGGCTCCTGTCATCGACGGGCTCACCGGCCTGCAGCGCTTCTTCTACTCCTGGGCACGGATCTGGCGCTCCAAGAGCCGTCCGGACTACGCCGAACTCCTTCTGACAGTCGATCCGCACTCGCCGGCGGAGTTCCGTTGTAACGGGATCGTGCGCAATGTGGATGCCTTTTACAAGGCCTTCGCGGTGGATTCCAACGATGCCTTGTGGTTGTCCCCAAACGAGCGGGTCTCTATTTGGTAAATGGCCCGGTCGCTCGGATTCGAGCCCCAGGGTCCGAAACTCGTTGCCCCACTTAGAAGAAACCACAACTACTCACGACTGAGGTCGATACCTCATTCACAAAAAACCATGGAACCTCACCCTGAAGAACGCTAGGGTGGGAGCAACGCGGTGACACCCCGACTCACCGGTTGCCACCTATCCCCTTATATCTAGGAGTACTCATGCGTCTCGGACGCCCCCTGGCCGCCGCGAGCGTGATGGCCGCCGCCATCGGCGCCTCCCTTGCCGCCTCCCCCGCCCTGGCCGGCGACTCCCTCGCCTTCAAGTTCGCCGAGGACCAGCAGGTCATCGTCAACCCCTCGGACACCGCCTTCTCGGTGTCGGGCACCGGCTGCACCGGCAAGGACGCGGCTGTCGGCATCGCCCTCCACACCTCGAAGGGCGAGATGTCCACCATCGTGAAGGCCACCCCCGACGCCGAGGGCAACTGGTCCACCACGCTGAACATCCCCGAGCTGGTCAAGTCCACTGGCGCTGAGGCCAAGACGGACGGCTCGGACGACGGCTGGTCCCTCGTGGCCGGTTGCGTCTCCTACGGCGAGGAGAAGGGCCAGGACCAGCAGGGCATCGCCTTCGACGACACCGACGTGGACGGCACCTACAAGATCACCACCGACGAGAACGGCGCTCAGAAGATCACGGTGGACGTCAAGGGCTTCTCCCCCAAGGAGAAGGTCACCCTCACCCTGGTCAGCAAGACCGACTCCTCCAAGACCTACCCCGTCGGCACGCTGGAGGCTGACGCCAACGGCAACGTCACGGGCGAGCTTCCGGCTCCCGCGAACGTGCCTGACGGCGAGTACACGCTGACCATCGAGGGCGACCGCTACGGCGAGGGCGGCAGTTCCAACAAGACCGTCGTCGCCAAGAACGGCTCTCTCGACCTCGTGGAGAACGGTGACAACGGCATCACCGACAACGGTGGCGCCACCGCCAGCCCGACCGCTCCCGCCACCAACGGCAGCGTGAACGTCCCGGCCAGCACCGAGGCCACCCCGGCGGCCTCCACCTCGGGCAAGCCCCTGGCCCAGACCGGTGCCAACGGCCTGCTCTTCGGCGGCATTGCCGCGGCCCTTGTGGCCATCGGTGGCGGTGCCCTCGTCGTGCGTCGTCGTAAGGCCTGATCGCCTCCTCCCAGTCTGACTGGGAACACCTTCCCGCCGGGGAGACAGCACTGCACGTACTGTCTCCCCGGCGGTCTCATTCCATCCCGCCACCGCCACACGGCGCGCGCGTCCACGCCTGACGGCACTGCACCGCCCCGAGGCGGACACTGAGACCATGGACACCGCCTCCCACGCCGAGCACAGCGCAGCCCCCTCGGAAGCCTCAGAAGCCACCGGGAACCCCGTCGACACCACCTCCCTCCAGCCGCTGCGAGGCCATCGAGATCGGGGCGGCACAGGCATCAGGCGCTGGTCGAGGCGACGCACGATCGTCGTCGGCCTGAGCACTGCGGTCATGACGACCGCCCTGGCGCTGGGGACGGACGTGGCCGTCCTGGTTCATCGCCCCGCACGCGTCGATATCGCCATGCCCTCCACCTCCTCCCCGACGGCCGGCGAGACTTGGCTGATCCTGGGAACCGACTCGCGCGCCACCGTGCCGGGAGACCAGAGCCGCTACGGAACCACTCAGGAGGTGGAGGGCTCCCGCGCCGACGTCATCGCCCTGGTACGCCCATCCCAGGACGGACTCACCGTCATCAACCTGCCCCGGGACCTGACCGTCAACAGCAAGGGCATGGAGCTGGACCGCCTGGCCACCACCTACGTCCCGGGACCGCAGAACACGGTCAACGCCCTGTGCACCGGCCTGGGAATCCCCACCACGCATCTGGTGACCATCGACATGGCTCAGTTCGCCACCATCATCGACTCCCTGGGAGGCGTTGAGGTGGACATCCCTGAGCCCGTTCGAGACGCCTACACCGGCCTGAACCTCACCTCCGCAGGCCACCACCGGCTCAGCGGGATCGACGCCCTGGCCCTTGTCCGCTCACGGCACCCGGAGATCCTGCGCGACGGCAGCTGGGTGGCCATGAGCCAGGCCGACGGCGCCCAACGCCGCAGCCAGTCCACGGCCACCGTCATGCAGGCCGTACTGTCCGCCATCGGGCAGAGAGCCAGTAACCCCATCTCGCTCCATCAGCTGGCGCACACCGTGGCCGGGAACATCACCCTGGACTCAGGTACCGGGCTCGCAGACCTGGTCTCACTGGGACGCAGCGCCTCCAAATCCGGACGGGCCGGAGCCACGACGGTCATCGACCTTCCGACGGGGCCTCGGGATGAGTCGATCATCGTCTCCCCCAACCAGGAGTCGCGTGATCTGCTTGCCGGCTACGGGTACACGCCCAAAACCTGTCGGCCAAAGGGCACCTAGTCACTCACCGGAGAGACCCCGAGGGTTTCCCGCCACATCAGCCTTTCGTCGCCCTTCTGACACGACCACCCCACATTTTCACGTGAGCGAGAGCACTCCCACATGTGGTTGGTATCACCTCAGAGACCCACGTCCTCGCCCTATTCATCGTTACGGTAGATAACGAGTCGACGAAGAATCGGATCGCCGGCAACCATCGTTCCCCCCGTCAGACCTAGGAGGACACATGCGTCTTGGACGCCCCTTGGCCGCAGCCAGCGCGGTGGCCGCAATGACCGGAGCCTCGCTCATTGCCTCCCCCGTTCTCGCCAACAGCTCCAACAGCAACAGCTCGAGCACCCCCAGCAGCACCGCTGAGGCCACCACACCCCCCGGCAGCCCTGCTCAGCCCAGCCCGACGCCCGGGAAGACCGGCGAGGCCACTCCGGCCCCCGGCAAGACCAGCGCTGGCAGCAGCTTCAAGATCACTCAGGAGAAGACCTTCGCCTCCTCCAGCACCAATACGTCCTTCACCATCTCGGGAACCGGCTGCACCGGGAAGCAGGCCACCGTCGGCATCGCGCTGTACGCACCTGACGGCTCCGTTTCCGACGTCGTCAAGACCGAGGCGGCTGCGGACGGCAGCTGGACCTCCGACCTCGACCTGGCGGCGCTCATCAAGTCCATCGGCACAACCACCGCCACCACCACTGACGGGTGGACCATTGGCGCCGGCTGCATGACCTACGGCGACAAGACCGAGATGACCCAGGTCACCAAGCAGCAGCAGACGCAGATCTACTTCGACGACACGCGTATCTCCGGCTCCTACGAGGTCTCCGCCCGTACGGAGAGCCAGTCCCAGACCTTCACCTTCCACGCCCAGGGCTTCTACGCCAGCGAGAAGGTCACGGTCCTCCTCAGGAGCAAGAGCGACTCCAGCGTCAGCTACACCCTTGGTGAGCTGACGGTTGACGCCAACGGCAACCTCACGGGCAACCTGCCCGCTCCCACTGACGCCCCTGACGGGGAGTACGTCCTGGTGCTGACCGGCTCTCACCACAGCGAGACGGCCACCAGCCAGACCGTCACCACGGTCTCCCAGCACACCTTCACCATCGCGAGCTCCGAGCGCTCCACCACCGCCGAGACCGAGACCTCCGAGCAGAAGACCACCGAGAACAACGGTGGCGGCGACAAGACCTCCGAGCAGAAGACCACCGAGAACAACGGCGGTGGCGACAAGACCTCCGAGCAGAAGACCACCGAGAACAACGGTGGCGGCGACAAGACCTCCGAGCAGAAGACCACCGAGAACAACGGCGGTGGCGACAAGACCTCCGAGCAGAACACCACCGAGCGTTCCACCTCCGAGCGTCAGAACTCGGAGCAGAACACCACCGAGCGCTCAACCTCCGAGCGTCAGAGCACTGAGCAGAACACCACTGAGCGCTCGGCTTCTGAGAACAACGGTGGCGGCAACAAGCAGGCCGGCGGTGACAAGACCACCGAGCAGAAGGCCACCGAGCAGAAGGCCAGCGAGAAGAAGACCACCGAGAACAACGGTGGCGGCAACAACGGCGGAAGCAACAGCAATGCCAACGCCGGCAGCGACAAGCAGGCCGGTGGAGACAAGCAGGCCAAGGCCGACGAGAACAAGGCCGGCGAGAACAAGGCTGGAGCCGACAAGGGCAACAACTTGAGCTCGAACGCCAAGGACTCCTCCTCGGAGAACCGGGCCGGCGGTGAGACCACCAAGGACAGCGACAGCTCCCTGGCCCGTACCGGTGCCAACGGCCTGCTCTTCGGCGGAATCGCCGCGTTCCTGGTCGTGGCTGGAGGCACCGCCCTGGTGCTGCGTCGCCGCAACAAGGCCTGAGCCGCATCTGACCTGATCCGCTGACGTTCCCACGTCCATGGGAACAGCCTCGATGCCGGGGGACGACACGCCACGTGTCGTCCCCCGGCATCGTCGTGCCGTACCTCAGGCACTGCCGGTGTCGATCAGAAGGTGAGACAATCGCCCGGCGCGCCCCCATGGGCCGCGCATCCCTCGCAGACAGGAGTTCTTATGCCCGGTCAGAACCTGACTCGTCTTGAGGCCGCCGAACGCAGCGCAACCGTACGGACCCAGAGCTATGACGTCGTCCTCGATCTCACGCGCGGCGAGACGGTCTTCGGCTCCACCACCACGGCGCGGTTCACGGCCACCCCGGGTTCCTCCACCTTCATCGACCTCGTCGCACCGACGGTCCGCTCCATCACGCTCAACGGCACCCCTCTTGACCCCGCCGAGGTCTATGCGGACTCACGTATCGCGCTGAAGGATCTGGCCGCGGACAATGAGCTGGTCGTCGTCGCCGACTGCGCCTACATGCACACCGGAGAGGGGCTGCACCGCTTCACCGACCCGGCCGATGGCGAGACCTATCTCTACAGCCAGTTCGAGGTCCCTGACTCCCGGCGGGTATTCGCCGTCTTCGAGCAGCCCGATCTCAAGGCCTCCTTCACCTTCACCGTCACTGCGCCGTCGAGCTGGACGGTGCTGTCCAACTCCCCCACTCCTGACCCGACTCCCACCAAGGCCTCCGACGGCTCAGGAGATGCCCACATCTTCGCCTTCGCCCCTACCGAGCCCATGAGCTCCTACGTCACGGCCATCGTCGCCGGGCCCTATGTCGGTGCGACCGACGAGTACGTCGCCGAAGACGGACGCACCGTGCCCCTGGGGGTCTACTGCCGAAAGAGTCTGGTCGAGCACATGGACTCAGAGGAGATCCTGGACCTGACCAAGCGGGGCTTCGCCTACTACGAGGACCTGTTCGCCACCCCCTACGCCTTCACCAAGTACGACCAGGTCTTCGTTCCCGAGTTCAACGCCGGAGCGATGGAGAACGCCGGCTGCGTCACCCACCGCGACGACTACATCTTCCGCTCCAGGCCCGTCGAGGCCCGCGTGGAGCGGCGAGCCGTGACGATCCTGCACGAGCTGGCCCACATGTGGTTCGGGGACATGGTCACCATGACCTGGTGGAACGACCTGTGGCTCAACGAGTCCTTCGCCGAGTACACCTCCACCCTGGCCACCGCCGAGATCACCCGCTGGAACCAGGCCTGGACGACCTTCCAGACCCTGGAGAAGGGATGGGCCTACAACCAGGACCAGCTGTCCTCCACCCACCCCGTGGCCGCGGAGATCCACGACCTGCACGACGTCGAGGTCAACTTCGACGGCATCACCTACGCCAAGGGGGCCTCTGTCCTGGCCGCGCTCGTGGGATACGTGGGCCGTGACAACTTCTTCGCCGGCATCCAGCGCTACCTGGCGGCGCACGCCTACGCCAACGCCGAGCTGAGCGACCTGCTCCGCGAGCTGGAGGCGGTCTCGGGACGCGACCTGAGTACCTGGACCCGCCTGTGGCTCCAGGAGGCCGGTGTGACGACCCTGCGCACGCAGCTGGTCACCGACGCAGATGGCCTCATCACTCATGCGGCCGTCCGCCAGGAGATCCCCGCCGACTCTCCGGCCTCGCTGCGCCCGCACCGGGTGGCGATCGGCTGCTACACCCTGACCGGCCAGGGAGCCGAGGCACGCCTGGAGCGCACCAACCGTATCGAGCTCGACGTCGACGGGGAGCTGACCGAGGTTCCCGAGCTGGTCGGCACCAAGCGGGCGGATGTCCTCGTCCTCAACGACGACGACCTCACCTACGCCAAGGTCCGCCTCGATGAGGACTCACTGTCCTTCGGCCTCGGGCACATCGAGGCCTTCACCGACTCCCTGCCGCGCTCCATCGTCCTGGCCTCGGCCTGGGACATGGTGCGCGACGGCGAGCTCGCCGCCTCCCGATTCCTCGACGCGGCCCTGCGGGCGCTGGGCGTGGAGGAGCATTCCTCGGTCATCCAGGGACTGCTGGGACGTATCACCACCTGCCTGTCCGGTTTCCTGCCCCCGGCCGTGCGCCGCGACCTCGCCCCCGGCACCGCCGACCGGCTGCTGGGGCTGGCGCGGGCGGCCCAGCCCAGCAGCGACAAGCAGCTCCAGCTGGTCCGGGCCCTGGCCGCGCACGCCGTCACCGATGAACAGCTCGACGTCGTCGCCGGGCTTGTCGAGGGGAGCCAGGCTCTGGACGGTCTCGACGTCGACCAGGACCTGCGCTGGGACCTGCTGATCGGCCTGGTGGCCGCCGGCCGCAGCGGGGAGGAGCAGATCCGCACCGAGGAGACCCGGGACCGCACGACCACGGGACGTGAGCGCGCCGCCGAGGCCCGGGCATCGATTCCGACCCCGGAGGCGAAGCAGGCCACCTGGCGGACCCTTGTCGACGACGCCTCCATGCCCAATGAGACCCAGGTGCGCGTCCTGCGGGGCCTGACCAATGTCGAGCGCCACCCCGAGCTGCTGGTTCCCTTCGTGGGGGCGTATGTGGAGGCCATCGACTCCGTGTGGTCCTCGCGCACCTTCCACATGGCCGAGAACCTGCTGACGGGCCTGTGGTCCTGTGCCACGGTGGGCCTGGAGGGCGCTGACGACCCGGCCGCCGCCCTGACGGGATGGTTGGAGTCCCACGCCCAGGCCCCGGCCGCACTGCGACGGATCGTGCGCGAGAACCTCGACGACACGCAGCGCGTGGCCAGAGCGCAGGCCGCGGAGGCCCGGAGCGTCGAGTAGCCGACTCGGGTCCTGGTCCGGGTCGCACCCCGGTCCAGGACCCGACGACACCATGAGTTGGGGCCGAGCGCATGATGCGTTCGGCCCCAACTCGTGAGGTGCCGGCCCCGACATCCCGGCACCCGAATCTCTCAACGCCCAGACGACTCCGCGGCCTTCTTGCCCGTGGACGTGGCGGCGGCGTCCTGCGCGGCGGCGAAGGCGTCGACGTCGTCGTCCTCACGCCCAGGGGTCTTGAAGTCGAACTTGACGATGAGGAACCTGAAGAGGAAGTAGTAGATGACGGCGTAGACCAGTCCCATGATGACGATCATGAGTGGTCCGCGGACCACGCCACCGGAGAGATCAGCGGACTTGCCGAAGTTGAGCAGGTAGTCGATCGCTCCGGCGGAGAAGGCGAAGCCGTCCTTCGCTCCCAGGAGGTTGGCGATGGCCAGGGAGGAACCGGTCAGCACCGCGTGGACGGCGTAGATCGGGAAAGCCACGTAGGCGAAGGCGTACTCGAGGGGCTCGGTGATGCCGGTGATGAAGGCGGTCAGGGCCACCGAGACCATGAGGGCGCCGGTCGCCTTGCGCTTGGCGGGCTTGGCGGTGTGCCAGATGGCCAGTGCGGCGGCGGGCAGCGCGAACATCATGATCGGGAAGAAGCCGGTCGTGAAGCCCCCGGTCCAGGAGTTCGAGCCGTCCACGCCCTGGAAGAAGCAGGTGATGTCACCGTGCGCCGTATCCCCGGAGGCCGTCTGGCAGGAGCCGAGCTGGAACCAGGGCACGGAGTTGAGCAGGTGGTGCAGACCGAAGGGAATGAGCAGGCGGTTGACGGTACCGAAGACGAAGACCGCCAGAGCTCCGGCGATGCCCTTGGAGTTCCCGGCGTTGATGAGCCAGCCGCCGAGCTGTTCGTTGATGAGCCAGTTGAAGGCCGGGTAGAGCGCCGACATCACCAGGGCGACGACAAGAGCGGCACCGGAGGTGACGATGGGGACGAAGCGGCGTCCGCCAAAGAAGGCCAGCCAGTCGGGCAGCTTGACGCGGTAGTAGCGCTGCCAGAGCAGGGCAGCGACGACGCCGATGACGATGCCGCCCAGCACCCCGTAGTTGATGGGCGTCTGAGTGGGAATGTCACAGAGCTTGATTCCCTGGTTCCAGGGGCCGACCTGTGCGATCTTCCCCGTGGCGGGATCGAAGGAATGGAGGCAGTCGAGGGCCTCCTTGCTCAGGGGCGCGGGCTTGCCCATGATGATGGGGGACATGGTCCAGGTGACGGCCCGGTAGACGAGGAAGCCGAACAGCGCGGCCACCCCGGTGGAGCCGTCGGCCTTCTTGGCGAATCCCACGGCGACGCCAACGGCGAAGATGAGGGGCAGGTTGTCGAAGACCGCCCCACCGGCCGCACTGAAGATGTCTGCGACGGGCTGCAACCAGGACGCCTTCGCGGCGAGCCCCTCCGCCCCCAGCATGTCCGCCTGCCCCAGACGCAGCAGCAGACCCGCTGCCGGGAGCGTGGCGATGGGCAGCATCAAAGATCTCCCCAGACGCTGGGCAAGGGCGAAGGCACCGCCCGTCTTCTTCTTGACTGACATGAGTGTTCTCCAGTTCAGGATCGCGCGGCAGCACTGCCGCGTCAGAGATAGCCACCGTGACGGTGGTAGTCGGGACGGATCGACACCGAACACGTCTGGACCAGTGCCACCAGAAAAACCGATAGAACCTTCAATGTCAAGCGCGGGGCACACTCGTCGGCCATAATGATATGAAAGTCGATGCGACACAGCGGAAGCAGTGGTCGTAGCCATCCCCCTCGCCCTGGCTGCGTCCACCCACTGTCAACCAGGGGAGTCCCATGCCCAAGAACGCAGGCAGGAAGCCGGCAAAGTACGTCATCGTGCGCAATTACCTGCTGGACCTGGTCAGGAACGGGCTCGCCAACGGCAGCCCGGTGCCCTCCGAGCGCGAGCTGTGCGAGCAGTTCGAGGTCTCCCGCATGACCGTGCGCCAGGCCATCGACACCCTCGTCGTCGACGGCATCCTGGAGCGCCACCAGGGCAAGGGGACCTTCGTGGCGCCCCCGAAGCTCGACCTGCAGGTTCGACTGACCTCCTTCACCCAGGAGATGCAGCGCCGTGGGATGGAGCCCGGCGTTGTCATGTTGCAGGCCGAGACCGTCGCCTCCGATGAGACCGTGGCGGAGGCGCTCGAGCTCGAGGCCGGGGCCGAGGTCCACCACCTGCGTCGCCTGCTGACCGCCAACGCCATCCCCATGGCGATCGAGGAGAACTGGATTCCCGCTGCGCTTCTGCCCAACCTGCTGCGCACCAGCCCGAACTTCTCGGTCTACGCCGAGCTGACCAGCGCCGACCTGGCGCCGCAGTGGGGTGAGGACATGATCGAGGCCCACGCAGCCACGGCCCAGGAGGCAGCGCTGCTCTCCGTCCCAGAGGGCGCCCCGACCCTGGATATCACCCGGCGAACCTTCCACGAGCACTGCGCCATCGACTACTCGCGCACCTTGTTCCGCGCCGACCGCTACACCCTGTGGGTCCCGGTGGCCGCCCCCAAACCCGCCTTCCGCCCGGACCGCTCGTCGTCTTGAGGGGCTGACACAGGTCGGTACTGGACAACCTCCGGGCGGCCTGTACCATGGGGTACTGGTATGGACCATTAGTCCGGTACCGGCGAAGGTGCCGCACCTGACTGCACCTCCACCATGTCCTGACGCCTCATCTCGGCACCATTACCCACCGAGCCCGGCAAGCACCCGGGCAGACCCAGGAGGAACCCATGTCTCAGGCACAGAGCATCGTCGACGCCCTCGGAGGATTCGACAACATCGTGGAGATCGAACCCTGCATCACGCGGCTGCGCTGCGAGCTGGAGGACGGTTCCCTCGTGGATGAGCCGGCCCTGAAGGCCGCCGGAGCGCACGGTGTCGTCAAGCTCGGCGACATCGTGCAGGTCGTGGTCGGCCCCAACGCGGACACCATCGCGGAGGACATCGAGGACCTGCGGTGAGCCTGACCGTCCAGTCGCCGGTATCCGGCGTCATCGTCGCTCTCAGCGACGTTCCCGACCCCGTCTTCTCCGGCAAGATCGTCGGCCCCGGTGTGGCCATCACCCCGGACACCGGTGCCGGGAGTGAGGTCAGCGCCCTGGCGCCGATCAGCGGAACCATCACGAAGATCCACCCCCACGCCTACGTCATCACCAACGACGACGGCCACAGCGTCCTGGTCCATCTGGGGCTGGACACCGTGAGTCTGGGGGGCAACGGCTTCACCCTCCTGGCCAGTGAGGGAGACACCATCGATGCAGGCAGCCCCGTCATCAGCTGGTCACCGGCTCAGATCGAGGCCGGCGGACTCAACCCGATCGTCCCCGTCATCGCCCTGGAGGGTGATGAGACTGATCTGGAGCCCGTGTCACCCGGCCGTATGACGGCAGCCGGTGACACGCTCATGACCTGGGCGTAGACCCGAACGCGGGCCCGGTCTCATCTCTCATCAGGCCTCGACCGCTTGCGTGTGGCCCCGGCCGTCAGGGTGACGGCCGGGGCCACAGCGTCTCAGCACTTCGCCCACCTCAGGCCCGTCTGGGGTGCAGTGGCCGCGGACCGAGTGACAATCAGTCCTGAGAAGCCATCTCGTCGCGTACGACGCTCAGCAGGCTGCCCAGACGTGCGTTCTCGGGCAGGTCGTCGACCAGGACGACCTCTCCCGCGCCGTCGGCCAGAGGGATCCGCCAGTTGGGGTACTCCTGGTCGGTGCCGGGCTGGTTCTGAGCGCGCCGCTCCCCCACGCCGTCGACCAGGGCGACGCCGACCAGCACCGAGGGGGTGCGCACCACGTAGCGGTGCAGGGCCTCGACGACCTGACGCTCGGTGGGGGCATCCCCCAGCAGGCCGTGCTCGCGCAGCCGGGAGGTCATCCGGTCGCGCTCGATGCGCGCCTCGGTGCGCACCTGCTCGACCGGCTCGGTGAGCAGGCCGAGGCGCTCACGCAGATCGACGTGCTCGTCAGCCAGGTAGCCGGCAGTCGGAGGAAGATCGTGGGTGTTGACCGTGGACAGGGCGAGCCTGCGGTAGTCCTGGGGCTGGAGGGGCCAGCCGTCGTGCTGCTTCTCGAACCACAGGACACTGGTTCCCAGCACACCGCGGCTGGCCAGGTAGTCGCGCGCCCAGGGCTCCACAGTCCCCAGGTCCTCACCGATGACCACGGCGCCGGCCCGGTGAGCCTCCAGCAGGACGACGCCGAGCATGGCCTCGTGGTCATAGCGCACGTAGGCGCCGTGATCCGCACCCATGCCCTCGGGGATCCACCACAGGCGGAACAGGCCGATGATGTGGTCCACGCGCAGTGCGCCGGCGTGACGCAGGACCGTACGCACCATGTCACGCAGAGGGGCGTAGGCGCTGCGCGCCAGGTACTCGGGGTTCCACGGCGGCTGGGACCAGTTCTGCCCCTGCTGGTTGTACATGTCCGGCGGAGCCCCCACGGTGACTCCGGAGGCGAAGGCCTCCGGGTTGGACCACACGTCCGCCCCCTGGGAGTGCACTCCGACGGCGAGATCGTCCATGATGCCCAGGGCCATCCCCGAGGCCAGGGCCTCGGCCTGAGCACGGGCCAGCTGCTCGTCGACGATCCACTGCAGCCAGGCGAAGAAGTCGATGCGCTCGGCCAGCTGGTGCGCCTCGTTGGCGACGTAGGCGGAGTCCGCCTCCCGCAGCGTGGCGGGCCAGTTCTCCAGGGACCCGTGCTTCTCCACCAGCGCACTCCACAGGGCGAAGCGCTCCAGGCCCTCGCCCTGCTCGGCCCGGAAGCGCTCGAAGTCTCGCTGTCGGGAGTAGGAGCGACCGGCGGCGAAGATGACCTCGAGGGCCTCGCGCTTGGCCTTCCACACCGCGTCGCGGTCGATCGGCTCGGCGCTGAGGTCACTGTCCTTGACCTCCTCGAAGGCCCACTGCACCAGTGAGCGCTTGGGGCCGGACAGACGGGCCACCTCGGGGATGTTCTCCGGACGGATGTAGAGGGGGTTGACGAAGCGACGTGTCACCGGCAGGTAGGGCGAGTGGGTCATCGGCGCCACCGGCTCAGCCGCGTGCAGCGGGTTGATGAGCAGGAAGTCGGCTCCCTGGTCCCCCAAGAAGGCGGCGAGCTCAGTGAGATCGTCGGTGTCACCGGTCCCCCACGACCCGCGCGAGCGGGTCGAGTACAGCTGGGCCATGACCCCCCAGCCCCGGTCTCCGAGAGACTCGGGCAGGTCGAGGTGGTTGGGGGTGACCGCCAGCGCCGAGGTCACGGTGATGGTATCCGCCTCGTCGTCGGCGGGCGGCGCGGCATGAGCCCCCTGCGGAACCGTCTGGTCCGTGGAGCCGGGGCTGACCTCGGCGATGATCCGGTGCCATCCCAGAGGCAGATCGGCTCCGAGGATGAAGGAGGCACGGCCGCGCTTGACGCCGTCCACCTCACGGGGCACGGTCCAGTCCTCAGTCTGAACCAGCTCACGGACATCTCCGTTCTCGAGCTCGACGCGCACCCGCACCCTGGCGCCGTCGGGCACGTAGACGGGGACGGTGGACTCCACACCGCCGCGTGTGACGACCGTGGGGGCAAGCGCCTGCCGCCAGGGGGCGTCCTCGACCTCTCGCAGAGCGCGCCCGATCTCCTCCTCGGAGTTGATGCTCACCCCTAGCGCGGCCAGCACGGCCCTGAGAGTGGCGCTTGAGGGTGAGGCAAGGTTGCCGTGATAGTCCCAGTACTCGGTGGAGACACCGTATGTCTCAGCCAGTTGCTTGAGGCTCTCGGAAGCAGGTAACAGGTCGTCGTTGAACTCGTTCATGTGCGTGGGTCCGCCTTGCGTGAGCAGATGTGCGATGGAGCGCCATGGAGCGGGCGTGGAGCAGGGTTGCGCTCCGCCATCACCCCTGGGGATGGATGGGTCGGATCGGGACGCGGGCGCTAGCAGGACTAGCAGTGTCCAAGTGTGCCCTAGCGGCTGAGGGTTGTGCACCCGCCGCACCGTGTCTTCTGACGTTTTGCTGCAACTGTTTCACCGTGAAGCCGCACGATGGCGCCACTGCCGTTGAGCCGCCCGGGAACATGTACCCAGGACCGCGCAGCCGGTCGGCGATCAGCGGGGCGGACGGCGAGATCGGGTCCCGTTTCCCGAGATGCGCCCCACCGCTGTGCGGGGAAAGGCAGGCCGCCCGGCTCCACGTTGCAGGTGCTGGAGCCGGGCGGGCGCGCAGACCCTCCGGGAACGGGGCGATCAGTTCAGAGAGCTGCGATCTCCGAGGCGAGGTTGTCCGCCGTGGGCCCCACGACGACCTGGACGACGCGGCCCGAACGCACCACGCCGAAGGCGCCGGCCGCTCGCAGCGCCTCCTCATCAACCTTCGCCTGATCGGCTACCTCGACGCGCAGACGCGTGATGCAGGGCTCGAGATCGGTGATGTTCTCCTGGCCGCCGAGACCGGCGACGATGTCTGATGCAGTGCTCATGGCTTCTCCTTCCCGGTTCCCGCCCTCGCGCAATCCCCGTCTGTCATGCGCGTGGTCGGGCAGCTGAGGTCCTTCGTGCTCGCGATCACTTTATCCCACCTCCGCCCCGTCTGCGGCGAAGAGTTCCGGTCGGCAGGAAGACGCGTGCGCACGCGGGCCGCGGGGCCTGCCGAACGGCAGACGACCGCGCCGGAGAACCTTCGTCCTCGCATGACGGGGCTCACTCACGTAACCTTACGGGAACGCGATAGATGCCTTGACGCGGCCGCAGAGGAGATCGTTATTCCCCTGGCGGAAACATCTCTTTTCGGCCGCACTCGGGGCACAATGAGCAATGATCCCCATTCGTCTCCGATGAGGAGCACCACATGACAGCGTCCGACACCACCTCCACAACCCTGTCCGGCATCGGTGTGAGCCCTGGCCTTGTGGCCGGCCCCGTCGCCAGGATGGCACCTCCCATTCCTGAGCCCGAGATCGCGACCCTCGAACCCAGTCGCGACATCGAGAAGGAGTGCGAGCGCATCGCACTGGCGGCCCAGCAGGTCAAGAAGGGCCTGGAGCTGTCCGCGGCCGAGGCCAAGGCCGAGGCGCGCACTCTCCTCGAGACCACCGCGCAGATGGCTGCCGACCCCACCCTGACCTCGACGGCGCAGGCCATGGTGCGCGAGAAGCGCCTGGTTCCGGAGCGCGCCGTGTGGGAGTCGGCGGGAACTCTTGCCTCCATGCTGGAGTCTCTGGGCGGCTACATGGCCGAGCGCACCCGTGACGTCCAGGACGTGCGCGACCGCATCGTCGCCGTCCTGACCGAGTCCCCGATGCCCGGGATCCCCCGCCTGCCTGAGCCCTTCGTGCTCGTGGCGGCCGACCTGGCCCCGGCCGACACCGCGCTGCTGGACCCCGAGAAAGTCATCGCCTTCATCACCTCCGAGGGCGGTCCCACCTCCCACACCGCGATCCTGGCGCGCGCACTGGGCATGCCGGCGATCGTCGGCACTGGCGAGAAGGTCACCGACGCGCTGGCCGAGGGCGACATCGTCCTGGTCGACGGCACCAAGGGAAGCATCACCCTCAACCCCTCCGAGGACGCTCTGCGCCGGGCACGGGAGCTCGCCTCGCGCGTGCGTGTCTTCAACGGCGACGGAGCCACGAAGGACGGCCACGAGGTCCAGCTGCTGGCCAACGTCGGTGACGCGGCCGGAGCCCGTAGCGCCGCCGAGGCCGGAGCCATGGGCATCGGCCTGTTCCGCACCGAGTTCTGCTTCCTGGACCAGCCCGAGGAGCCCACGGTCGAGGCTCAGGTGGAGGCCTACCAGGGTGTCCTAGAGGCCTTCCCCGGCAAGAAGGTCGTGGTGCGTACCCTCGACGCCGGGGCTGACAAGCCGCTGCCCTTCCTGACCGACGCCACCGAGGCCAACCCGGCGCTCGGTGTGCGCGCCTACCGTACGACGCGCCGCGACCCCGAGGTGCTGGACCACCAGCTCGAGGCCCTGGCCAAGGCCGAGGCCGCCACCGAGGCGAAGGTCTGGGTCATGGCCCCGATGATCTCCACGGCCGAGGAGGCCGAGGCCTTTACGCAGAAGGCCCGCTCCTACGGTCTGAAGACGGCCGGGATGATGATCGAGGTGCCCTCTGCCGCGCTCATGGCCGACAAGCTCTTCGAGCACGCCGACTTCGCCTCGGTGGGCACCAACGACCTCACCCAGTACGTCATGGCGGCCGACCGTCTGCTGTCCTCGCTGGCGGATCTGTCCACGGCCTGGCAGCCGGCCGTTCTGCGGCTGATCGGCACCGCCTGCGAGGGGGCCTCCCCCAAGGGACGTCCGGTCGGCGTGTGCGGTGAGGCCGCTGCGGACCCGGCCCTGGCCGCCGTCCTCGTGGGTCTGGGGGTCGCCTCCCTGTCCATGACGGCGCGTGCGCTGCCCGACGTCGACGCCGTCCTGAAGTCCGTCTCGCTCACCGAGTGCCAGGAGCTGGCGAGGATCGCCTTGGACGCGGCGACGGCTGAGGACGCGCGCTCGGCGGTGCGCGCCAAGCTGCCGATCCTGGAGGAGCTCGGTCTGTGACAACTCCATACCCCGTCCCCGCCTCCACGGAGGAGCCCCTCGGGTCGGTGACCCGGATCCTCAGCCTGGCGGCGGGTGACGGGGAGGATGTCTTCTCCGGGGGCTCCCTGCCCCAGCTTTCGGGCCGGGTCTACGGAGGTCAAGTGGTGGCCCAGGGCATGCTTGCCGCGGCCGCCACGGTGGAGGACGACGGCGACGGTGAGCGCCTGCCGCATTCGGTTCACGCCTTCTTCATGCGGGGCGGTCAGCCCGATACACCAATCACTTTCGCCGTCGAGCGCCTGCACGACGGGCGGTCCTTCTCCCAACGGCGCACCGCCGCCTCCCAGGAGGGCACGCCGATCCTGACGATGCTCACCTCCTTCCAGGAGGAGCAGGAGGGCGCCGACCTCCACGTGGGAGCCCCCATAGTTCCGCGCCCTGAGGACTTGACGAGCGCACTGGAGATCTTCCGTACCATCGACCATCCGGTGGCGCGTTTCCTGGGGCGCACGGCGGCCTTTGACCTCAGGCACGTGGAGGGCAACCTCTACCTGCGCCCCGCCCAGGAGCGCAGCGGTCGCCAGCACCTGTGGATGCGCTCGCGCAGCCGCATCCCGGAGCAGACCTCACAGACCGTGCACCGGGCGCTGCTGGCCTACGTGTGTGACCAGGTGATGCTGGAGCCGGTGCTGCGAAGTCAGGGACTATCCTGGCGCAGCGAGGGCATGAGCCTGGCTACCCTCGACCACGCCCAGTGGTTCCACCGGGACGTGGACATGGGCGACTGGCTGCTCTACGTGCAGGACTCCCCCTCCTCACAGGGCGGCCGGGGTATGGCTCGCGCGGAGGTCTTCGACTCATCCGGCCGGCTGGTGTCGACCATCGCCCAAGAGGGCATGGTGCGCATACCCACGGGCTCAGGGGTCGACGCCGGCTCAGGCCGTTGGCAGATCCGTATGGGCGAGGGCGACGACGGCAGCGCGATCCCCGGCTGACACCCACCCCTTGAGGACACAAGTCGAGGACTGCGTTGTCCGTCCAGGACGTACATCTCCCCCACACGACTACGGCCGGGTCCCAGAGGTTTGCAGGAAAGCGCAGTCCTCGCCGGAGAAGTACGCCCCCGACCAGGAGCAGCGCACTGTGCCGTAGAGCCATCCCCCGCTTCTCGCCACGATCAGCACGCAGCGCCCCACGACCGATCATCACGCCGGATCCGAGGCTCGTTGTGTGGCGTCGCCTCATGACTGAGCGATGATCGAACCCTGCTCGGGGCACGACTGTCGCCGAAGTGCCCAGGGGGCACCCTGCTGCAGGCTGCGTTGCCGGAACTCCTCAAAACGGAGCGGAATCCCCTTCGCGGCACGGAGATCTGGGCTGTCCATCGCTTGGATGTGAAGGTGGGGCTGCGTGGAGTTCCCGGAGTTGCCGCATCGACCGATCTGATCGCCTGCGCTCACCCGGTCGCCGGGCGACACCTGGACGGAGCCTCGCTGAAGGTGTACGAGCCCCACGCAATGAGGCCCCTCGGCAACCTGGATGATGATGTGGTTTCCGGGGATGGCGGGAAGTCCCTGCCGAATTCGTTGGGGCTGACTCAATCCGTACGAGATGCGAGTCAGGACGGAACGGCGCGCCACGTGGTCGGGCTCGCCGTCGTGAACGGAGACCACGGTTCCCGCAACGGGCGAGTACAGGGGACGGCCGAAGGCGTGGAAGAGCTCTGGCGGTTCGGGGGCGAAGAGCGCACGCATGCTGCGTGCTGGAGCCGTGAGACCATCGTCGTCGACGGCGACGAAGTCAAACGCGTACGTGGTGGCCAACAGGTGAGTCCCATGGCTGGGAACACGGCGTGTGGGACTGCGCTCGGTCAGCCACTGCCCGTCGAACGGGAGCCTCCCGATAACGCCGCCTTCGGGGATGAGTCCTGGGGTATTTCTACGCATCATGACACCTCCCGCAGCACCTTAAGTGCAAGCGGCACCAACCGACAAGACGCATGAAGTCGCCTTCTGAAGCAGTACGAGAAGCGCCATTCCCCAGCAGTCTGGCTGAGGGAATGGCGCTTCTCCTTCTTATGCGGTCAACCGGGCGGGCGCCGCTCAGTCTCGAGTCAGCTTCCGGTAGGTGACCCGGTGGGGGCGGGCCGCCTCGGGGCCGAGGCGCTCGACCTTGTTCTCCTCGTAGGAGGCGAAGTTCCCCTCGAACCAGTACCAGCTGGCCGGGTTCTCGTCGGTTCCCTCCCAGGCCAGGATGTGGGTGGCCACGCGATCGAGGAACCAGCGGTCGTGGGTGATGACCACGGCGCAACCGGGGAACTCCAGCAGGGCGTTCTCCAGGGAGCCCAGGGTCTCGACGTCGAGGTCGTTGGTGGGCTCGTCCAGGAGGATGAGGTTGCCGCCCTGCTTGAGGGTCAGGGCCAGGTTGAGGCGGTTGCGCTCACCGCCGGAGAGGACACCGGCCGGCTTCTGCTGGTCGGCCCCCTTGAAGCCGAAGGAGGCGACGTAGGCGCGCGAGGGCATCTCCACGTTGCCGACCTGGATGTAGTCCAGCCCGTCGGAGACGACCTCCCAGAGGGTCTTCTTGGGGTCGATGCCCGCTCGGGACTGGTCGACATAGGAGAGCTTGACGGTCTGACCGATCTTGAGGTCTCCGCCGTCGAGCGGCTCCAGGCCCACGATGGTCTTGAACAGGGTGGACTTTCCGACGCCGTTGGGGCCGACGACCCCGACGATGCCGTTGCGCGGCAGGGTGAAGGAGAGCCCGTCGATGAGGGTGCGTCCGTCGAAGCCCTTCTTGAGGTTGGTGGCCTCCAGGACCTGGTTGCCCAGGCGGGGACCCGGCGGGATCTGGATCTCCTCGAAGTCGAGCTTGCGGGTGCGCTCGGCCTCGGCGGCCATCTCCTCGTAGCGGGCCAGACGGGCCTTGGACTTGGCCTGGCGTCCCTTGGCCGAGGAGCGCACCCACTCGAGCTCCTCCTTGAGGCGCTTGGCGAGCTTGGCGTCCTTCTTGCCCTGGACCTCGAGGCGCTTCTCCTTGGTCTCCAGGTAAGTGGAGTAGTTGCCCTCGTAGGGGTAGAGGTGGCCGCGGTCGACCTCGGCGATCCACTCGGCGACGTGGTCGAGGAAGTAGCGGTCGTGGGTGACGGCGATGACGGCGCCCTGGTAGCTGGCCAGGTGCTGCTCGAGCCAGAGGACGGACTCGGCGTCGAGGTGGTTGGTGGGCTCGTCCAGGAGGAGGAGGTCGGGGGCCTCGAGGAGCAGCTTGCACAGGGCGACGCGGCGGCGCTCACCACCGGAGAGGTGCTTGACCTCTGCGTCCGGCGGGGGGCAGCGCAGGGCGTCCATGGCCTGCTCGAGCTGGGAGTCGAGGTCCCAGGCGTTGGCGGCATCCAGCGCGTCCTGCAGGGTGCCCATCTCCGCCATGAGGGCGTCGAAGTCGGCGTCCGGGTCCGCCATGGCGGCGCTGATCTCGTTGTAGCGGTCCAGCTTGGACTTGATCTCGGCAACACCCTCCTCGACGTTGCCGAGCACCGTCTTGTCCTCGTTGAGCGGAGGCTCCTGCAGGAGGATGCCGACGCTGTAGCCGGGGGTCAGGCGGGCCTCGCCGTTGGAGGGCTGGTCGATGCCGGCCATGATCTTGAGGATGGAGGACTTGCCGGCACCGTTGGGGCCGACCATGCCGATCTTGGCTCCGGGGAGGAAGGCCATGGTGACGTCGTCGAGGATGACCTTGTCACCGTGGGCCTTACGCGCCTTGATCATCTGGTAGATGTACTCAGCCACTGCTCGTCTGCGCCTTTCGTCAGGGTGTGAGCGGAGGTTCTGCGCGACGACGGCGA
>ERZ773044.340-NODE-340-length-22692-cov-49.9867_pt1 | contig 22692 bp, 15 predicted proteins | sample MGYA00511897_ERZ773044 | MGnify/ENA primary metagenome ERZ773044 (study PRJEB29015, sample SAMEA2738116) | human oral metagenome | biome: human oral; feature: human-associated habitat; material: saliva | place: China | collected 2170 ...
CCAGCGCCAAAAGCAGAAGAGCCAGCGACTCCAGCACCGAAAGCGGAGGAACCAGTGACTCCAGCGCCAAAAGCAGAAGAGCCAGTATCTCCAGCGCCAAAAGCAGAAGAGCCAGTGACTCCAGCACCAAAAGCAGAGGAACCAGCGACTCCAGCGCCAAAAGCAGAAGAGCCAGCGACTCCAGCGCCAAAAGCAGAAGAGCCAGCGACTCCAGCACCAAAAGCAGAAGAGCCAGCGACTCCAGCACCAAAAGCAGAAGAGCCAGCGACTCCAGCACCAAAAGCAGAAGAGCCAGCGACTCCAGCGCCAAAAGCAGAAGAGCCAGCGACTCCAGCGCCAAAAGCAGAAGAGCCAGCGACTCCAGCACCGAAAGCGGAGGAACCAGCATCTCCAGCGCCAAAAACGGAGAAACCAGCGACTCCAGCACCGAAAGCGGAAAAACCAACGACTCCAGCGCCAAAAGCAGAAGAGCCAGTATCTCCAGCACCGAAAGCAGAAGAGCCAGCGACTCCAGCACCGAAAGCAGAAGAACCAACAGCGCCAGGACCAAAAGCAGAAGAGCCAGCGACTCCAGCACCGAAAGCGGAGGAACCAGCATCTCCAGCGCCAAAAGCAGAAGAGCCAGCATCTCCAGCGCCAAAAGCAGAAGAGCCAGTATCTCCAGCGCCAAAAGCAGAGGAGCCAGTGACTCCGGCACCAAAAGCAGAAGAGCCAGTATCTCCAGCGCCAAAAGCAGAGGAACCAGCATCTCCAGCACCAAAAGCAGAAGAACCAGCGACTTCGGCACCAAAAGTAGATACTCCATCTGAAGCAGTAGCACCTAAAGATGAAAAACTTGAGGAAGCGAAAAAAGATGGAAAAGATGTTATTGAAAAAATTGCAGCTTCAAAACTTAGTGAAATTGAAAAAGTTAAAGATGAAGCAGAAAAAGCTAAATTAGAAGCTAAATTAAAAGAATTAAAAGAAGCTGGATTAGAAGCGATAAATAAAGCTGAAAATCACGAAGCAGCAGTAGATGTGACGGATGAATATCAAACTAAAATTGATGAAATTAATGTTCCAGGTGAAGAATTACCAGCACCAAACTATAACAAAGATAATCTAACAAATGGCCGTAATGAAGGTACTACTATTGAAAATGGAAGCACAGCGATTGGACATGGATCAGGTGAAGCTACTGCAACAGCTCCAACACAGCCGGCAACAGAAACATCTTCAGATTCAACACCAACTGCGAAACCACAACCAGCTGCAGCATCAGCAGCTTCAAGTTTTAGAAATGCTCCTGAAGTTCAAGTTAGAGCAAGAAGAATAGCACGTGCGGCAAATCAACCAGACGGTACAGTAAACATAAGTTATAATTATGATGGAATGCCAGATATCAATGGATTTTTATCTGATCCAGGAGAAAATAATACAGTAGCTATTCCAAATTCAGCAACTGAAGATGAAGTGAAAGAATTAGTTAAAGCAAAAATTGAAGCTAAGGCTCAAGAATTAGCTAAACATGGATATAAAGTAAAAGAAAAAATAGTATTCGAACAAGATACTAATGTGAAGAACTTTAATTATGTAGTTACTTTCACTAAAGAGAAAACAGGAACTTCAAGTTTCAGAAATGCTCCTGAAGTTCAAGTTAGAACTAAAAAAGTTGTAAAAAGAGATTTATCTAATAAAACTAAAAAAATAAACATCTATTATAATCTAACAGCTCTTAAAGATATTGCGGGAGCATTAGGAGAATTAGATGGGGAAAATATGCTTACTTTACCTGGAAATACACCTAAAGAAGAATTAAAACGAGCTGTTGAAGAAAAAACAAAAGCCCAAATTGAAAAATTGAAAAAACAAGGTTTTAAAGTTGTTTCAACTACTGACTTAGATCAAATTGTTGAAGGTGGAGATAGCTATGATTATGTTGTAGAATTCACAAAAGAATCTAAGTCTACATCAGCTAATAATTCAGGTTTTAGAAAAGCACCATTAGTTCAGAATAGAGCAAAAAGATCAGTTGAGAAAAAAGAAACGGTAGATATACATATTTACTTCAACTTAAAAACTTTACCAGGAATAGCTGGAGCATTAGATGTAGATAAAGATACTACTATACAACTTCCAAAAGACGCCAGTAAAGAACAAGTAAAAGAAGTTATAAAAGATAAAATTGCTAAAGTAGAAAAACGCGGCTATAAAGTTAGTGATTTTTACTTCGGAGCAAAAACAGAACATGGTTACGATTTTGTCGTAGAATTTAAAAAATAAAAAATAACCTAAATAAAAACTGACCTCATAGTTTAGATAATAATCTAACTTGAGGTCAGCTTTTTAATTTTATTCTTCTTCAGTCTCACGAGGAAAAATCATAGATTCGCTGAAGTTTAAGTCGCGAAGAGCGGTGTAAGAATCTTCTAGAGAAATATAATTCAATTTTCTCATCGTTAATATTCTGTATTTTAAAAGTCGAACTGCTTCCATTTGAAGTTCTTTAAGTTCTTCTTCAAAATCGATATCTTCTAAAAATACTTCAAACAAGGTGAATGAGTAGTATCTATATACATCTTTAACGAATTCTGCAGTATTTTCATCTGAACACTTTTCATCAATAACCTTATAAGCTATATCAAGAAGTGCGTCTCTTACTGTAGGCGAACAATCAATAATAGCTTGAATTTGACTAGAAGAAGCTTCGGCTCTTTGTTTAATTTCATCTAATTTTTTGACGAAGTTTCCTTTTCTTCTTTTTGGAACTTTTTCTCTAAGTTTCTCATAGAATTCTGGAGTTAAATCTTTAGCAACCAAATGACGAGTTAAACGACGTTTTAGATTGGATTCTTTTACATATATTCTTAAATTAAGTAATAAGTTTTTTGGCATCGAATATGTGAACAATAAAGATTTTCTAAGTTGCATAATTTTAGAAATTTCCAAGATTTGCTCAATGTTAGGATTGTCCTTAAGTATTTCAGGAAGAGCTTTGTCTTGTGCTTTCATTATTTTTTTGTGTAATAACAATGCTTCATTTGCATTCTTAAATTTTCCAGTTTGTATATTTCTAAAGTATGTTTTTAGTTCGTGTAAAATTTTTATTTCAAAAGCATAAGCAATTTTTTCTTCGACAGATTTCTTAGAAATATCACGTTCTTTTAGTTCTTCAAGTGTTCCTTCTAGGGTTTTTTCACGAAGAGAATATTGAGTATATTCTTTTTCTTCATCTTCTCCTTTAACAGCAAGTGGAAGGGCGATTGTACCGATAATAATACTTAGTAACACGACATTACTTGCAATAAATAAGATGGTATTTCTAAGTGGGAAGTTATCCCCAGTAGCAGTTACAACTGGAATCATAAGCGCTGTAGCAAGCGTTACTGTACCGTGAATACCGCATAAACTAGCAATTAGAGAGTAGCTAAATCTAGAATAGTTATCTTTGTCAAATTTTCTATTTAATATTATTTTTGCTGTTTTTCTAGCGGTTGTGAAATGATGAGGTTGGAATGATATGTAGTGGAAATATACAAAGATCAATCTGACAATCATTAGACCTAAAACAATAACTAATGAAATAATGAATCCATATACAATATCAATCTCTCTATTGTTAAACATTGTATGATATATCTCTGGGAGTAAATACCCTAAAAATGTAAATACAAAGCCATTTAATACATAACTTGCTATTTGTTGAGTACTATCTATAGTTACTGCAGCATCACTACTTATAATAGTAAGCAAGTGAAGTTTTCTTTGGTAGTTGTAAACTAGAGCGGTAATTACTACAGCTACGATACCAGAGACCCCAATATGTTCTGCAAGATAGAATACTATAATTGGTGTTATTAATTGAAAAATAACTAAAATATTAAATTCATCAGCAAACTTTGTTGAGAATATAAACTTAATATAAGAGAATGCTATCCCAATAATAAGTCCAAAGATTGCTCCACCTCCTGCAACTACTAAAAATTTATAACTAGCATTTGTGACAGAGAATGTGTTAGTAAGAACGGCTGCTAGAGCTATATTAAATGACACAAGACCAGAAGCATCATTAAGAAGAGATTCACCTTCTAATATAGCCATAAGTCCTTTAGGTAGCTTCATCCCTTTAGTTATTGATTTAACAGCAACAGCATCTGTAGGTGATAAGATAGCAGCTAAAACAAAACATGCTGCCCATGGAATCATTGGAAGTAATAAATGAATTATGCTACCGACAACAATTACCGTTACAAGAACTAAAAATATTGCCATATATATAATTGGTCGTTTATATAGCCAGATATTCTTTAAGGACGCGTTGAAACCATCGGTAAATAGTAAGGGAGCGATAACTAACATCATAAACATTTCTGATTCAAACTCAAAATGAAGTGGGAGATTAGGGATAAATGTTACCGCAGCACCAAGTACTATTTGGAATAAAGCTGCGGGAATACGTGGAAAAAGATTATTTAAAAATGAACCAAGTATTACAATTATGACAAATATACCTAGGGTAGTTAGTATTTCCATAAAAAACTCCTTTGTAATTATTTTATTATTTATTTGTACCAATATATTATATAATTATTTAATATTAAATTCAACGATTATATAATTTGAAGGAAGTTAATAATGAATATTGTAAAACAATAATTTTAATAGTTTTAGAAGATGTGTTATTTGTTATTTTTTAGAGTTTAAGTAAGGGCTTCAGTACACGTCAATAGACGTCAAAATATTGATTTTAAATGATTTTTGATTTTTTGAAACTCATTACATCGCGCTATAAATCAATAAAAACTCTACCTTTTTTAGATAAATATATCAGTTGAATATTGAAATTAAGCCCTGCTATCATTTCGATGGCAGGACTTTTTAATATTTGGTACACTAACTCTTATCTATATTTTGGTGAAGTTGAAGTTGACATCTACAAGGTTTAATGTTAGAATATATTCAAAAATATATTTGAATGAGGTGTTTTATGATTCAAAATGTTGTTACTTCAATAATCCTGTATTCTGGGACAGCCGTAGACTTACTTATTATCCTAATGTTATTTTTTGCCAAAAGAAAAAGCAGAAAAGACATCATTAACATCTATTTAGGACAATTTCTAGGCTCTGTTAGTCTAATATTGCTAAGTTTGCTTTTTGCATTTGTCTTACATTATATTCCTAGTAAAGGGATTTTAGGTTTGCTCGGTTTGATTCCAATTTTCTTAGGTCTCAAAGTTTTATTTTTAGGAGATTCTGATGGAGAAACTATTGCCAAAGAAGGGTTGCGCAAAGATAATAAAAACTTGATTTTTCTAGTCGCTATGATTACTTTTGCAAGTTGTGGTGCCGACAATATTGGTATCTTTGTCCCATATTTTATTACATTAAATTTAGCGGATTTGATAGTGGCTTTACTTATATTTCTAGTCATGATTTATCTCTTGGTTTTTTCTGCCCAAAAATTGGCACAAGTCCCATCTGTTGGAGAAACTTTGGAAAAATATAGCAGATGGTTTATTGCCGTTGTTTATTTAGGATTGGGGATATATATCCTGATTGAAAATAACAGTTTTAACATGCTATGGACTATGTTAGGGTAGGAGGAAATATTATGAAAAAAGATAGTATCTGTCAAGTGAATATTATAAATCAGCAAAATGTTACAACCGCAATGAACTACCTTGAAAAGGAAAAAGTTCAAAAATCACTTCGCATTTTAACAAAGTTTACCGATAATAAACAGATAAATATCATCTTTTATCTCCTTGCTGTTGAAGAACTCTGTGTCTGTGATATAGCCTGTTTACTAAATCTCAGTATGGCATCTGCCTCTCACCATCTTCGTAAACTAGCCAATCAAAACATCTTGGATACTAGAAGAGAGGGGAAAATTATATATTATTTTATAAAAGATGAGGAAATCAGAGAGTTTTTTAATCAACTAGGATAATAACTATTTTTACTACTTTACCATGATTATATATAGGACTTATCTATGAAATTTTCTGATGAAGTTTACTCACAAGAAATACCTACTCGTATCATGTTGATACTGTCAATAAGTATGTGTAAACACTCAAGTAGAGTTACGGAGTATTAATCAAATAAGCTTTCGAGTGTGTCATAACGTTGGACAAACCCTTTATGGATCCATTGACTTTGCTTGAAATTATAATCTTCAAACAAAGTAACTAAGTAACGTTCCAGAGACTCCTAGTTAGGAAAAAAACTTCTTTTTTGTTTGACATTTGATTTCTTTATTAAGAGACTCAATGAGGTTTGTCGAATAAATGCTGTGCCAAATCTGGTAGTGAAACTGATAATATGCGCTATTATAACCTATTTGTACATTTTTATTTTATCAAAACTGTACATTCTTATTTTATCATTTTCAAATAGTAAGTCTAGAATCACCAGATTATGGTTTCCATTTGTTTCGACACACTCATGATTCAATATTGCTTAATGCAGGCACAAATTGGAAAGAACTCCAAGTCAGAATTGGGCATAAGTCAATGGCAACTACTATGGATACTTACGCAGAGTTAGCACCTCAAAGAAAGCTAGAAGCAATCAGCATTTGTTTAGATAAGATTGCTGAATTAACTTATTAATTACTCTAGCTTCCGCTCTATCTTTTGAAGGCTAAATTCTCATAAACATTGATATAATAGTATTTAAAGATTGCTGAATTAATATTAACGACTGTTACAGATATAAAATTATCGCTATGTCTAAATATTAATACTTAGACATAGCGATTGATTTCAAATTTTTCATATTATTAACTTTATTAGTTACCAACTAATTACTTTTCCATCTTCTATTTTGATATCAGCATCATAAAGTCTGTTTAGAAGAGTTTCATCGAAAAAGTTAGCAGCTTGATCATTTTTAATTACTTTTCCATCAAGAAGAGCAATAATATTATCACTATATGCTAGTGCCTGGTTTATATCATGTAGGACCATGATAATAGTAATTCCTAGAGATTTGTTAAGCTCTCTAACAAGTTGCATTATAGATTTCTGATATTTTATATCAAGGAAAGTAGTAGGTTCGTCTAGTATAATAATATCAGTGCTTTGTGCAAGTGCCATTGCGATGTAAACACGTTGAAGTTGTCCTCCTGATAACTCATCCACACGTTTATCTTTATATGTCTGTAAACTAGTTTTTTCAAGAGCAAATTCAATTTTTTCAACATCACTAGCGTTAGGCTTGTAGAAGAAGATGTTTTGATAAGGAAGACGAGCGAAGCTAACCATATCATAGACGGTAATTTCTCGTGGAGTTTCATTCTTTTGATAAACAATTGCAAGAATACTCGCAAGTTCTTTTAATGAATATGAATTAAGTTCCTTACCTTCAATTTTTACACTTCCAGAATTATAGTTTAAGTTTTTTGCTAATATTTTTATAAGTGTACTCTTACCACAACCATTTTTTCCAAGCAGGGTAGTAATCTTACCTTTTTCAATACTAACATTTAGACCTTCAAAAAGTGGATTTTTATTATCATACTTAAACGTAAGGTTATTAATTTCAATTATATTTTCCATTAACTTACTCCTTTCTTAACTAAAATAATAAATGCAGGTCCACCTATAATCATCATTATTAAATCAGCAGGTATTTCTATTGGTGCGAAAATAACACGACCTATTGTATCGAATAAAAGTAGGATAAATGCACCTAGTAGAGCACTGAATGGAATAGTATAAATATGATTTCTTCCAATTATAATCTTAGCAATATGAGGGGTAATAAGAGCTAAGAAGACCATAACACCAGCCACAGCTGTAGAAACAGAAGCAAGAGCAACTGCAACAAATGAGATCAGCAGGCGAATTATATTAATATTGATTCCTAGTGAACTAATAATATTGTCATCTAAAGCGAAGATATTACATAGTTTAGCTAAGAAGAAGCTAATGATTAGTAGTAATGGAATCCAACCTAATAATAAAGAAACATCATCCCAGTTTCTAGTTCCTAAACCAACAGTTTTAAACGTAGTTGAAGTAGTAGAGTTAGTTTGGTTTAAGTACTGCATAGAACTTAGTATTCCTGTGAAGAGATAACTTATTGCAATACCGATTAAAATAATTTTAACATTATTCTTTGTTCTACCTGCTAGGTAATAAATGATTAAGAAACCAAGGACTCCACCGATGATAGAAAATATTGATTTAAATATCATGAATTGAGGGAATAATCCTAATCCCAAGTATAAAAATAGGTTGGCACCACTAGAAACACCAATAATACTAGGATCGACAAGTGGGTTCTTTAATACTGTTTGTAATAATAAACCACTAACTCCAAGAGCAGCACCGACTAATATAGTGATGATAATTCTCGGAAAACGAACGTCGATAATTGCATTTACATTGGCGTATTCTCCAGTAAAGATACCAACAGCTAATTGCCCGACGCTAGCTTTTATACTACCACTATTCGCTGCAAAAAATACTGTACTTAATAAAAGTAGAATAAGAACAGAAAAAGTGATTGTTTTTTTGTTTTTAAACATTAAGAACCTCCTTATATTGTTATATGTTTAGTATAACATATGTAGTTTATAATTCAAATTATGTAAAAAACCAGAGGTAGCAGTGTGCTACTTCTGGTTTTAAGTATTAGTTACTATAGAAAATACTGTATAGACTTTCTAATCCTTTTTGGTAATCATATGTAGCTGTCATACCAAACATTGAGCTATCTAAATCGACAACTTTATTATTTTTTACCGCATCAAAGTGAGACCAACTCTTATTGTTTTCAAATTCTTTTTTAAACATTTCATTTACGTTATCAGGCATAGCATGAGCAGTACGTAAAATAAAGTCTGGTTTATCATTTAAAGCAGTTTCTAAGTTTAAATTTTTAAACTCTTCAGTACCTTTAATGATATTTTCACCACCAGCTAATTTTACAAGGTTACCAACATAAGATTTCTCAGTAGCAGCCATATAACTTCCTGGTAAGCCCATAAGAACAAGAACTTTTGGTTTCTTCTTATTAGCGATTTTTTCATTGAATTTAGCGAAGAACTCATCATGTTCTTTCTTTAATTCTTTGAATTTTTCTGTTTTACCAAATTCCTTTGCAAGATCTTCTGTAATAGAGTATAATCCATTAACACTATGAATATCTACAAATTTATAAGGGATTTTATTTTTTTCGAATCCTTCTTTTATCCAGTCTTGTAAACTATCTGGAGCATATACAATAGAAGGATTAATCGACTTGATAACTTCCATATTTGGATTCATAGGAAGTCCGATTTGAATAGTGTTGTCATATCTTTTAGGCATACGACCTAATTTTGTGGTAGGAACAGCTGCTAATTTAATATCAAGAACATTAGCTACTTGAGCTAAAGCTACAGAGTCCATTATGACACGTTTACCATTTTCTTCTTCGGATTTTTTATCTTTATTTACACCTGTTAAGTCAATAGTCTCATTAAAAGCTTTATCAGCTAGATTAGGATCTGTTCCAGTAGTATTACCAGCTTTATTTTGTGATGAACAAGCAGTAAGTACTAAGATACTAGCTAAAAGTAGTGTAAATAGTAGGGATAGTTTTCTTTTCATGAATTATCTCCTAGTTATTTTTTCTTTTTTTACGAGGAAAGTAAAGTCCAGCAGCTATTGCCAGAACTCCAATACCACCTAAATAGTAAGGTGTGTAGTTTGTTTCTTTAATAGCTTCCATATCTAAGCCATCATTTCCGTTTTTAATAGTATCAGTATTAACTTCCACGAAATAACGGACAGGGCGATTCATAGGTTCTACATACATTTGCACCATAGCTAAGAAGTTTTCATTTGGTACCTCGAATCGATAGTCAACATAGCTATCTTTATATTGTTCAATGTTAACTTTTGTTTCAGTAGCAGCAACTTGTTTGAATTCTCCATCTTTTTGAAGAACTTTGATGAAAGGACCTTGTTCTTTACTACGTTGAACCCAGTTCATAAGGTGGATACGGACAGTAGCGTATAGTTTACCGTCTTTTGTACGTTGAAGCATAGCTTTAGACCAACGTTTTTCACCGTTAGATTTTTGATTTTTAAGAGCATCATTTAGATCGCCACCTGCATTAATAGGTGAGATAACTCCTTGTACCATACCTTCACCGATAGCTGTATTTTTTGTACCACCATCAGCTGTAACACCAGTAAGAGGATTTAGATAAGAACCTGTAATATCAAGGTTATAAAGACCAGGATTTTTTGTTTTCTGATCATCTTTGAAGTAATCTTCTAATTTTTTAGCTACAAATCCTTCTGGTGCTTTATTTTCATCTTTTTTCTCTTTGTTTTCTTCTTCTTTTTTCTTATCTTCAGCTTTTTTCTCTTTTTCTTTATCTTTAGATGAATCTTCAGAACCAGATACTAGATTAGCTGCAGACCAATTGAATTTAATAATAGCATTTTGTGATGCATCACCACCCATAATTTGGTTCATAGCATCAACAGCAACTCTAACACCGACTTTGTCAGGCTTAGCTTCACCAAAATTAAAGCTTAGAGTTCCTGGGTATGTACTAGTACCACCATCTAAGTTAGTATCGTTATAAGTGCTTGTTACAGAAGCAGCAGTAAGGCTACCAGAAAAAATTGGAGATGAGTAGATGCTAAGTGATAATAAGTGACCATGCATATTACTGAAATCCATTGGAGTGAATTGTACAGAGATAGTAGAGGTATTATTATCATGAACATTTACAGTAGCATGAGTAGCCAGTGCATTATTTCCCATAGAAAGACGACCACTATTTTCAGAGTGCCACAGCTCTACAGGAACGCTATATACTCTGTCAGCTGCATGTACATTTTTAACGAAAGGTACATTACTAGATGTAACGATAAATGTTAGTGTAGCAATAACTATCGTTAACAGTTTTAAAACTCGTTTCATTATAAAAACTCACTTTCTTTTGTATTATTTAATTTTTAATAAGAAAGGCGGGAAGTTTCCCGCCTTACGGAATCGATAATAGTAAGCTAATTTAGCGGGATATTATCTTATTATTTTTGTTTTCTTCTTCCAACAAGAACTGCACTGATTAGAGTAAGAGCTCCTGCAAGAATAGATGAAGATGTTTCTAAACCAGTATTAGAAAGTCTACCGTTGTTTAAACGTCCACCTTTTGGAGTTAAAGCACGATTACCGCTAGCACTTGATCCTGGCTGTCCACCATCAATAACTGCAGTACCTTGTCTTTCAGAAGCATTAGACCAGTCTAGACTAAGGATAGCGTCTTTTTTACCAGCACCAGGCATAATACTTTCCATTGTTGGAACGAATACAGAAACAGGAATATTAGTTAATTGCTCACTAGAAGTGAAGTGAACTTGTACTTGGTTCATAGCACCACCTGTACTTGTAACAGGATATTCAGTTCCGTTAACCCAGAAACGAGTAATGCCGTCTGTAAGAGTTCCTACTTTAATGTCATGGAAACGAACGATGTAGTGATAAGTAGATCCATCTTTATAAACAGTAATACCATCTAGTGCAGCATTCCCCATAGATGCGCGACCTGATTCATAAGCGTTTAATAGAGATGCAGTAACATTATCGAAGTATGTAACTGTTTTTTCTTCACCTTGACCTTGGTCTTGAGCTAGAAGGTTAGGGTTAGCTACTGATTTGATTGGTGAAGGTGAATTAGATTTTTTCCCTGTATCTTTTCCTGGTTTTGTAGGTTGTGGAGTGTATCCACTAGATCCAGGAGTTCCACCAGCTATTGGTGTACCTTGTTGTTCACTTACATTAGACCAATCGAATGCTAAGGTAGCATCTTGTTTACCGCCACCTTTCATGATTTGTTCCATAGCTTGAACAAATACAGAAACAGGAACTGATGTTAGTTTTTCAGTAGATGTGAAGTGAACTTCTTTTTGATTATTTCCACCACCTGTTTCATTAACAGGGTACTCTGTACCATTTACCCAGAATTTAGAGATTCCACCAGTGGTTCCTAGAGTAGCAAGATCGTGGAATCTTACGATATAGTGGTAAGTACTTCCTTCTTTAAATACAGTAACATTACTATTTTCTAAAGCTGCATCTCCCATTGATTTTTGTCCAGAGCGATGTGCGTTTAATAATGTAGCAGTTACTCCATTATAGTAAGTTGCAGTTGCTGAAGGTGTAAGTTTAGTTTCTACAGGTGTTGTAGCTGCTGACTTAGGAGTTTCAGCTGGTTTTGTAGTTGTTGGTTCTGTTGGTTTATTAGAAGGTTGAACATTTTTAGGTGTTTCAGGTTTTGGAACAGGCTTAGTCTCAGCAGGTGTTGGTTGACTAGAAGTAGTCGGATTAGTAGAAGATTTAGCAGGTTTAGTTTCAGCTGCTTTTGAATTAAGTTTTTCTTCTAATCCATCTGTTTTGATTTGAAGAAAGGCACTTTGTTTCCCTTGTCCAGGCATTATTTGATTCATAATATCAACGAATACTTCAACCGAAATTTTACTTTCTAATGTAGATAAAGTAAATTCTGCTTCTTTTGGATTTAAAACGCCTGGTAATTCTATAGATTTTAGAGGTATTTCTTCACCATTAACCCAAAATTGACCTATACCACCAGTTAACTTAGCATAAGTAATATCATGCCAGATTACTTTATATTTATATCCATTTTTAACTTTTTGGACAGTAGTTTTAACCAATGCAGCATTTCCCATTGAAGGTCTGTTTTCATATGCATGCATTAGTTTGCTTTCTACTGTTACCTCTGGATTTTGAGTATCAGCTGCTAATAAAACTTTGTTATTGTTTTGTGCAGTTGTTGAATAATCTACTACAGCAAGAGTTGAAATAATAGTTGCTGCGGATAGAACTTTTAATAATTTATTAGTTTTCATGTTTTATTTATCCTCCTTAAAATTTCTCTATACATGACTTTATACAAAGGGATAATTTATCCCTTTGTATAAGAATTTTGTTTATTTTATTTGTTAGTTTTTCTACGTAGTACTAGAGCAGAAAGTAATAGTAGTGCACCTAAACCAGCAGTAGCTGTTGTAGAAAGTCCTGTTTTAGCAAGTGATGCTTTTGCATTTTGTTCTACATTTTGAGAAGTAGGTGTGTTATTAGTTTTAACTACATCTAGTTTATTTTCGTTATTTTCAACTCTGTTGTTTTCTTGACCGAAAACATTATCTTTTTCACTTTCAGTATTTGTAGCTTTATTTTCATTGTTTAAAGCTTTATCTTGAGAAGAAGCTTGTTCTCCTGTTTGAGCTGATGCTTTATCAGAATTTACTTCAGAAGATTTTGGAGTTTCTGTACCTGCTGAAGTGTTTCCATTTGTAGAAGTACTAGAAGTACCTGATGTAGAAGGTTTTTCAGGGTTAGATTTTACTATAGTGTAACGACTGAAGTGATTTGTAAAGAATGTAAGGTTTCCATCTTTATAAACACTTGGAACTTTTTCTAAAACTATATTTTTATTATCTGTTTCACGTACATAGTAAACTTCTAGTTTTTCATCTTCATTAGCTACCACAGTTATTGTAACGGCACGTGTTCCACCTTGTTTGTTGATTTCATTACCTTCAGAATCAGCGAAGTGAAGATCGATTGTTTTAACAACACTTAGATTTTTATCAGTTTTCTTAGCTAATTCTTCTACTTTTTCTTTCACGTCTTCTACAGTTTTTTCATCAGCTTTTTGTACAACTAAGTGATCAGCTTTTATAGCAGCAGTATTATTAAATGTTACTGTAACTTTTTCAGGAGAACCATTTTCTACAATATTAGCTACTAAAGTATCTTTAAGAGATGCAGTTTTTACAATTGCTTTTAATTGTTCAGCTTCTTTTGGACTTAAAGATGTATCTTCAGCGATGTTTTTTACAGCTTTTTTCTTAACATCTTCTAATTTTTGGATTTCATCAACTTTATTTTTAAGTTTAACAGCTTTTTCAGTTTCAGTTTTTAATTCAGTTGCTTTTGCTGTAAGTTCTTTTTCAACTGTAGCTTTTTCTGTAGCTAATTTTTCTTTTTCAGCTTCAGTAGTAGCATTGTTTATAGCTTCTTCTTTCTCTTTAACTAGTTTTTCTAATTGAGCTTTATCAGCTTCTAATTTAGTTACTGTTTCTTTAGCAGTTTCAGCATCTTTTTTAGCTTGTTCCTCAACTTTTTTGTTTTCAGCTTCGATTTTTTCTACTTCTTTAGCTAGTCTATCAGCTTCGGCTTTTTCTCTTTCAGCTTTTTCTTTAGCTAGTTTGTCGGCTTCAGCTTTTTCTTTAGCTAGTTTGTCGGCTTCAGCTTTTTCTTTTTCAAGTCTTTCTTTTTCAGCTTGAGCTTTAGCAGCAGCTTCTTTCTCTAATCTTTCTTTTTCAAGTTTTTCTTTTTCAGCCTGAGCTTTAGCAGCAGCCTCTTTTTCTAATCTTTCTTTTTCAAGACGAGCAGCTTCAGCTTTTTCTCTTTCAAGTTTTTCTTTTTCAGCTTGAGCTTTAGCAGCAGCTTCTTTTTCTAATCTTTCTTTTTCAAGACGAGCAGCTTCAGCTTTTTCTTTCTCAAGTTTTTCTTTTTCAGCTTGAGCTTTAGCAGTTTCATCATTGTGTAATGAAGTTACTTGATCAGCTGTTAGTGGAGTAGCAGCATCCCAATTAAATTTAAGTGTTGCTGCAACATTTGAATGTCCTATTAAAGGTTTTCCATCTACTGATACAGAGAATGTAATAGTTTTTTCTGTTAGTTTTTCTGGACTTGTGAAGTGGAATACTTTTTCATGTCCTTCACCACCAAGGTCTGTTCTTTCAGCTGAGGCATTATCAACTGTTAGGGTATCTACAGTTCCTACTTGAGCTCCAAAACTCAAGTCTTTGAATGTTAGATAGTAGTGATAAGAATCATTTACTTTTTCAACACGAGTTTTTTCATGTACTAATGCACCATTTGCCATTGAAGGTTTATCAGCAACATGTGCATTATTAATTTTAGCAGGAACTAAGTTATTAGCAGCTTCTTCTTTAACTTTTTCTACAGTAGGGAAGTCTAATGCTATTGTACTCTCAGCAGATCTTTCTTCATATCTAGATTTAGCTCCACCTTTTGTTTGAACATTGAATACAGCATCTACTTGGATTTTATCTAGAAGAGAATCAGTTAAGATTTTACCTTCTTTTAGTTTAGTAGCTGCATCAACTTCAGTAAAGTTAACTTCATTTCCTTTGTATGTAAGTTTAGAAACTGTGAAAGGTTTGTTACGTAATAAGAAGTTAGAAGATTTTCCTTCTTTAACTTGGATAGTATATTGATATTTATCTCCAACTTTTTCTACTTTTACATCTTTAACGAATGCATTTTCATAGATTGAAGCAGCATTAGTTGTTCTACCATTTAATTCAGCTTTTACTGTAGTAGGGAAAGTATTAGGAACTTTATCAGCTTCAACAGCGTGATCAGCAGCTGTAGGTGTTGCTGGTTTTGGTTCTTCTTTTGGTTTTGTTGGTGTAGGTTTAACCGGTTTAGGTTTAGCAGGTGCAACTACATCTTCCAATTTTACAGGTCGTTCTTTATAGTCAGTAGCTGTTTCATAGTATAGTTTTAATGTAACAAAGTGTGACATTAAAGCACCGTTAGGATAAGGAGCAGTACCGTCTAATTGAATTTTTTCTAGTAGTTTATCAGTAGTGATTGATCCTTCTTTTACTGAAGAGTTACCGTTTGATGCTAAAGTAGTTAATGGAATATCTTTACCTTGGTATGCTACTTTGTGTAACTCGAATGGATAAAATTCTCCACCTACATCAGCTAGACCTTTTTTGAATCTTAGAGTATATTTGTATTTATCTCCAACTTTTTCAACTTTAACATAACTATCTAATGCAGAACCGTATAATGATTCTTCATCATTGTTATTAGCGTTTCTTAAATGTCCTTGAACGTGAATAGGGAAATCTTTTTTAATAGTTCCTTTATATTCAACGTCTTTGTTAGGATTTTCGTAAGTTGCAGCTTCATAGTTATCAGCTGTTACTTTTTTTCTAGCTAAAGATGATAAATCAAATTTTAAAATCATTTTTTGAGTTCCTGCGCCGAATTTATCCATAACAGGAACAAATACTTGAGTGTATGTTTCTAATTTGTTACTAGCATCGATTTTATTTTTATCAACATTGAAACTAAATGTTTTTGGATAAGATGTACGGTTAGCGAATTTCTTTTTATAATCTTCAAAAAGATTATCAGTTTCATTTTCTTTATAACTTTCTACTATAGTAGTTGGCTTAAACTCAGGATCTTTAATTTCTAAACGATTTGCATGAGTCTTATCTCCATCATAGTATTTTAAATCCCCAAGATAACCAGATGATTCACCTAATGTAATTGGTTTAAAAGTAACATTTACAGAATATTGTCCATTTTTTACAATTAACTTTGTTTTATCTTTATCTAAAGCAGCTGCAGCCATAGAAGGACGTCCCTCTTCATGGAAATTTAAGGCTTCAGCAGTAATATTATATTCTCCATCTTTTAAAGCTTTAACATCTTGTGCTACAGTTGCTGGCTTTTCTGCTTTAGGAGCAGTAGGTGCTGGAGTTGTCGCTGTTGCAGTAGGTTTTTCATTGTTTGATGAATTTGTAGTAGAAGTTGTTGTATTTGCTACAACAGGTGTTTCCTCCGCTGCGAAAGCGAAGTTATCTTGATCATATGCCTCTATTGCAGCAACAGCTGAAAATATTGCAGTTGCTGACAAAACTTTTAATAGTGTTGTATTTTTCATATTAGGAATTTTCTCCTTTAATTTGTATATTATTTGATATTAAATCGTTACCACTATTATAATACAAAAAACTGTATAAATAAAGGTAAAAATGATAATTGCTATCAGATATAACCTGAAATAGACGAAATTTACAACAAAGTTTCAAAATTAGTTCACAATTCCGCCATAATTCAGACGTTTTGCATTCTATAAAATACAAAAATATTATTAAAATATTATTTTTAAAGATAGCTTGCTGTAATACAATGTTAGTTGTATTAATCTTGTAAACCCTTAAACTAAATTGTTGACATTTTATTTTTTCTATGCTACGATTTAAAAAGTGAATAGAATAAAATCACTGGGGGAGCCTTTAGGCTGAGATAACTAAGTTAGACCCTTTGACCTGAACTAGATAATGCTAGCGTAGGAAACGTGAATATTTTCAAAATAGAATTAATCCAATATATTTGGAAAATATACTATGAGTAATATATGTTTCAAGTTCTCTTACGTTAGTAAGGGGACTTTTTTATTTATCATAAGTGATATTATTTTATACTAAAATTAAATATATTTAGGGGGATATACCTATGAAACTTATTACTGAAATTATGGAAGAGAAGGCATTGCCGATTGTTGACAAGATATATAATGATGGCTTTATTCAAGGATTAATTCGTGCTGATTTATCAGAGAAAGCAGTAGAGCACTATCTGAAAGCTGATGCACTTTATTTAGAAAATTTTAGCGATATTTATGCAATGCTTTTAGCGAAAAGTAATGATAAAGTTGAAAAAAACTTTTTCTTAGATCAGATTAATTTTGTGTTAAATGAAGAAATTGCTGCACATAAAAATTTAGCAGATTACATAGGGAGAGATTATCAAGAGATTATCAAAGGTGGAGAGTGGTATCCATCTGCAGACCACTATATAAAACATATGTACTATAATGCATTTGCATTCGGTATGGCAGAAACTTTAAGCGCGATGGCACCATGTCCATGGATTTATAAAATGGTAGCTAGAAAGATTTTAGATAATCATAATTTAGCTGAAGATCATCCATTAAAATTCTGGGTTGAATTTTATGCTGATGGCTTAGTAGATGAAGTACTTACTGAGTATCATAAAATCATTAATCGTGAAGCTGAATTTATGAGTGAAGAAGGTAAACAAAGACTTATTAAAAACTTCTTAGAAAGTTGTGAACATGAACGTCGTTTCTTCAATATGGCTTATACACAAGAACGTTGGGATTTAGAGGTATAGATTATGAGTAAACTTAATATTGCATTAACTATTGCTGGAACTGATCCAACAGGTGGAGCAGGAATTATGGCTGATTTAAAAAGTTTCCAGGCACGTGAAGTGTATGGAATGGCTGTAGTTACTAGTGTCGTTGCACAAAATACGTTAGGTGTTCAAATGATAAGAAACTTGGATCTAGATATACTAGAAGCACAATTAAAAAGTGTGTTTGATGATATAACACCTGATAGTATAAAAACTGGAATGATAGCTAATGCTGATATGATGAAATTAATTAAGAGATATTTACCTAAAGATGTTCCTTATGTTGTTGATCCTGTAATGGTCGCAACAAGTGGTGATAAATTAATAGATGATGTTGCAAGAAAAAATCTAAAAGAAGAGATATTACCGCTCGCAACTATTATTACACCAAATGTACCAGAAGCAGAAGAAATTGTTAATTTTAAAATATTAACAGAAGATGATGTTAATCGTGCAGGAAAGTTCATTATCGATGAAGTTGGATGTAAGTCAGTAGTTATAAAAGGTGGACATCTAACAGGAGAAGCGAAAGATTATTTATTTTTAAATGATGGAACTAAAAAAGTATGGACTAGTGAAAGGTTTAAGACTAATCATACACATGGAACGGGTTGCACATTCTCAGCTGTTATTGCTGCAGAATTAGCAAAAGGTAAAAGTATAATTGAAGCTGTAGATATAGGGAAAAAATTTATTACAGCAGCGATAAAATATACACCAGAGATAGGTCACGGAAATGGACCTGTAAATCACATAGCATATAAAGGAGATTTATAAATATGACAAGTTTAAAAATGTTAAAAGAAAAAGCACCATTAGTGATTTGTATTACTAATGATGTAGTTAAGAATTTCACAGCAAATGGATTAGTTGCACTAGGAGCATCTCCAGCAATGAGTGAGTATCCAGAAGACTTAGAAGATTTATTAAAATATGCTGGAGGATTATTAATTAATATTGGTACATTAACAGATGAGACTTGGAAGTTATACCAAGAAGCGCTTAAAATAGCTGAAAAATATAATGTACCTGCAGTGTTAGATCCTGTGGCTTGTGGAGCGGGAGCTTATAGAAAAAAAGTATCAGAGGATTTAATTAAAAATTACAAACTAGCAGCTATCAGAGGAAATGCTGGAGAAATTGCATCTTTAGTTGGTATAAACGTAGCTTCTAAGGGAGTGGATAGTGCTGGAGTTGATAATATTGATGAAATTGCCTTAGCAGCAAACGCTAAGTTTAATATTCCTGTAGTAGTAACTGGGGAAGTTGATGCTATTGCAGTTGCTGGAGAAGTAATAACTATACATAACGGAAGTGCAATGATGCCTAAAGTTATTGGAACAGGATGCTTATTAGGAGCAGTATTAGCAAGCTTTATCGGACTAGAGAAAGGTGAAGAATTAAAATCACTAGAGGCAGCTATGTTAGCATATAATATTGCCGGGGAAATGGCAGAAAAACGTCCTAATGGGCATTTACCAGGAACATTTAAAGTTGAATTTATTAATGCATTATATGAAATTACAGATCAAGATATAGCGGCATTTAAAAAGGTGAAATAAGATGTTTAATAAAGAACTATTAAAATTATATTTTATTTGCGGAACTACTACTTGCTTAGGTAAGGACTTATATACAGTAGTTGAAGATGCTTTAAAAGGTGGAATAACTTTATTTCAATTTCGTGAAAAAGGTGAAGGAGCCTTAGAAGGTAGAGAAAAAGTAGAATTAGCAATAAAACTACAGGATCTTTGTAAAAAATACAATGTTCCGTTTATTGTTAATGATGATATAGAGTTGGCATTAGAAATAGATGCTGACGGAGTACATGTAGGACAGGATGACCTTGGTGTTGATGAGATTAGAAAATTAATGCCTAATAAAATAATAGGTCTTTCTATTGGAAATGAAGAAGAATTTAAACAATCCAAAGTTGAATATGTAGATTATGTTGGTGTAGGACCTGTATATGTCACACAATCGAAAGACGATGCCGGTGGCGCTATAGGTTATGAAGGACTAGAATTAATGAGAAGATTTTTACCGCAAATGCCACTAGTGGCTATCGGTGGTATTCAGACACAACATATTAAAGATATTATGAAAACAGATGTCGATGGTGTGTCTATTATATCAGCAATCTCATATTCAGATAATATTGAAAAAACTGTTCGTGAAATGATCGAACAATTCTAAAATTAGCCTCCAAAGTTTAATCATTCCTTGATAATTTTTAAGGCATGATAATAATAGTAGAACAAAGAGTTAAATTAATTTTTTGTTCTACTTTTTATTATTAATTGATAAATATGAACATAAGTTATATAATTAGTGTGAAAAAAAGATTGCTAAATTAAAAGTAGGAGGAATTTTTATGACAAATATAGTATTGATACATGGCACATGGTGTGACGGAAGTGTTTGGGGAGAATTTGTTAATGAATTAGAAAAATTAGGGTTAAACGTATATACTCCAACTCTTAGATATCATGATTTACCTTATGAAGAAGTAGAAAAAAAGGTAGCAGATGTTAGTTTAGACGAGTTTACGGATGATATTGTAGATTTTATAGAAACTTTAGATGAAGATCCAATCGTATTGGGTCACTCTTTAGGGGGACTTCTTGCTCAAAAAGTTGCTATGAGAACAAAGACTAAGGGGCTTATTTTAATGGGGACTGCACCTGCTGCTGGAATTTTCGCCTTTTATCCAAGTATGGTAATTTGTTTCTATAAACATTTCCTACGTTGGGGATTCTGGAAAAAATCTATGCCACCTTATAAGCATGCCTTCTATGATTATTGTATGAATAATCAAGACGAAGCTGATAAGGAGAGAGAATTTTCTAAATTAGTTCCGGAATCAGGTTTTACTTATTTCCAAATGGCACTTCCATTCTTAGATAAGCAAAAAGGTGCATATATTGATTTTGAAAAAGTAACTGAACCTGTATTAGTAATAACTGGAAGTGAGGATAAAATGGTGCATCCAAATATAGCTAGAGCAACAGCAAAAAGATATAAAAATGCAACTCTAAATGTTATAGAAGGATCAGATCATATGTACGAAGCACCTAAATTCCGAAATAAGACAGTAGAGGCAATAGATGAATGGTTAAAAAGCAATAAACTAAATTAGAAATTATTTGAAGAAATTGTTATTTATGAAACTGTAAAGTAAATATCAGTGAATTTTCAAAAAACTTTTTAAAAAAATTCAAAAAAAAGTGTTGACAATTTTATTTGCTAATGATAATATATAGTCAAGTTAAAAATTACCGATATTCAAATAAGTACTTTATAGGAACTTTTACAGAGAGTGTGAGTAGGTGAAAGCACACAATGCAGATGATAGAGGAAAATGGTTTGAATGGTAAAAAAAGTGAGTTTTAAACACAAGCTTTTTTCGTAGGCGTTACGTTATAAACGCACACTATCTCGGATATATTCTAGATACATAGTCGATGTAGTGGTAAAGTTCGTAGTTTACGAAAAAGTAAGGTGGTACCGTGAAATTAGTTTTCGCCCTTATTCTCATAGGAGAGTAAGGGTGATTTTTTTTACATAAAATTCACAAAACCCAAAAATTAATAATAAAATCAAAAGGAGAAAATTTTATAATGAAGAAATTATTATTTTTAGTAACAAGTTTCATACTTGGAATCGTATTAATTGGATGCTCAAGTGCATCAAAAACTGAGAAAAAAGGTATCGATGTTGATAAACTAGATCCTAGCAAACCTGTAACTGTAAAAGTTGGAGCTACTAACGTACCTCACGCTGTATTATTAGAGCACGTTGCTCCACAACTTGAAAAAGAAGGAATCAAATTAGATATCGTTACATACCAAGACTACTATGTACCAAACAAAACGTTAAACGATAAAGAAATCGACATTAACTACTTCCAACACGTACCATTCTTAAAAAATGCTATTAAAGAAAATGGATACAAAATTGAAGACGCTGGTGCAATTCACTTAGAGCCAATCGGATTATACTCTAAAAAAGTTAAAAACGTTAAAGACCTTAAAGAAGGTGCTAAAGTATTAGTAAGTAACAACAAATCTGAATGGGGACGCGTAATTAAATTATTAGCTTCTGAAGGATTAGTAAAAGTTAAAGATGGTGTAGACCCAGTAACAGCTACTTTCGATGATATCGCTGAAAACCCTAAAAAATTACAATTCAGCTACGAAAATGATCCAGCTTTAATGGTTAAATTCTACCAAAACGGTGAAGGTGACCTAGTTTCAATCAACGCTAACTTCGCTGTTGATGCAGGATTAAACGCAGCAACAGAACCTGTTTTAGTTGAAAAAGCTACAGATGACAACCCATATGCGAATATTGTTGTAGTTCGTGAAGGTGATAAAGATAAACTTGTTGTTAAAAAACTTGTTGCAGCTTTAAAATCTGAAGACACTCAAAAATTCATTAAAGAAAAATGGAATGGAGCAGTATTACCTGTTAAATAATTTCATTAAAAACAAAAAAAGGCAGTTCGAAAGATGATCTGACCCCAAAAAGTTAGACTTAGGATAGCGTAGTAGTTGTAATGACTGCTACGCTATCTTTTTTATATTTATACAGTCATATATTTTATTCTATATTGCTTAGGATTTAACCATCCTAGTTTCTCTTTTATTCTCTCTTCATTATAATATTTTATATATTT
>ERZ773044.343-NODE-343-length-22612-cov-38.9988_pt1 | contig 22612 bp, 18 predicted proteins | sample MGYA00511897_ERZ773044 | MGnify/ENA primary metagenome ERZ773044 (study PRJEB29015, sample SAMEA2738116) | human oral metagenome | biome: human oral; feature: human-associated habitat; material: saliva | place: China | collected 2170 ...
ACAAGACAAAGACAACGCAGGAAGTCTTGACGGAGTGACAACAGATAAACCAGCACCTTCAGACAAGCCACAGGACAAGGATAATGCAGGTAGCCTTGATGGAGTCCCAGCTGAAAAGCCAAAAACAACAGTCGAGGCAAACGAACAAGGGAAGTCTCAAATTGGAACTACTTCAACATCAACTGGACAGGTTGTCCATGATGTAATTAAAGAGCCTGTTGAAACGAATACAGGAGCTTCAATTGTCAGCACTCAAAACGGAAATCTTGTCCTTTCAAATGGCTCTGTAGTTGCTCCTGAAGAGGTCGGAGGTACTGTCAATGAAGATAAAACTATCTCTGTTACTGATAAAGAAGGCAAACTTAAAACACTTCCAAACACTGGAACAGCAGAAAGTATTCTAAGTACTATTGGTGGCATGTTGTTGACAGCAGTGGGTTATTTTTACAAGAAAAAATATTTTTAAAATAAGGAAAATTTAAACGAATTATAACAATGTATTGTTAAATAATTTTTAGCTCATCTTAAGTTTTTCTTTTATGTCAATTGACAATAGAAGTGAGAAAAGAATGGATATTTAGAATTCTTGGTTTTGTGGAATTTATAGAAGTTTTTTGGATTTTGTTAAGGAGTAAACAATGAAAGTTAAAGGTTCAATGTTGTTACTTTCAACAGTAACATTACTTGCTTTTAGTAATAGTGTAGTTCATGCTGATTCTGTAAGAGAAGCAAGAATCGCTCAACTAGAGAAGCAGAAAGATAGTCTTTATAAGGCAAATGGGTCTAGTGGTTTTGAATCTAGTGGTCGCTGGTATTCTTTGAAGGAAAGTGAAAACAAGATAAAAGAATTAGAGCAACAAGTTTCTCAGTTAAATGTACCTTATTCAGAAAAGAATACAATCAAAGTAAGTGCTGAGTATGCAAAGGCTCTTAAAGATTATTTCAACTATGATAAAAGTGAAGCTGAAAGAGATCGTGCAGAACAAATTTTGAAGTCAGAAAGTAGCAAGCTACGTTCACAAGAAGGTAATTTTATTTCTAGTGCTTCAGATCAAGTAGAGGTTTATAATCTTAATAATCTTCCTAAGGAAGTTGAAATTGAACTGAATTACTTTGCCTTGGATATGCTTAATCAAGTTCGTAGTCAAATGGGCATGCCACAGCTTACTCTAGCTAGTTCATCTATTGATTTTGCCGATAAACTTTCAAAAAAAGTTCTTGAAGCAAATAGAAGTATTTATGATTGGCACTATGTAAAAGGTATCAATGATGTAGCTAGAGAATATGGCTTGCCTACTTCTAGCAAGAAAGATGAAGTAAGCGAATATGGTGGTCAGTACTATGAAAACTACTTTGCTTTAAGTGGTGGTTCAAGTGAAATGACTAAAGCTGAAATGAAACAATGGATTCATTATTCTATACTAGAATTTCTATATAATGGTTCAGAATTTCTTCATGCACAATCTATTGCTGGTGTAAATTATGGAACTACTTATCAGAATGAGTATCTTGGAATTTCACTTCATTATTTAAAAGATGGTTTAGGAATTAGTTATATTAAAGTTTCTAATGAAGATTTATCTAAAGCAACAAAGAGTGTTTTTAATACTTCTAGTCCATCAAATACTACTGAAAGCAATCGACAAGCAACTTTAGCTAAAAAATCAAAAGAATTACAAGATGAAAGAGGTAAGTACGAGAGGTTACAGAGCGCTTATAACGACTATAACAAAATTTCCAAGGAAATTGATTCTTTAAAGGCTCAGGAAGAAAAGGAGAAACAAGAAAAAGCTAAGAAGGATAAAGAAAAACAAAATACAAGTCCTGCTAAGCCATCTAAACCTGTTCAAAAACAAGACAAGGATAAACCGAATAAACCTTCTCAAAAACAAGATACGAATAAACCGAACAAACCTTCTCAGAATCAAAGTAATTCTTTTTCAAGTAAAAATGCTTGGGTTAAGGAAAATGGCTCATGGTTCTTTTATAGAAATGATAAGCGTGTGACGAATACATGGCAAGGCTCATATTATTTAAAATCTGATGGTAAGATGGCAGAAAAAGAGTGGGTATATGATACAAGCTATAATTCATGGTTTTTCATAAAAGAAGGTGGCTCTTATGCGAATAGTGAGTGGATGAAACTAGGTGGCTCTTGGTATTATTTCAAGAGAGGTGGCTATATGTCAACAAATACTTGGTTGGGAAGCTATTATTTGAAGTCTGATGGTAAGATGGCAGAAAAAGAGTGGGTATATGATAAAAATTATAATTCATGGTTTTTCATAAAAGAAGGTGGCTCTTATGCGAATAGTGAGTGGATGAAACTAGGTGGCTCTTGGTATTATTTCAAGAGAGGTGGCTATATGTCAACAAATACTTGGTTGGGAAGCTATTATTTGAAGTCTGATGGTAAGATGGCAGAAAAAGAGTGGGTATATGATAAAAATTATAATTCATGGTTTTTCATAAAAGAAGGTGGCTCTTATGCGAATAGTGAGTGGATGAAACTAGGTGGCTCTTGGTATTATTTCAAGAGAGGTGGCTATATGGCAAGAAATACTTGGCAAGGATCATATTATTTGAAGTCTAGTGGTGCTATGGCTGTAAATGAATGGATTTATGATTCAAACCATAAGGCGTGGTATTATTTGAAATCAGATGGTTCTTATGCTCGTAACGAAGTGATTCAAGGATATAAACTTGATTATTCAGGAAAATGGGTATGATTTTAGAAGTATTTAAGCGATCTCGTTCACCTTCATAGGATTATAATGATTGAGATTGATAAAATAGAAAAATTTTAATTTAAAAGGAGAAAAAAAAGATGTCAAAGACACAAGAATTTAAGGCTTACGGTTCAATCCGTAAGACAAAAGTAGCTGGTGCGTGTGGAGTTATTCTTGCGCTTGGAATTTTAGGAATGGGACTTCAAGGGATTGTATCTGCTGATGAAGTTTCAACTAATAAGCCTGTTGCTGTAGAAAAGAAAACAGAAGTAGAAGTTCCTATTGCTCATGAAAATCTTGACAAAGCTGTAGCAGAAGCTAAAGACGCAGGTGTTAAAGTTGAAGTTGGTGCAGTTCAGGATAAAGGTGTTGCAACCTCTGAAACAGTCGCAGAAAAGAAAAAAGAAATTGAAGCTGATTATGCGAAGCAAGAAAAAGAAGTTAAAACTGTGACTGATGATTATTCTTCTAGGGTAGATAAAACTACTAAAGAACGTGAAGTAATCGAACAAGAAAACAAGTCTAAACAAGAAGCGTATGACAAAGCTGTAAAAGTTCATGAAGCAGAAGTCAAACGTATTGAAGCTGAAAACAAAGCTATTCTTGCTGACAATGATAAGAAGCAAAAAGAAACTGAAGTTGAAAATTCACGAATTGAACGTGATAACGCTAAGAAAGAAGCTGATTATAAGCAAGCTAAATTGGATCAAGAAAATGCGAATAAGCAGATTGAAGCTAGCAATAAAAATGCTGAAGAAAAATATGACAAGGATTTTAAAAAATATAATAAAGATTTAGCTATCTATAATGAGCAAAAAGCAAAATTAGAAAAACTTGGGCTTGTTGCTTCTTCAACAGGAGTAAAACTTTATGGTGATTATAATGAATCAGGTCGAGGTTCTTTAGACTTTTATAAAAATTTTCATGCTGTATTTGAAGGTGTTAAGGATTTAGAAGTAGTTGATGGTTATTTAAGTGCTTCTCCTAAGACTGAAGTGAAATACAGTAGAAAAGATTTATTTGATAGAACTATTGACTCTAAAGAAGGGGAAACAGGTTTCTTTTTAAAGAATATTAAGAAGGGTGATTATTTCACATTTTCTAATATTGGGCGTACTAAATCTGGTAAGTCCATTGTAGCAAAATTCACTTTTACTTCCGATCCAGTCCCTGAGTTTAAAGTTAAGGGTAATGATAATATTCAGCCTAGAATGAGTGTGTCTTGGTCAAAAACTAAACCAAATTCTGCATTTGATATTTCTTCTTGGAATTATCAGATAACTGATCTTGATATTGAATATTTCGATCAGGCAACTGGTAAACCAATAAATCTTGCTTATGTAAATGTTTTGAATGACCTAGATTATGATCAAATGTATCGTTATGAATATCAAGATGGGTCTACTGGTATTCTTAAGATTCACCCAGATTCTGAATTGACTAAAGTAGTTGAAAATGGTAAAGAGTTTTTTAAAGGAACTGTAAATCCTGTTAAATTTACTTATGATGATACTTCTGGATTAGGTGATTATAGTGTAGGAAGTATTTTAGGTACTGGAGTATTAGGGGAAAGCTCTATACCTAAAGGCTCATTGTTGAGTATTGGGTGGGGTTCAAAGAATCATTTGACTTATACAGCTTCAAGATATTCTAATTGGGTTGGTACAAATAATACTCGTCCTGAGAGTCACTATTATGCTTATAAAGCCTATTTAGAAGAAATTGCTAAGAAGGAAGGTAAACCAGCACCAACTGATTTAGAAATTACTCATGCTCATGGTTATACATTTGGTTTGTGGGGAGTTAATTCATCTATTCAAACACCATTGATTAAACCTGAAGAACCAGTTAAACCTGAATTGAAACAGAAGGATACTAAAGAAATTCCTAAACCTAAATTGGAGAAACCAAAAGAGTTTGTTCCTCGTACAACTCTTCCAACACCCCCTGCTCCAACACCTCCTGAGAAGAAAAAAATTCCTGAAATGCCTTTAGTTCCTACTGTAAAAGTGAATTACTCACGCTTGCGTGTTACTCCTTCAACTCCAAAACCTATGAAGGCTATCAAAGATACTTTTGAGCGTAGTATTGATGGTGCAAACACATTTGATAAAAATGTGAAATTCAGTCTAACAACTGACTACAAGCCATACTCAACATTTACTACAGATTCAAAAACCTATGGTAAGACATGGGCTATGGCAGATGACGTACAAGATGGAGCATATAAAGTAGATGACAGCAAAATCACTATGAAGGATTCTACTGGTAAAGATGTTAAAGCGCTCTTTAATATGTACCATGTTCTTTCTGAAAAGGAACGTACAAAAGAAATTCAAAACATTTTGAAAGAAGCTGGTTTGACCCCTAAAGGCGAGTTTTACCTTTGGGTAGCGAAAAATTCTGCTTCATTCTATCAAAACTACGTTAAACAAGCTAAGAATATCACGATTGAACTTCCTGCACGTTTGCTTGTAGAAAAAGGTCAAATTGTGAAGAACGACTTTTATCAAATTGATTTTGGAATTGGACATCAGTCGAATCTTGTGACAGTTGAAGTGCCAGATGTGAAGTCAGAAAAACATGTACTTGATAGAACTGGCAAGAAAGTTCTTGATGGCAAAGAAGTCCAGTTAGGTGATTTTGTTCAGTACCTTCTTGATGGTGCAACTGTTCCAGAAAAACATGATACATTGTACCAATATGACGGTTTGGATAAACTCGATATGAAGCATGATCGCTATACTGGTAATTGGAAAGGTATCATTAAGGGTACAGAATATACAGCAGAAAAAGAGCTTGTATTACCTTATGATGTGACATTGAAAAATGGTAAGGTTATCAAGGCAGGAGATAAGATTGCCAAAGGTAGCTCTTATGCCTTCACCTTTGAATTTAACCAAGGTACTAATTCAGAGTTTATCAAGAAACTTGTAACTGTTAAGTGGGATGCCAAAGGTGGTCAATGGTCTTACGTTATCAATCAAGACTTCCTTAACTCTTTAGGAGTTAAAGGAACCTTTGATGCAGACTTCTACATCGAGGCGGAGCGTATTGAAACTGGTGATAAGATTGAGAATACTTTCATCAATATTGTTAATAAACAAGAAATGACTGCTAAGGTTATTACTCGTACACCAGAGCCACCTAAACCAAAACACCCAGAAAAACATGCACTTGATAAAACAGGTCAGAAAGTCCTTGACGGTAAAGAAGTTCAAATGGGTGAATTGATTCAGTACCTTCTTGACGGTGCAACTGTTCCAGAAAGACACCATATGTTGTATCAATATGATGGTTTGGATAAGCTCGATACGAAGCATGATCGCTATACTGGTAATTGGAAGGGTATCATTAAGGGTACAGAGTACACAGCAGAAAAAGATCTAACCTTGCCATACGATGTTATTCTGAAGAATGGTAAAGTGATTAAAGCAGGAGATAAGATTGCCAAAGGTAGCTCTTATGCCTTTACCTTTGAGTTCAATCAAGGTACTAATTCAGAGTTCATCAAGAAGCTTGTGACTGTTAAGTGGGATGCCAAAGGTGGTCAATGGTCTTATGTTATTAATCAAGATTTCCTAAACTCTCTAGGAATTAAAGGAACCTTTGATGCAGACTTCTACATCGAAGTCGAGCGTATTGCTGCTGGAGAAGTTGAGAATACTTTTGTCAATATTGTCAATGGACAAGAAATGACTGCCAAGGTAACAACCCACACTCCAGAACCACCAAAACCTGAAGAACCAGGCAAACCAAAACAATCACTACCAAATACAGGAACAGCAAGTAGCATGCTTCCAGTTGTAGGAATGATTTTGGGATTGTTGAGTCTTGCAGGTCTTCGTAAGTCAAAAGAAAACTAATTTGACGAACTAAAATTAAAGGATGACCACAAGCTAGGGTATAACTCTCTTGTGGTCTTTATTGAAAGGAGAAAAAATGCAAGTATTTATTGCTTCTGGACGTGTTGCATTTATTCCAAATGATGCAGTAGGTCAAACTCAAAATGGTCATGCCAGTTTCAAATTTGAGTTTGTTTGTGATTCGAGTATGACTGATGATACAAATAAACCAATCTCTAATTTCTTCCATGTACAAGTTTATGGAAAACAAGCGGAATTGATGGCTCAGAGCCTGTCTAAAGGCTCTCCAATCCTCTTAAAAGGAGAAATTATCCAACGACCTTATAACGATGAACAAGGTCAACGTCGGACGTATCAGTTTATTTCACCAAACCAACAAGGAGGAATTACTTTCCTTGAAAATAGGGAAGCATCTAACCGACGTAAGCAGGAACAACAGGGCTTTTCTCAGCCGATACCAAGTTCTATTCCTCCATCTTATCCTGAACCAATGGATGTAGAATCCCCATTCTAAAGGTATTGAAAGCATACAAGAACACTTGTGTGCTTTTTTGTTACACAAAAAGTTATATAACTTATGATATAACAATATCTTTTGTCCCTTTAACAAAGAATTTGATATTATCCCTTAGAATAGAGGGGAATTAAGAAATAATAAGAAAGGAGTGCAACAATGGCAAGACAAAAATACAATTATCTGTCCGATGAATTGATTGCAGAATCTCTTCAGGTGACCAATTACTTAGAACAAAGTCGATCTAGTCGATTGAATGTTCTTCAGTTGGATGGGGAGAAATGGTTAGAAAATTACTTTAACCGTTATGAGAAAGCCTCTCCAAGGCTACAGTTTCACATATTTCTCTTTTCGAGCTTCTATACTCGAAAAATGGAATGGTTCTTGGAAGGTGTAAGGGGGTAGTCGTTTGTTTGAGTTATTTGAAGTAGTATTTTATACCCTTATCCAACTGATTCGAGCCAGTTGGCTTAATATCTTCCTTTTTCTAGGAGTAGCAGGTTATTACCTATTCAAACTCTTCCAGCCGTATTTTTTAAGAAGCTATCAAAGGTTATTAGCAGGAAAGAGTAGTCTAAGGCAAGCAATAAAAAGAGGTTGGAAAAATCGTAAAGGAATTGATTGGAAACAAGTATGGTTCAAATCAGTTAGAGGGTTGCTCAATGGGATGAAGTCATTCTTACCTAAAATCTTTGCGTTTGTCTCTCTCATTCTTTGGAATGTTTTCTTCAGGATATTCTATACCCTCCCTTTTGTTAAACGAGAACGGAAACGTTTTGATAAAGAAATGAAGCCCATTCTTTATTTTAAAAGTTACCGCAGCTTCGTTTATATGGGATTAGGTTTTAGCTTTATTGCTTTTATCTTAACTAATTATCTAGTTACTGTTTTGAGAGCCACAATCCGCTTTCTCTACTTTAGTATTTGGTCGTTTAAAGGTGCTAGTAAGGCCGTAAACTTTGACTTAAACAGCCTCTTATTTCAAAGTTTATTGAATGCTAAGGTCTTCTTGATAGCACCGATTTTAGCATTTCCAATCTTTCTATTGGGCTTAGTTATCGCCTGGAAATCTGCCTGGATAAACTTCGAGCAGTTTCGAGACTATAACAACAACGAAGAAGGAGATGACCGTTTTGTGACGATTGATGAAATTCGTCGTCAATACAAAAAGATCCCCAATAAAGATTTAACTTATCCAGGTGAAGGTGGAGCTCCTGTACTTCATGAACTGACTCATGATCTAGCAGGACAAACACTGAGAACTCAAATGTTATGGCAAAATAGAAAAATGAGCCGATACGTGACAAATGCGGAGCGGATTTTAGGCATGTTAGCTTTTCCTTCTGGATATTATTACATTGAAGATAAGCCGACGAATCTGTTAGGAATTGGGATGACTCGTTCAGGTAAGGGTGAAGGTCATATTACTCCAGCAATTGAAATCAACAGTCGTGCTGAATTGCAGCCATCGATGGTACTAGCAGACCCGAAAGGGGAACATTATCAAGCCTCCTACAAACTCATGAGGCAACGTGACTATGATGTCAATGTTCTTTCTTTCCAAAATATGGATTGGTCTATGTCTTTCAATCCGCTAGCTCTAGCCATCGCTGCCGCAAAGAAGGGCTACTATGAGAAAACTCAAACCTATGTCAATGCAGTCGCAGAATCCATTTATCCGAAACAAAAAGGTGGAGAGAAGGGGAATGCTGAATATTTCCGTAAGTCTTCTATATCCCTGTTTAATGCTCTTACAATGGCTTTGATGGATCGAGCTAATGAAACCGTTCAAAATGGTGAAGACGATGCCTGGGATACCATTACTATCCCTAACGTTGCGAAATTCTTGGCGACAATGGGTTCTGAAGAAGTCTTTGTAGATGGTGCTGGAGAAATCGTCGAGAATCCAAGCAGAGAACAACAAGTGTCGAAAAAGTCAAAAATCACAGTCTATTTTGATAATTTGAGACAAGTCAATCAACAACAATTCTCGAAATTTAGACAAATGGCTGATATCGAATTTCGTGCTTCAGACTTTGGTGGTGATGAGACTAAAGGTAATGTCTACTCTAGCATGATGACAGGAATCAATCTGTTCTTGCAAGACAACGTGGCCAAACTGACTTCTAAAAACTCTATTGATTTAGAGTCTGTTGGCTTCCCACGTCGATTATCTGTCAAGCTGAGATCAAGCACCAACAGTCAGCTTAAAAACGAATTTAAGCACAAAACTGCTAAAGTAACGATTACAGGATTGAAGAAGTGGGGTAAAGTCGAAAAGAAAGTCGATTATATAAAGCAAGCGACAGCTTTAGTCGATGGGGAAGGGTATCTGACATATGCCATTGAGCCTAAACTTCCAGATCAGTTTACGGTAACGATTGATTTCAATCATAAGAATAATGGCCATTCCCCTGTTCGAGATCAAATCTTTCAATTTTCAGCTGAAAAAGTCTATCGAAGAAACGGAGATAGTCTAGAACTAGATGAGTATAGCAAGAAGCCGATTTTAGATCATATCGATATAACCGTCCTTAAGAATAAAGAAGATACCAAAAATCTTCTTCAGGAGTCGGATATTGAACTGGTCTATTCAGATAAACCGAAAGTCATTTACCTGGTAACACCGCCAAACCGAACAGAGTATAATGGGATTGTTTCGTTATTCTTAGATCAGCTATTCAATGCTAACTATGAGCTTGCTCTCTCAAGTGGTCGTAAATGTATTAATCGGATTCTCCATATCTTAGATGAGTTTACAAATATCCCTGCGATTCCTCACATGGATACAAAAATATCTATTGGATTGGGACAAAACATTCTCTATTACCTATGGATTCAAAATCTGGAGCAATTGGATGATAAATACGGCCAAAATGTTGCTCGAACCATTATGGACAACTGTTCATTGAAGGTTTATGTTAAAACAACATCTTCAGATACCAATAAGAAATTTAGTGCTGACCTGGGTACACGTACCATCACCAGAAGACGACGATCCAGCAATATCCTGGACGAAGCCAATCCAAACGTGTCAGTCGAGAATCCAAAACAAGAGTTGTTGACACCAACGCAATTGGCCAAGCTCCAGGAAGGAGAAGCGGTTATCTTACGTGGAGTCAAGGGACGGGATAATGTTGGACGTAAGGTTACAACGGATCCAATCTTCGCACATGATAAGACGAGCTTCCCTTACAAGTACATGTTCTTACAAGAGGAATTTGATACATCGATGACTCTTGCGGATATTCCAGTCGAAAGTGCGCACCGTGAGCTAGAACTCCAGGAAATTGCAGTTGATGCAGGTACAGCCTTCAACAACATCATAGACTGGAGGCAACGTTTGACCATGCCTCTCCTCAGCAACAATGGAGAGACTCCTAAATTATCAGGCCGTCACAGTAAAGGACAAAAGGTACAATCCCAATCATTTACTTCCACAGATGAACTATTTCAGGCAACTGTAGCTAGTGTTATTCAAGGTGACTATGATTATTATGATGATGGAGACGACTTTTTTGCGGATGAAGTTATCTAAAAAGATATACAATAAGTTATATAAACACTTGCAAGAAAAAAAGCTGTTTGCTATAATAAAATAAAGAATGGTTAGGAGATAAATGATGAAAGCAAAGTACTTTTTAAGAATTGTTTTAGTAGGGTTAGCCTTGATTATACTTGGAGCTTGTGGTCAAAAATCACCTGATTCTATTGCTAAAAATGTGCTAAAAGATAGCTATACTGGATTTTCACCAGAACATAGTTATGAGAGTATTTATTTTGAAGGTGGAGTAGGAACTACTTTAAAGTTTGATAAAGCAGAACGAACCATCTCGAATAACGACGGTAGAAGTGTTAAGTACAGTGTTCTATCAGATGAACAAGTGAAGGCAATTCCAGCCGCTTTCAGAGGAACTATTGTTAGTTTAGAAAGTCAACTGAAAGGAAAGGATAATTTTACAATAGCTGTTGGTGATAATGCAGATAAGCCTGAAGAGGCTGGTGCTTACTATCAAGTCGTATTGACTGAAGGTGGTAAAAAAATCCGAATCATTGAGCTACGTCGTGGCTACAAAGAAGACAATGCTTTCTATGATTTCAACGGAACCGCAGATTAACTTACAAAAGTCTCAATTACTTGAGGCTTTTTTTGTTGTCAGAATTTCATTGTCCCTTTAAAAACGATTTTGCCATTATCAAATATGATAGGGGTATCTTAAAAAGAAAGAAGGTACCTTTAGTGCACTATCAAACCTTTTCAGATTTGATGAATGAGGTCAAGGATCTCGATGGTAAAATCACAGGCGAGAATGCAAAAAAGCTGGGGGAATTCTATTCCTATTGGGGGAACTATTTAGAACCGACTCCTGCATTTATGGCATTTCTAGCCTATTTGCCAGGAGGGATTGCCAAGGCTCTTTATCAAATCACTTCCAGCCTAGAACATGTTTTTAATAATATGTTCAAGCTCTTTGGGCTTTTCGGATATTTGGGGGATACGAAGACAGTCATTGGTCAATTTTTCTACTGGTTTCAGATATTAGGAACGTCCTTGTTTACTCTGATTTTGGTTGTGTCGGTCGTCGTAGGAGTCTTTACTAAGCCAGTAAAGTATAAGGGGGTTATTATTAATTTCCTTTTGGTAACGGCTGTAACTGCTGTATTGCCACTAGCTTTGACCACCATCTCAACAGCAGTGGCACAGGATGCCATGTCTATCCAGACAGTCTCCAGTGAAGCCCCTTCAGGTAGTCAACCAACTTCCTCCTTGGCTCTTCAACCTATGAAAAATAATGTGGTAGACCTAAAAGTCTTGATCTACAAAGATTTTTCTACAGAGTTGTTTCCAATGGATGATTATGGCTATATCAAGCCCGTTCAGGAGGGGTCAACTCCTGTCAATAATATCACAGATAACCCTGACCAACGGGATACGGCTGATTTTGCGACCAAGATTGATTTTGGGGCAAATTATGGTACAACAAATCCAAAAATGTTAGAGGAGATACAGGAAGACGATAAAATAAAAGGAATTAAAGGCTTGTTCCTCCATAAGTTGAATTCCAATAATACTGGAGTTGAAAGCATTACAGAACACCGAGTTATCAATCAATTGAGTGCTTTTGAATCAGTTTATATGCGCTATAAAGTCAACTGGATAGGGATGTTCCTTCAGTACATTATCCTTGTTGTTCTCTTGGTCAGCATGATCATTAAGCTCGTTAAATCAATCTTTGATATTCTGATTGAAGCAATGATTTCTCCAATTCTTGGATACAGTTCTCTATCAAACTCAAAGAAATACAAAGAGTTGTTAAGAACGATTGGTGGTGCCTTAGCAGGAATTTTCTTTGAGGTTATTATTATGCGTGTAACACTTGAGATTTTCAGAGATTTACCAATCCTTTCTGTTTCAGCAGTATCTAAGCTTTCTGGCGGATTCTTTGACGGACTCAATATGTGGGAGCAGTGTCTTGCAGCTGCCTTTGTTTATGTTGGAGTATTCTTTGCGGCAATGCAAGGAGTGGCCATGATCGAGCGCTGGCTTGGAGTTTCGACCGGTCATAGTGAAACAGCTCAACAATTGCTCGGAGCTATGATGATGGGCAATGCCTTTGCGGCTGGAGCAGGCGGTGTCTTTAATGGGGGTATGGCGCTTGGTCAATTTGGTATGGACATGGCACAAAAAGCTCCAGATGCTTTGTCTAAAGGAAGTCAGATTCTTGGGAATAGCCTTGCCAGAACTGGAGGTGGTATTCAAGGCGCTTTGAACTCTGTAAAAGATCAAGGCTTTATGAATGCGGCCAAAGGTGGTGTAAGTAATATGGTTGATTTGGCAGAATGGAAAGCTTTTGAAACCATGCAAAATACGAAAGGGGCAGTTGGCAACGTTTTAGATAAGCTGGATGATAAGGCTGTCTCTGCTCAAAATGCGACCTATAACGCATTGAAAAACGATGCAGTTCCTGGTATTGATCAACATGGACCAGTTGATATTCCTGAGCCTCCAATTGATCCAGGAACAACGGATGCACCTATTGTCGATCCAACTTCTTCAGCTGAAGGAATGGAGTCCCCAATTCAAGATCCAAATCCATCTGCAGAAGCACCAGTTTCAGAATCGACACCACCAGCACAGCCTGATTCTTCTCAACAAAAATTTCAACAGAGTATGAATCAAATGAACTACATGAACCAACAAATGCAACAAGCAGGACAACGTATGCAGGGAGGACGTCATATCACAGGTGCTGAGAGTGAAGACGAAGAAGAATAGGCTGAACTATGGATTTAACAGGGAAGAACATTGTTATCACAGGAAGCCTACGTCCTCTAACTCGAGAAGAAGCCATACGATTTTTAGAAAGTAAAGGAGCTGTCGTTCAAAACTATATATCTTCTAGGACAGATATATTGGTTTTAGGACACAAGCAGTTGAATCTTTTTGATCTAGATAAAAGGTCTAAAAAGCATGATGAAGCGCTTAGACGAATATCAGATGGTCAATCCATCACTTTCCTTTCAGAAGAATCATTCTTTGATTTAGTTAAGAAGTCTCAAGATTGAGGCTTCTTTTATTGTATAAAAAAATATATAACTTTTTATACAATTTATTCCTGAAAGACAATGGCAAAAATGCTATTGTCCCTTTAAAAGATATTTTCGATTATTCATTATAATGTGAGTGTCAAAACAAATGTAAAGGAGAAACTAATGTACGGTGAAAAATACGGTGTACCAAGAGATATCTATGCCAAAATCAAGATTATAGGCCTTCTTATCCTAGATATTGCTTTTGTAGGAATTACTGGCGTAATCGCTTTGAGCGTTGGCCTAAAGATCTTTCCTAAAAGCCAGTGGATACAGATGTTCGCATTCATTTTGTTGACACCAATTATGAGTTTATATCTTGTATTACCAGCCAACGGTGGTAAAAAGAATTGGCACAGCATGTTTCTTTTCTTCAGACGAAGAAGAAAACGTTATATCAGCTTGAATTACATCAGAAGGAGAAAACCATAATGGCGATTAAACAAATTAAATCCCCCAAAAATGAGAAACGTCCGCTGGGACGTATTCAAGAAACGAAGAAACAAACGCAGGAATATTTTGATTTGCATTCTTGCGTTGAGCTGTTAGATGTAAAATCAATCATTCCAAACAGCCAGGCTTATATCCAGTTAGTTGATTATGGTTACTTGCAGCTGATGGAGATACCAGGTAAAGATCTAGGTTCGATGTCTTATAACGAAGTTATGAGAACCATTGAAAATTTTGAAACCTGGTTGACTCGATTTGGACCGAATATCCAAGTGGAGACGACAACTTTGCCAACAAATACAGACACGCAAATTTCTGACTTGCGCCATCATTTGGATTTAGTGCGACAAGATATGTCTAAGCTATCAGTAAATGAGAGACGTTTTTTACAACTCAAGGATTGTGAAATTTGGCTTCAAAGCCAAATCAAAGTTGAAGAAAGCATCCGACAAGAAGTCTATAATACAGAGTTCATTCTGTGGCTATTTGCACCTACAACAACCGAATTGGACGAGTTGGTTCGGAAGGCTAAAACCTATGGAAATAATGATTTTGTTCCACAAGATATCAGCTACAGGAAGAAAATCCAGATTATAAAGCAATACAACAATATGAATGAGAAAGTGTAGGAGAGATAGCATGCCTGATTTATCAAAACGTAGACAAAGACAACTAAAAAATGAAGGATATGACCTTGCCTTTCTTAGCCAGATTCAACCGCAAGGAAATATTGATTTTCAAAAGGATGACCGCTCCTGGATAAGTGGAGATGGATACCATACGGTCTTACACTATTATGAGTATCCAACTGAGGGAATGGATCGTTTTTGGCTTTCTGAATTGTTGTTGATTCCTGGAACACGTTCCTTCCTGTCACTGTACAAGGAGGATAATAGACAGCTTCAAAAAGAGATTGAGGACTCTATTGAAGAGAAGTCAACACGGATTACAAACAATAGCAAACTAACCAATAATCGGAAAGAACTAGATGAAATTGACAATCTCAATAAGTTAAGTCGAGACATTGATAAGCGGAATATAGCTATGTATGGGATGTATATTCGTGTTTTTGTGTTCGCATCAACCAAAGAAGAGTTGTTTAAGAAAGTTGAAGAGGTTAAAGACAAAACGTCTAAATTCAAATCAACTATCCTATCAGGAGAATTAGAATTTGAATATCATGCTCCTTTTATTCCAGCTGAGTATCAGATTGATTTACCAAATCATCGAAGAGGAATACCTACTCCAGCCCACTCAATAGCTGGGGGATATTTCTTTAATCATACGAAGCTTGAAGATGAAAAGGGATTTTATCTTGGTTGGACTCCAACAAACGGAGCAGTAAACTTCAACTTCCTAGAACGTGATGAAAAAAGAACACGTTCGTTTATGATTCTATCTGGGAATCCAAAGATGGGACAACGCTCTTTCCTTATGAAACATACAGATGGTCTTTATGCAAAGGGACACTATATTCGTAATTTTGATGCTACTGGTCAGTTTCTTGATCAGACAAGGAAGCAGCATGGATTGATATTTGATTTATCAGGTGAAGCTAACCGAATTAATATCTTCCAGGTCTTTCCAACAGTAACCAATGAAGCAGGAACTGAAATTGATAAGAAAAAGTCCTACAACCTTCATATCGAGAAATTAAAGAGTATTTATAAACTCCTGAATAATGAAGTGACAGGAGATGATTTAATCACATTTGGAACTCTCTTGAATGAATTCTATATTGAAGAAAATTTATGGGCTCGGAATCCATCGTTGAATCCAGAAAAACTGAAAGCAACGGATCTTGTCAATGAAGACTATCCTATCTTGTCAGATTTCATTTTGTTTGTTGATGCCTATAAACGTCGACTAGAACAAAGTTCTAGCACGGATATGGCTGAAAACAAAGCCGTTAAACGTATTTACAATACTTTTAATGAATTATTGACAACAAACGCAGAAATTTTCGAGGGGACAACCGAATTTCAAGATATCTCTTCAGAGCAAGTTGTGACATTTGATTTTTCTGGATTGAAGAGTGCCCCTCATCTCTTAAATGTTCAAATATTCTCAGTTCTTTCTCTTGTTTCAGCAGATATTGTTAATAACGGTAAACGTTGTAAGCAACTACTGAAAAGGAACCCTAGCTTAACAGAGATGGATATGCAACACTATATTGTCAATATTAGTGGTGCACAGACACTCATTAATCCTAAGCATGAGAGCAGTGTGAATCTCTTGGCAGATATGATTGATACAATGGGGGAAAACTTTGCTGGAGTTGTGTTGTCCGTAAATTCTCTGAGGGGTATTCTGTTTGAGACAGGTATCGGCACTCATAAGGATCCATACGTAACTGCGGTTCAGAGGATTTTTGGTCTGATGCAGTATAGAATTTTTGCTCAGACAGATGAAACTAGCGTTCCACTATTAGCCAATGCTTTATCAGGATCAATGAATCAGTCTGAATTAGAAACATTGCCTCGCCTAGCCAAAGGACAGTTGTTTATGAATATTGCAGGAGTTGGAAATCTAGTATTTAACCAGCAATTATTAGCTCCAGAAGTTGAGCGTTATGGTGATATCGAATAAGAAAGGACATTAAATTTAAATGGTTAAAAACAAATCAGGAATGATTACAAGGACAAAGCAGAAATTTGATGAATATGTTTTGATTCGTAAATATCGTATGAAACAAGAAAGAGATTATTTTGCTTCAGAGGGAGAATCAGATCCAAAACGTCTAGAAGCACAAAAGGAGCGAGATAAGGAATTTTTGAATGGTCTCAAGAAAATAGGTCTAGGGTTTATTGTATTTTTAGTTTTTTATGGCATTTTACGAACAATATTAGGATTGTGGTAGATAGGGGAGGTATCTATGAAAAAATTATTAAAGTCTAAGATTATCCTTCCTTTTGTAGCGATACTGTTAATTATCAATGTTGGGATGGCCATGTTGGCTGGGATAATGGGCGCTATAGCTAGTAATGGTGGACATGATTGTGGTGCAATAGACACAACATCTTCAGCTAGTGACTCAACAGTTTCTTCAGCTGATGGCTCTATAGATGATTTTGTAAAAAAGCATAAGGAATCATATATTCTATCTTGGAGAGCAGGAGGTTTTCTACCTTCAGCTTCCATCACTCAAACTATGATAGAGAATGGCTTTAATTTTACGAATCCTAATGGAACTTCCTTCTGGATGGCTCATAACATGGGAGGTGTTAAAACCTCCAGAAAAAGTGATTTTCCAGTCACTATTGCGACGTATGGTGAAGACAGTATTGACTTAACAGGAACAAAGCCTGGAGCAAACGTTGGAGACGGTACAGGAGGAGCTTATACTTGGTTTTCTAGCTATGATGCAGGGATTGTAGGGAAAGCTGAGTTTATGGCTCACCAGACACTTTATAAAGGGGCTATAAACAATATAAATGGCATTGCAACTCTATCTGCCATAGCAGATGGTGGATGGGCCACAGATGGCACTTATAAGAGCAAGCTAACTGATATGTACGAAAAGCTAGGTACTAAGTATCAGTGGCTTGATAAGGAAGCCATTGCTGCTCATGGTGAGAAACCTTATGCAGCATCGAATACACAAGATGCCAGTTCTTCAGATAATGCTATTTCTTCTTCAGCTGAAAAAAGTGATTGTGGTGAATCAGGTGGTAGTGTCGATGGAACAGGAAAAGTTCCTTCAGATGCGACTGCGTGGGGGTATAAACCAGAAGATTTACCAGATAGTTTGAAACCGTTTATTGTCGATCCTAAGAGTTTAGGCATGGATTATGCTAAGTCTACAGGGTGGTATAATCCTGGAAGGGACGATTTAGCTGGACAATGTGTGAATCTTACAATTAGTGTCGCAAATCATATATGGGGTCATTCTGGTTCAGTTCAAGGTAATGGGAAAGATCAGGCAGCAGCTTGGGCATCAATATTCGGGAATTCACTTAAGTCAACTCCCAAAAGGGGTGCTATCTTTTCTACACAGGTGGGAGGCGGAGGCTATGGTCATACAGGAATTGTATGTCATGTCTTTGAAAACGGATCTATCTTATTTGTAGAACAAAATACACCTTTAAGTGGTTGGGATACGTTTAAGACCCCTTATACATGGGACTATCGAATTTGGACTCCAGAACAACAGCGAGCCCAAGTTATTTCGTTTGCCTATCCAGATGATAGGGAACCTAAATTGAATTCAAATTAAAAGGAGTATATAAGATGATTGATTGGATAAAGGAGAATATGGTTGTATCGATTGTAGTAGGTATTCTATTGGTTTTGGCAGGAATAGGGATTGTATCGAGTTTCAGGCCATCTCAACAAACTAAAATAGAAGAAGCTGCCCAGGTGAGTTCTTCAGGAACCACTCAAAACGAGCCGTCTTCCAAAGAGGAAACAGCAGACGAGAAGAATTATCGGACAGCTAAGTTAAAACTAGAACGTCCTTATACTGAGGCAACAGAAGCAGATAAAAAAGTAGTTTTAAAAGCATTTGAAGAAGCAGTTGAAGATATAAAAAAGACAAATGATCTTTCAAAAGTACAGGGAACAATTGAGAATCATTTATCTATGACTCCCAATGCAATGATTCAAACCTTTGCGATGGCTATTCTAACGAATCAGTATGATTTTCAACCTAAACAATTAGAAGTGATGCCGACAGAATCAGAGGACGTTATTCAATTTTTAGTTGTCCTGACTAAAGGTGGGGAAGAGAATAGCTATTTCATTGGCAATTTCAATACTACAGTTCAACAAATCCAACTAAAAGCCTATGTTGGTGGAAATATAGGCGGTACATATGGCTAATAAGTTGCACAAAAAGTTATATAACTTTTTGTGCTTTTATATTGACAAGAAAAGTAGTTTTAGGTATAATTAAGTATATAAAAAGTTATATAACAAAATATACAATTATCCAAGGAGGGAATCATGAAGATTCAGACAACAAACTTAGGTAAAGGTGGCGGTGGTAAGACTACAGATACCTTTAATGAAGGGGATTGGTTGGCACGTGTTAAGGGGCTTAGAACATTACTCATTGATGGAGCTTGGGAATGCAATTTGACAAGAACATTTGATGTAAAATACGAGAAAACCGTCTATGATATATTTACGACTGGAGAGTACGAAATTGTTCCAATATCAGAAAATCTCAGTTTGATTTGTGGTGATGAGCGTTTGACAGATGAGCAGTTAGATCTGGCTAGTCGAAACAACAAATATCTCCAGTTGTTTATGTGGTTTGGCGAACATTACGAGGAGTTAGAAGCACAATTTGATGTCATTCTAATTGATACGCATAATGACGAGAGCCTAGTTACTGCTAATTTTATAGCCGTATCAGATATTGTCTTAGCTGTTTCTGATGCCTCTCTTAATGGTTTTCGTGCCTGGTTATCTTTGAAAAATTTTGTAGACTTCATCAAGAGCGAAGCTATCGAAGTCATTACTAAGAAAAGCTATGTTAAAGCAGAACCTTATCTTATTGGAAATAAGATTGAGTACTTTGGAAACAATGTAACAGACACCTGTAAACAATTTTTAGAAGTTGTTGAAGAAGATCAGGCTTACCTAGGTTCTATCCAGAAGAAAGAGCTCATGGCCAAGAGTCTTGTGATCAGTCAGAGTGTCTTTGAGCAGCATGAAGAGATGACAGCTAACCAAAAAGAGACACATCAAAAGTTTTATGATAATATAAACTACGTATATGAAAATATTTTGAGTGTGTTAGAAGGAGAGGTAGCATGACAGAGAATCGATTCGCACAAGTAAAACAAAAATTCCAAAGTACACCAAAGAGAGAAAAGACTCCTTCGTCTAGGAAACAAAATCAGGAGGCCAGAAAGTCTCCTGAGAGCTACAATAAAAAGCAAAGATATCCATTCTCTTTACATCATAATGTTCGATATGATATGTTAGATGCTTTAGTAGAGTATCATGGTGAGAAATCAGCTTCATCTTATATCGAGAAGATGATTATAAGAGAATGGGAAAAGATGCAGAAAAAAATTAAGTGATGAGATATTGGAAAGGATGATTTTTTATGATAGATTTTAGTAAAGAAATAAAGAAGAAAAATGATAATGACGATGAAGATCCACAATCAGGGAGAAATTATTTGCATGATATGAAGAAAAAGAGAGAGAAGGAGAAAGAGGAAAAGAAAAAGTTGACAGATCAAAAATTGATTAAGAAGTTGGAAAATCTAGAAGAAGAGTTGATTTCAAAAAGCGAAAACGAAGAACTTGGCATGGAAAAATGACAAAAGGAGGTAATTGGAATGATTTTCGTAGATATAAAAAGGCTTGTTCAACTCTTCTTTATTTTTCTAGGAGCTATAGCTGTATATATGTTCTATAAGACATTTGGTCTTAGTATGGTGTTTATAATTGTTTTAGGGTTGGCCGTTTTAAAATTCGCTCCAGCTTTCCTTCCAGTTGTATTATTACTGTATTTGGGACTTCACTTTACAGGTGGTTTTTCCTTTATTGCAGATGGAATTGTGACAATTCTATGGAGTATCATTTTGATTCCAATGGCTATATTCACTATTGACATGAGCAAATCCTATTTTAGTAAAAAAGAGAAACCCTGGTATGATAAGTAAGAGTTTATCTGAAAAGATAGGCTCTTTTTTTGTCAGAACAAAGGATTATTTGAACATTCAGGTCAAAATTTATTAAAATAAGCGTAATTTTAATAAGGGAGGATTCTGAATGGCTTTCTTTGATGAGAGAGAACTAAAAAATCAATTGCTGTTTCAAAATGCAAAAGAATTTTATAACTTTGTTTCTAGGTATGATGAGGAGATGATTCCAGTTATGAAAGCAAAGGGCTATACCTGTATTCATTCAATGGAGCGAACCGTCGCTTTTACATTTGGAGAGTTTACTTTTAGAAGAAGACGTTGGAAAAAAGGAAATCATTGGGTCATTCCAGTAGATGAAAAGTTAGGGCTTCAGAAGAACGTCCGCTTCTCCTGGGAATTTATGTATCAGGTGGCTAAATTATCTACTTTAATGCCATATGATAAAGTAACTCAAGTGATCCAATTGACTTATCACATTTCGATCACAAAGCCAATTGTAGTAAAAGCTGTAAAAATTTGTGAGAAGTTATTGGAGGAAAGGGAAGACTATCGATATTATGAAGAGAATAAAGAGGTTAGCAAAAGAAAAGCCCAGGTTATTTATATTGAGGGTGATGGTGTAATGGTCAAAGCACGTGACACACAGAAGGATAATAAGCATTACGATTTATCCCATTTTGTAGTCCATACAGGAAGCCAAAAAGTTGGCAGCAATCGATTTGAACTCCAGGACAAAAAGGAATTTATTGGTCTTGACAATCGCTTAGTGAGGGAGCAGGTGATCGATTATCTGTTTAATAATTACGAAATTACGAATCAGACTTTATTGATTACGAACTCTGATGGAGGTCATGGATATACACCATATGTTTTCAAAGAAATTGCGAAGGTTTTGCGAATTAAACGGCATGAACATTTTTGGGATGAGTACCATGTAAATAAGGAGTTGAAGAATTATTTAAAATTTTACTCTGAAGAACTATTAGATAGAGCTTTCCAGGCGATTAAGCAACATGATAAGCAGTTGATGAGAACTGTTCTGGATACGACTGAAAGTTATATCGAAACAGAAGAAGAACAAGAGTCATTTGAGAGGTTCAAGAGTAAAATATTGAGAAATTTCCAATACACTAAACCAGCCGAACAAAGAGGATTCAGTCATGCAGGAATAGGGATAATGGAGAGTCAGCATCGTAAGGTCACTTATAGAATGAAAAAAAGAGGAATGTACTGGACACTTGCTGGAGCTGAAACGATGAGTCGGATAATTGTTTTGAATTATGAGGATTCTTTGAGGGAACTATTCTTTGGTAACTGGAGAGAAGATTATGAAAAATTTATTTCTTTAGAGGAAGTTTCTGCTTATACCATTAAAAAAAGAATGAGTAAAACGGAAAAAGAAAATACATCTAGATATCAATGTTACCCTGATAGTAAAAGATTATCTTACTTCCGAAAACAATAAAAATATATAACAAAGTATATAAAAAGTTATATAACAATAACCTTTGTAAAAAAAGGTCTTTTTGTGCTACAATCAAACATAAAATACTTGCACGGTATGTAAAAATGTGTTATAATTTACTTAAATTAATCGAATAAAAAAAGACGAAAAGTGCGCTAACACTTCTCGCCTTACCGAGTAAGAACTCACCCTTCTTACTCAGTCTTTAATTAATGATACCTGATAAATGTATCAATGTCAAGACTGAGCAAGAAATTTGTTCAGTCTTTTTTTAAAACTCGGTGATGTTCTCCTAGAAAATTATGAATTTAGGCGTTCTAAAAAATTCTACCGCATACAAATCGGTTTTGACTTGTTTAAATATATTAAAAATGGTATAATCGAGCTGTGATA